>Ga0206851_1157_pt1 | contig 17796 bp, 16 predicted proteins | sample Alteio_BWOrgCont_13_FD_152904 | JGI IMG/M metagenome (GOLD analysis project Ga0206851, IMG submission 152904) | Enriched cells from forest soil in Barre Woods Harvard Forest LTER site, Petersham, Massachusetts, United States -... | ecosystem: Environmental > Terrestrial > Soil > Temperate forest >... | reverse complement strand
TGTAGGTGTTTGAGTGAACCCTAAATAACTCAACCCTTATTCTCTTTCCAAACAAAGGATCCATCCTCAAACAGCTCTTTTCCCCAGATCGGGACATTTGCTTTGATATCGTCTACAATCTCCTGACAGGCCACAAACGCATCTTTGCGATGCACGGCCGAAACAAACACAAAAAGCGAGATTTCTCCGGCCTTCACTTCTCCGATGCTGTGATAAACATGCAGACAGCAGAGCTGGTAGCGGTGAAACGCATTTTCGCGGATGCGGTGAAACTCTTTTTCGGCCATTTCGGCATAAGCAGAGTAGAGGATTGCTTTGACGATTTTATCGGCAAGCTTATCGGCTCTTACCTGCCCCAAAAAAATGGCATGCGCGCCAATGTTTGTTTTTGAACTGTGAGCAGCAATAGAATCGGAAATGAAGATTGGGGCTATCGGGCCTTGCATCAATACCGTTTGTTTCTTATGTTGTTTTGAATCCATGGTGGTTGCTGTTTATCCTCCGGCAAACGGAGCAAGCAGGGCAATTTCATCCCCGTCGCGGAGGTTTTGTGTTTGTGTGATCAAGATGTGGTTGACCGAAATCGTATACACTGATTTTTCGAGCGAAGGATACTTGTTGTGTAAGAGGGCGGTAAGCATATCTGTATCGGTTATTTCCGAAAGTTCCAGAACAGCAATGCCTGTGATATCAGAAAGCGGACCGAAGAAGAGTACCTGGATCATTTGTGGAGGATAAGTTACGCTGAAATATTATGTCGGTGCTCGCAGAATCCTCAGCCATGGATCAATTTGATGGAAGCGGCCAAAAGAACAAGTGCAAGCATGTTTTTCAAACCCTGGTTGGCGGCCTTGTGGCTGCCCCAGTATGAACCGAGCACACTGCCAACAATGGCCACGAGTACCCACAGGTAAAGCTGTGGGTGCCAGTGCATCCCTTGTCCGAATAAACCAACAAGACCGGCCATTGAATTGACGAGTATGAAGAGGGCCGAAACCGCTGCCGTTTCTTTCATCGTACCCCATCTGCACAACAGGATTACCGGGCTCAGGATGATGCCTCCCCCGATGCCTATCATGCCACTCACAAAACCGAGCAGGGCGCCGATCATGAGCCCGGTAACCAGGGGAAGTTCTCGGTCGGGAAGGGTTTCTTTTCGGTTAAAAAGGCCCAGGATCCGTAAGACTGCAAGGATCAGACAGACGCCAAGCGCCTGTTTATAGAGCACTTCAGGCAGCGCTACTTTCGATCCAAGAAAAGCCATGGGCACAGAGAGCAGGGCAAACGGATAAAAGAGCTTCCATCTGAAATGGCCACCCCGGTAATATTGAAAAAAAGCAATGCCGGCAACAAACAGATTCAGTACCAATGCCGCAGGGCGCATAAACACCGCACTTACACCCAACATGCCCAGGGCAGCCAGATAACCGCTTGCTCCTCCATGGCCTACGGATGAATAGAGGAGGGAAACAAAAAAAAGTACGGTGAGTATCTCCAGCGATTCTTTCATGCTCGTTTTGTTGTCATTGGGCAGCTTGTTTTGAAAGGGCTTTTTTTGAAATACGGCAGAGTAAGGTTGTTAGCTTCATCACAAATATAGCTGTTTCTGAAACCAGATTCTCACCAAATCGGCGTAACTTTGAAACAGCTCATGCATCCTATTTCATTGACAGATTCTTTTGGCCGCAGCCATACCTACCTCCGCATCTCACTGACCGATGCCTGCAACCTGCGTTGTTTGTACTGTATGCCCGAAGAGGATACCTTGGTAACACCCCACGCCAAGCTTATGCAGCCTGCCGAGATCGAGGGCATTGCCTCTGACTTTATCAAACTGGGGATTCGAAAAATCCGTTTAACCGGTGGAGAACCGCTCGTCAGAAAAGATGCGGGTGAAATCATGAAGCGTCTTTCCGCGTTAGGCGCCGAATTGTCAATAAGCACCAATGCCGTACTGGCACATGAATACCTTGAACGGTTCAAAGAAACTGGGATACAGAAAGTAAATGTAAGTCTCGATACCCTCGACCCCGAACAATTTAAGGCCATTACGCGTCGCGGAGATTTTGAGCGGATCCTCAAAAATATCTACCTCCTGCTTGAGCATAATTTTGAGGTCAAGGTAAATATGGTTGTGATGAAGGGCATCAACGAACAAGCCGTGTGCCAGTTCGTGGCCTGGACCCAAAAATATCGGCTCGATGTTCGCTTCATCGAGTTTATGCCTTTTAGCGGAAATGCCTGGAACCGCGATAAGGTCTATTCGTCTGCAGACATGCTGGATCAGATCGGGAGGCAGTTTGAATATAAAAAACTGGAGGATGGAGTTCATGATACAGCAAAAAAATACAAGGTAGAGGGCTATGCCGGAACATTTGCATTTATCAGCACCATCACAGAACCTTTTTGCGGAGGCTGCAACAGGTTGCGTTTGACGGCCGACGGGAAACTGAAAAATTGTCTTTTCTCAGCCGGAGAAACCGATCTGCTAGGGCCCTGGAGAGCCGGGGAAGATATTATTCCGTTGATTCTTTCAACTGTTTGGGGGAAGAAGAAGGAGCGTGGTGGAAGGTTTGATCCCGATAGTTACCGTGAAAATAGCGAGAACAGAAGTATGATCCGGATTGGGGGATAGGGATTTGGACAAAGTAAATGCAGACCTATTCAGCAATCGGGACCGGCCCCCAAAAACAATCAATAGAGCCTATTGATTGTTTTTTGTTCAGGAAAGAAATTGATTTTACTCAAAATATTCCTTCATCCGGTTGAAAAACCCCCGGTCTTTCTTTCCCGGATGTGGCTTGAAATTAGTCGACTCGCGCAATTTCTCCATCAATTTCTTTTCGTCCGAACTGAGGTGCTGTGGGGTCCAGATGTTGATGTTCACAATCAGATCTCCTTTGCCGTGAAATTCCAGACTAGGCAATCCTTTATTTTTCAGACGAAGCATTTTTCCGGCCTGGGTGCCTGCATCGATCTTTATTTTGGCCTTTCCCTCCAGGGTTGGTATTTCAACATTGGTGCCGAGCGCGGCATCGGCAAAGTTGATAAAGAGGTTATAGATTAAATTGCTTCCATCTCGTTCCAGTTCATCATGTTCAGCTTCTTCCACCAGCAGGATCAGATCGCCGGGGATGCCTCCGCGGGGCGCTGCATTTCCTTTTCCGCTTACGCTCAGTTGCATGCCATCGGCCACACCGGCAGGGATGTTGAGTGTGATCACGTCTTCACCGTGTACGATGCCATCACCATGACATGATTTGCATTTTTCGGTGATTGTTTGGCCTTCACCTCCACAGGCTGGGCAGGTGCTGCTTGTCTGCATCTGGCCCAGGATGGTGTTCTGAACGCGGGTAACATGCCCAGAGCCTCGGCAGGTCGAACAACGGCTGAACGAAGAACCGCTGTGAGCGCCGCTGCCGTTGCATTTGTCGCAGCCGATGTATTTATTTACCTTGATTTTTTTCTCAACCCCGGTAGCAATCTCTTCGAGTGTGAGTTTCACTTTTACGCGCAGGTTGGAGCCTTTGTTGACCCTTCTTCCGCCACCTCCTGATCGGGAGCCGCCCCCAAACTGTCCCCCAAAGATGTCACCAAACTGGCTGAAGATATCATCCATGTTCATGCCCCCGAAACCGCCTCCTCCGCCCCCGCTGGCAGCGCCACCCATACCAGCATGGCCGAACTGGTCATAACGGGCGCGTTTGTCGCGGTTGCTCAGTACTTCATAGGCTTCGGCTGCTTCTTTGAATTTTTCTTCGGCTGCCGGGTTTCCATCGTTTTTGTCGGGATGGAATTTGATGGCCATCTTGCGGTATGCCTTTTTGATCTCATCGTCATCGGCATTTCGGCTCACGCCCAGTATTTCGTAATAATCTCTTTTGCTCATGTTCAGGAAAAACGTTCAGTATTGCTTCTGTAAAAACGAATTCGGATTGTAAAGAAGTCTAGCTGCCTACAACTACTTTTGAGAAACGGATGACTTTCCCGTTCAGGGTATACCCTTTTTCGACTTCATCAATCACCTTGCCTTTGAGAGCCTCTTCGGGAGCAGGGCTGGTGGTGATGGCTTCATGCAGGTCGACATTAAATTGTTTTCCGATGCTCTCAATGGGTTCAAGTCCTTTTTGTTTAAGGCTCTGGCTGAATTTGTGATGAATCAGGGTAAGCCCTTCGTTCACGGCCTTGATATCTGTGGCTTTTTCGTTCGATTTGAGGGCACGCTCAATATCATCCAGCAAAGGCAGAAAACTTTTGAAGATGTCTTCCCCGCCGGTCTTGATCAGATCGGCCCGTTCTTTATGGGTGCGTTTTCTGAAATTGTCAAATTCTGAATACAGCCGAAGGTATTTGTCTGTCATCTCTGCCAGTTTTTCTTCTGCGGTTTTCTCGGCAAGAGGCTGATCTGCTGTGGCTTGTTCTGTTTTTGCCTGGGATTCGCCCGAAGTGTTTTCTTCGGGATTTGTGTTTAAAACTTCGCTTTCGTTGGTGTTCATTTTTCTGAATCGCTTAAACAATGGGTTGTGTGTTAGCCTGAGTGAAGTTTTAAGAGTCTGGAGAATTGCCGTGTAGCAAGGCAAAAGAAGAAAATTTATCCTCTCTGCAAACCGATCCCCCAATCCAAAATCTTGTCACACGGCATGGCAAATTTTCTGCCAGCAAAGATAAGAAAGTCAAATTGACAGGGAAATTTATGAAAGGAGGTTAAAAACAGGCATTTTAACAGGTTTTGGTAGGTCAGAAGCGTCTTATCCAATTTTGTCACACTTGTTATGCAGACAACGCTGGCAGAGGTAACCTTTGTAATTAAAACGTAGATCGGTGAAAACGAGTTCGTGTTCTACCCTACCTGCGCAGTTCCGATAATCTTGAAAGTCTTTCCAGAAACTCCGTTTAGACAACGAAATCAGGTCATAGCCCTTTCTGGTTGTTCCAGAAAAAAATCCCGTCCAGGAATGCCTGGACGGGATTTTCAATATTAACCAGGAGGGCTAATTAATTCTTTTTCACATGTTTCTCAAGTTCATTGAACAGATCTTGTCCGCGTAAGCCTTTTGCAATGATGATCCCGTTTTTATCGATGAGAAAATTCATGGGTATAGAGTTTATGCCATAAAGCTGTCCGGCTTCGCTCTGCCAATATTTCAGATCACTCACATGACAGGGCCAGTCGAGCTTATCGGCAGCAATGGCATTTTTCCAGGAAGCCTTGTCGCGGTCGAGAGACACGCTGTAGATCTCAAAACCACTGGCATCGCTGAATTTTGCGTTGTGGTATTGCTTGTACGCAGCCAATACATTGGGGTTTTCCATGCGGCAGGGGCCGCACCAGGAGGCCCAGAAATCGAGCAGGACGAGTTTGCCTTTGTAACCGGAAAGAGCAAATTCCTTGTCATCCGGACTTTTAAACTTCAGTTCAGGGGCCTGATTACCGATATTGGTTCCGATGGTGGCAGCAGGAGTTGAATATCTGATAAAACCCATGCCTGCAATGGCTATGGCTGCCAGGCAAAGTAGGAAGTTCGTTTTTTTCATGGTCGTTGGGTTGGGTTGGGTTAAAATACAGTGTAAAATTCGTTTATTTCGTTGGGATTAGGTCATCCGGCCGGGTATGAGCTCAGATTCAGGATTGTTTTCTTACAATATCCGCGCCAAGAGCTTGTAAGCGCCCGTCAATATTCTGGTATCCGCGGTCTATCTGGTTGATATTAAAGATGGTGCTTTTTCCTTCGGCCGAAAGGGCTGCGATCAGCAAGGCTACCCCGGCCCTGATATCGGGCGAAGCCATGGAAATGGCCCTGAGTTTTTGTTTTCGTCCGAGGCCAATAATGGTTGCGCGGTGCGGGTCGCAAAGGATAATCTGGGCGCCCATGTCAATGAGTTTGTCGACAAAAAACAAACGGCTTTCGAACATTTTCTGGTGAATCAACACACTTCCTCTGGCTTGTGTGGCAACTACCAGGATGATACTGAGCAGATCGGGGGTGAAGCCCGGCCAGATCGAGTCTGAAATGGTGAGGATCGAGCCGTCAATAAAGGTGTCGATCTCGTAGACATCCTGCTCGGGGATGTAGAGATCATCGCCCCGGCGTTCAATTTTTATGCCCAGCCGTTCAAACGTTTTTGGAATGATGCCGAGGTGTTCATACCCCACATTTTTAATCGTGATTTCGCTTTGGGTCATAGCCGCCAGACCAATGAAACTGCCAACTTCGATCATATCTGGCAGCAACCGGTGTGAGCAACCGCCGAGATATTCAACACCTTCGATGGTAAGGAGGTTAGAGCCCACGCCGGTTATTTTGGCGCCCATGCTGTTGAGCATTTTGCAGAGTTGCTGCAGATAGGGTTCACAGGCTGCATTGTAGATGGTGGTGGTTCCTTTTGCCATAACGGCTGCCATGGTTATATTGGCTGTGCCGGTAACCGAAGCTTCATCCAGGAGCATGTAGCAGCCCTGGAGATTTTTTGCTTCGACCTTATAAAATTCGGAATGTGAGTCGTAGATGAATTTAGCGCCCAGGGCCTGAAAACCGATGAAGTGTGTGTCAAGACGCCGGCGTCCGATTTTGTCGCCCCCTGGTTTGGAGATATACCCTTTTCCAAACCGTGACAGCATCGGGCCTATGATCATGACCGAACCGCGAAGCCCCCCGCCTTTTTTGCGAAATGCTTCGGAGTTGAGATAGTCAACATTTACCTCGTCGGCCTGGAAGGTGTATTGTTCTGAACCCGTTTTTTCGATTTTCACACCGAGTTCGCGGAGCAGGTCTATGAGTTTGTTGACATCCACAATGTCGGGGACATTGCTGATGGTTACTTTTTCGGGGGTGAGCAGCACGGCAGAGATGATCTGCAGGGCTTCGTTCTTAGCGCCTTGCGGGATGAGTTCGCCTTTTAATTTTTTACCGCCATTGATTTCGAATATCGCCACTGAATCTATTTGCCTTTAAAGTTCTTGTATTTGCCTCCGTTGTTGTTATTTCGGTTGCTACTGTTGTTGTTGTTATTGCTATTGCTGCTGTTGCCGTTATTGTTGCTGTTGTTGTTTTTTTGAAAATTATTTTTCTGAAAGTTGTTGCTTTTTTTAAACTGTTTCGGAGGATTCTCGTTGGTGCGCTGATTGAAGTTCGAAACTTTGCCCAGGATATCATTCGTGTACTTAAATCTGAAATTATCAGGCAGTTTCAGTTTTCCCTTACTGAGTTCAGAAATATGCTGAACGATCAGTTCATCATTCACCGAATCGCGGTTCCAGGTAAGATAGAACCGTTTCATCATGTGGGCCAGTTGTTCAACAAGAGCGGCTTTCATTTCGCCTTCTTCCATTTCAACGGCTTTACGGATAAGCGCTTCGACGGCTTTTCCATAATGTTTGTAACGGATATCGCGGGAAGGGTATTTAACCCGTTCTGGCTTGGTCTGAAACGTTTCGGGTGTTGGTCTCGGATAGGGAGAGTCTACATCAAACTTAAAATCAGAGATGATGAAGAGGTGATCCCAGAGTTTGTGTTTGAAGTCGGTTACATCACGCAGATGTGGGTTTAGCTGGCCCATGATGCTGATAATGGCCTGGGCGGCATTGTTGCGTTCATCACGATCGGTTAACGCCAATGCGTAATCGATCATTTTCTGGATATTCCGCCCGTACTCACTCATGAGTAGTTTGGGCTGCTGTGTGTTATAGTCCATGTGGAAGGATTGATGCTGATTCTGTAAGATAAGGCTTCTTGTATTAATTTCTGGAGCTGTTCTTTTTGAACGAAGGGAATCCGGGTTTGCTCTGTACCGGGTATTATGGTCAAAAGTAAAGATTATGTTCGGATTATGCAAAAGATTGGTGAAATGTTTGGATTGGCTTGCCGTGTACTAAACATGGAGATGCAAAGAGCACGGAGAACGAAAGAGCCGACACTGTTTTTTTGCATGAATCCCGGTTTTCAACCTCCAGGCCGTTGTATTACATACTTAATTCTTGCCTGCGGGCAATTCAGAAGGCGTTTCCACGAGCATATAATCCGTCACAACATTATAAAGGGTACCCCGTTCAATCGGATGTCTTCCGGCCTGTTTGATCAAATCTACCAGCTGGGCTGTGGTAAGCGAAGGGTTTTGTTCTTCCGAACCGGCCATGGTGTAGATTTTTGTGGTATCGTCAATGGTTCCGTCTATATCATCCACACCAAAGTTCAGGGCCAGCTGGGTCGTGGTACGCCCTATCATAGGCCAGTAGGCCTTGATATGGGCAAAATTGTCGAGATAGATCCTTGCAATGGCATAGTTTCGCAGATCCTCAACCACTGACGATTCGGGAAGGTTTGACATCTGATTGTCTTTGTTCCTGAATTTTAACGGGATAAAGGTGTTAAAGCCCCCTGTCTTGTCTTGCAGTTTGCGCAGACGGTCCATGTGGTCTATCCGATGCCCGAAATTCTCGATATGCCCGTAGAGCATGGTTGCGTTCGAGGGTATTCCAAGCCCGTGCGCTGTTTCATGGATCTGAAGCCATTCTTCCGAAGTGCATTTATCTTCGCAGATCTCGGTGCGTATCGTCTCATCAAAAATCTCGGCCCCTCCCCCAGGCATGGAACCCAATCCGTTTTCTTTGAGCAGCAGGAGGCCTTCGGTAAAACTTACCTTTGCCTTCCTGAACATATATTCCATCTCTACCGGGGTAAATGCCTTGATATGCAATTCGGGGCGCATAACACGGATCTTGCTGAGCAATCCGGCAAAAAAATCAAGCCCCATCTTGGGATGGACACCTCCTACAATATGCACCTCGGTGACAGGCTGATCCTTGTATTTTTTGACAATGTCAAGCATTTGGGCTTCGGAAAGCTCCCAGGATCCGTCTTTTTGTTTCAGCAAACGGGAATAAGAACAGAATTTACAATCGAATACACAGATATTGGTGGGTTCGATATGGAAATTGCGGTTGAAATAGGTGAAGTTGCCGTGTTTTTTTTCGCGGATATGGTTCGCAAGGATACCCACAAAACCGATCTCTGCTTCCTCATAAAGCCTGATGCCATCTTCATTGCTGATACGTTGGCCATCAAATACTTTGGAGGCAATTCCGCGGAGCGCGGGACTGATTTTTGAATCGTTTAAAACGCTTGATGAAATAGAAGTTGACATGCAGCTTAAGATTTTTGCAAAGGTAAGGCTTTGAGGGGATCGGCAATACGATCCATCCATATCCTAAATATCAATGTGGTTCACCGGATATTTGCCCCGAATCCCTCCTGGATCAATAGCTTGTGTCTCGTTTACACCCGAGATCGGATTGAACCCCGACAGATCGGACCCATTCCTGCTTGCTTTTTGCACTTTATTCAAAATCAAGAGGTTTAAGGGAGTAGATATATGGGAATCTGTTACCTTTGTGCCGGTTCATTCATGCCGCACCCGACAGCTTGTAGTAGGTTTAGGAGTTAACAATTCGCCCTGTAGGACAATGACGCTCCGAAGGGCGGTTCTTGAGCTTGACATGAGTGATAGCTTTACGATATTTCGCGATCCTTGATATTGAAAGACTTTATCCTGATTATACCTTATCTGAATAATAAGGAGGGACTATTAACCTCTTTACGATCAGTGAACTATCCACCCGACCAGTTTGAGGTGATTGTTGTGGATGACGGGAGCAAGGTTCCGCTTTTACCTCAAGATCTGGAGGAGGTGGCCAATGTCTGTTCTAAGATACAGGTCTTGCGCCAGACCCAGAACAGGGGAGTGGCTGTAGCCCTGAACAGAGCGCTCAATACTGTGCTGGAGAGAATTGATTATAAGTATATTGCCAGGCTCGATTGCGGTGATTTATGTGTGGAAGACCGGTTTGTCAAGCAGGTTTCTTTTCTCGACAAGCACCCCGAAATCAGTCTGATTGGATCACAAGTGTTGTTTAAAAATTTCACAAGCGGGAGTGCTTATCAATACCAACATAAACAGGAGCAGCGTGAGATTCTAAGGGAGATGCATTTTAAATGCAGTCTTATTCATCCCAGCATCCTGTTCAGAAGGGAGCTTTTAACAAACATCGGTTTGTATCCGGAGAATTACCTGCATTGCGAGGATTACGCTTATTTTTATAAGATAATTGCCAAACACAGGGTTCAGAACATCAACGAGGTATTGCTGATCAGCGAATTGTCTGATGCCGGTATTTCGTCCAGGAACCGGACAAGACAAATTATCTCCCGGATACGGGTCGTCAACAGTTTTGGTACAGATTCGCTGCTCAAATTTGCAGGCATCTCAAAATTAATCCTAATGCTCCTGATCCCCCACCGGGTGGTAAGGTTTTTGAATACACGAAGGTAGAAGCATGCTGATCATACACATAGTCGAACCATTTGCCGCCGGTGTTGCCACGTATATCAAGTCTCTTACAGAGAACATGATGGACAATACGCATATCATCATCCATGGCGAACGCTCGAACCTGACTGCTGCCGCCGAAGTAAAAAAGTACTTTCCAAAAAACAATGTGAAATTTATCCGCTGGGCAAAGGTCCAGCGCGAGCTGCATTTCAAAAAAGATTTTAATGCACTGGTCAGGCTGATCCGTATCCTGAAACGGTTCAAGGGGGCCGATGCTGTGCATCTGCATTCTTCCAAAGCCGGTTTCCTGGGCCGTATTGCCTGTAGCATTGTAGGCATCGAGAATGTTATCTATACGCCCAACGGAGCCTCCTTCCTGATTGATGATCTGAGCGATTTCAAAGTAGCCCTATACAAACGGCTTGAGCAGTTTGCGAGTTTGTTTGGAGGACGGGTCATCTGCACCTCCAAATCGGAGCGCCGGGCCTATGTCAATATCGGAATCAAGGCTTCGTATATCAACAACGGAACATCTATCCTCACCACCGACGATGTAAAATCGGTTCATAACCTCAATAAATTCAGGATCATTACCGCAGGCAGGATTGTAAGCCAGAAAGGCCCCAAAGAATTTAACGACCTGGCCTTGCGGTTTAAGGAACTCAAGAATTTTGAGTTTGTCTGGATCGGCGACGGGGAAGACAAAGAATTGCTGAGTTCGGAAAATATACGGGTAACCGGATGGCTCTCGACCGAAGGTGTTCATCAGGAAATCCAGGATTCCGATCTTTATCTCAGCACATCTAAGTACGAAGGCTTGCCGCTTGCCGTTCTTGAAGCCATGAACCTGAAAAAGTGTTTGCTGCTTTCGGATTGTGTCGGCAACCGCGACTTGGTTCGTTCCGGGAAGAACGGCGAATTGTTCAATGGTGTTGAAGATGCCGAGAAAAAAATACTCAATCTCTATGCCTATCGTGAGAGTATCCGCTCGATGGGTGAATACTCATACGAACTCTGTTTTCATTATTTCAATGCCGAAAAAATGGCCTCCAGTTATAACGATGAATATAAAACTGGCCCCAAACCCAAGAAGAAACGAACCACCACACGGGTTAAACGAACCAAGAAACGGGTGAAAAGAATCCTGAACGTACGTTTATGGTAGCGTTTTTCGGGGATAAAAACAGAACCTTCTTTTCAAATGGAAATCTCTATTTCCTGGCCCTCTGTTTTTTTGTTGTTACGCTTTACAGTCCGGTTTCCCAGGTCAATAATCTTGCAATAGCGCTCATCGGTCTGACCTGGGTGTTTGCCGGAAACTATAAAAAAATCAGCTCACTCCTCTCCAATCCTGCCGCCCTTTGTATCCTTCTGTTTTATCTTTTTCAGGCTTGTACGCTGTTTTATACCCAAAACAAACCAAACGGCTCGAAGTGGCTGGAGTACAGATCCCCGTTTTTCTATTTGCCCCTCCTGCTCGGCACTTCCGAAATAACAGCCTTTCAAAAAAGAAAATTGTTGAAATTTTTTGCCTGGGTCACAGTTGCGGTGGTTACCATAGGCCTGGGTTATGGCATCATCCGTTCACTGATGACAGGCGATTCGGTGTATCTGTATAGCGACAGCCTGGGTTTCCTTTTCGATAAACAAGCGGTGTATCTTGCGATGTATGTAAATTTCGCAATTGTTATCTTTCTTTATTTCCTGCATCAGCATGCGTTCGAAAAGAAAATCCACCGCAGGCTGGCTGTAGGATCTATCTGTCTGATGGCCTTCGTGAATTACCTCCTGGCCAGCCGAAACGCCATGCTCGTACTTGTTTGCGTGTTGAGTCTGTATGTGTTTTATCTGATCTATAAAAGGAAACAGTATCTGACAGGGCTTATCCTGATATTCGGCCTGTTGACTGCTGTCATTTTATCGGTGAAGATGTTTCCGAAGGCCGCTGGGAGGATTGTGGATGTCACCAATTCCTCGTATCAGTTTAATAACCTGCATGAGTTTGATCATTTCAACGGCGAAGTCAGTGCGGCCAACTGGAACAGCCTGAACACCCGGCTCGCTGTCTGGCACTGCGCAGGGGAGGTGATCAAGAAACACCTGATCGCAGGGGTAGGGATCGGAGATGTGGAAGATAACCTCCTGGCCGAATACAGGAGCAAGGATTTTGTGTTTGGTGTACGCTACAACCTCAATTGTCACGATCAGTACCTGGATGCGCTGGTGGGGTATGGTATTGTCGGCTTCCTCGTTTTTGTGGTCTGTATTTTCGGAGTCCCCCTGCTTAGCGCCTGGAAGACGCGTAATTACCCGATGCTCTATTTTATCTGTTCACTGGGCATCTATTTCGTTACCGAAGTGATGTTCAACCGCAACCAGGGGGTAACATTTATTGCATTCTTTATGATTATACTGGCTGCCAGACCTACCCCTGCAGATGCGGCGGCTTGTCAACCGACGCGGTGTTGATTCCTCACTCTTTTATTTCCCAAGCCTCTTGTAAATCCTGATTGCAATCGGTCTCAGGAATTTATTTTTCTTCACCACAAAAATAAGTTTCTGACCAATTTTTGAAAGCGTAAAACGCGAATAGAGCCCCCTGTTCAACGTTGGGTTGTCTATATGGATAGACGGCCCGTTGGAGTTCAACAACAGAAACAATTCGGAAGCGTACTGCGCATAAAAAGCCGGATGCTTTTCGGCCATCAATTTATAGAGATATAATTTGCTGTTGGTGGTAAAGCTTTGTGCCATGGAATCTTTACGAATGCGGTAATCCCACCAGGGTTCTGGAAAGGACACGCCGCGCATGCCTTGCTCGAGCATGCTGAGCATACTCTCATAATCTTCCATTCCATAAATCATCCGTGCATCGTTCAAACCGGCTTTTAGGAAATGCGATTTCTTGTACACCATCGCTGAGGTATTCATACAGTTGTGTAGCAATACATACGGCGGTTCGGGATTAAATGTTGGCCAGGTGCCTGCGGCTGCGCCAAAATAGTTGGCCCAGCAACCCACAAAGCTGAGGTTGGGTTTGGCAAGCAATACCTCCACGGCTTTGAAATAATACGCGGGAGCAACGCTGTCGTCTGGATCGAGAAAGGCGAGGAGGCTTCCCGCTGCTTCCTGTGCGCCTGTGTTACGGGCCAGGGCAAGACCTTCGTTCTTTTTGTGGATCACCCTCACCTGATCATGACCTTCATACCAGTTCAGGACAGAGAGGCTATAGGCATCTGTACTGCCATCGTTGACAATCACAACCTCGGTATTTGTGTAATCTGAATTAAGTATGCTTTCAACGGCGTCGGGAAGATATTTTCCCATATTGTAATACGGAACCACCACGGTAAGCAGGCCCTCTGCCGGTTCAAAAACAGGAGCATCTGATTTACGTGGAGGACGGATGAATGGAAAGTCTGTCTTTGCCGTCTGCTGTTTTACGGTTTCCAAAATGTCCATCTTCTGTTCGTAAACAAAGGATGGGGCATAGTTGTTTTTTACCTTCACGCTGGCCTGTTTCCCGATACGTTCAATATCATCGCCGGAAAGAGAAAGTATTTCTGCCAACACCCGTTTGAAATCGCCTTTCACTTCATGATCAAACAGAAATCCATCCGAACCCGGTGTGATGATTTCTGCCTGCCCGCCTTGTTTGGATGTCAACACCACTTTGCCTATGCTCATGCATTCGAGTACGGCATACGGAAGATTGTCGACTATACTCGGTATGAGGATGACATGCGCCTTGCCGAGTTCTGAAAAAAGATCACGGGGTTTTATCTCGCCTTCAATCAGCAACAGACCGAGGTCTATGTATTTTTTATATTTCTGTTTGAAGTGTTCGGCCAGATCCATCTGTAACGGATGGAACAAATGACTGCCGCCGCCCACCATGCGCAGCCTGCCTTTGAATCCTTCTTCCCAGTATTCAGCCAGATAACGCAACAGTTCGATACAGCCCTTTTGCGGAATTAATTTTCCGTAGAAAACAAGTTCGAGTGGAGTAAACCCTGGAACCGGTTTTTCTTCGTAAACAGCCGTAAACGGATTTGGTACCACGTGTATAGGTATATCCCAAAGCTCTACCCTGGGCCTGAGCGCTTCAATCAGGTATGCAGAAGGAGAGATACAGCAATCGGCTGCACGTATGCAGAATCGTTCCATTTCACCCGTCCAGAAATTCGGATGTTTATAGACAGGCACCTGGTTATAATCCAGGTAAAGAAACGTAGGGGCATGAAGGGTGAGGACAATCTTTGTATTCTCAAGACCGGGATAACCCAAATGCTTTTTTTGAAGCAGGTAATATGCAATGCCAAGATATTCCTGAGCCTCGATAAAGTCGGGAGCGCCTGAGGCCTTTATCCGGTTCAGGACCAGTTCGGCAAATGCAAAACTCAGATTTGCTTCGAAACCCAGAAACTTTACGGTGGCAGATGTTGAGGGATTGAACCGGATGGTGGTTCCATATGGATGCTGTTCTTCGAGCACCTCGGCTGAATCGTATTGAGGGATAAAAACGGTGACAGCATGTCCTCGTTCAGACAGCATTCTTACTGTCTGCTCGCAATAGGTTGAAATACCGCCTCCAAAGAATGGGGGGAATTCGGTGGTTAACAGCCAATAGTTCATACAGATTTTTGCTATTGCGGAATTGATATCTTTTGTTGGATTGAACGCAGATTAGTATGAAGCTTAAGATAAGCAATGATGTTTATCAGATCTTAAAAAATCAGATTCATCCTAAAAATCTGCGTTCTATCAATCAATGATTCTTCATACCTGAGCCCCGAAAGTAAGGAATAAAATGAAGGAAGGATCACTCCGGTTATTCTTTGGTCAACACGATCTTTTGGAACCCGTGTTTGTTTTCGGAACTGAATTCGGCAATATATACGCCATTGGGGAGCCCTGAAAGATCAAGCATTCCGGTAGAACCGTTATACAGATGCTGCTCAGACAAAACCCTCTGACCCTCCAGGTTCACCAGACTGATCTGAAGCATGCCGGTGGTGGGGCCAAGCAGATAATTGACCATTCCGGTGGAAGGCGATGGGTAACAAGACACCGGGAGACTGGCACTGTATGTCTCGATACCAAAACCCTGGGAATTGAATATCGAATCGCGCGAAGTATACAAGGAGGCCTGCATTCGTTGAACCTGCCCTGCCGTGAACATACACATCCCCGCATCATCGGTATAGTTGAGGTAATTCTGCCACATATAACCCGGTGCAGAGGTGGAACACGCATCGGTCATGACGGTGTAAGGGGCATAATTCGAAAAATTGGCCCCGTCTTCGGGCGGGGTGTCGGCAACCAGGTCTGAACCTCCCGAACAATTGCCGGTTGCAGTGATAGAGCCAGGCCCCCATACATGGATGAGATCCAGCCAGTGTCCGACCTCATGCGTAACCGTTCGGCCAAGGTTATATGGGGCTGTTGCACCGGTGATGCCAACAGCAATGCAATTTACCACACACCCGTCGAGGCTTGCTGGCCCGGCCCCAGGCATCTGGGTATAGCCCAGGATTCCGTTGCCCAGGTTGCAGACCCAGATATTGAGGTAATGCAAAGGATCCCAGACATTGGCTCCTCCCTGTGAGGCATAATTGATCAGATGATCAATCGGGGAGTTGGCAAAACTGGTTACCGAGGTCTGTGTATGGATGATGCCCGATGTATGGTTTCCGGCGGTATCGGTATTGGCCAGGACAAACTGGATCTGTGTGCTTGCAGCAATCGATTTCCAGACCGGGGGAACATTTACGGTGTCGGAGTTTAGTTTGGCATAATCGGCATTGAGGATCTGCATCTGCTGCCAGATAACCGGATCGGGGATGTTCTGGGCAGCCGTATTATAGACAACGTGAAAAACAACCGGAACGGTTACCAGTGTTGGCATTGCAGTACGCGGATGACGGGTGATATAATCCTGAACCTGTTGTTCCAGCGCATCCAGCCGGGCCTGAAGACCAGGGTCGGCGGCTTTTTGGGCCTCCAGATATTCAGTCGTGGCACAATGCCCCTGAAACGACTGCGCCTGGGAAGCAGCAATACAACAAAACAAAACTGACAGAAATAACAGTATTCTCATTTTTCGGGTAATTGATCACCTGTAACAAATATACACATTTCCCTAAATCCTTCCTACTTTTGGGCCGGAACAAACCTATGAGCGCACGCATCCTTTTAGTGGAAGACGAGGAAAACCTCCGCAAGACCATTGCCCTGAACCTCGAGCTCGACGGGTATCAGGTAGTCTGGGCCGTCTCGGGCGGTCAGGGTCTCGATCTATTCAGCCAAGGGCGGTACGACCTCGTTATTCTCGACGTGATGCTCCCGGTGATGGATGGGTTCGACGTATGCCGCTCGATCCGGAGCCAGAATAAGGAAGTGCCTATCCTGTTTCTAACGGCCAAAGGATCGAGCGAAGATAAGGTGCAAGGCTTGAAAATAGGGGCCGATGATTACCTCACCAAGCCCTTCAACCTCGAAGAATTCCTGCTCCGCGTCTCCAGCCTCATCCGCCGCGGGCAAAAAAATGAACCCTCCAGGGAACTGGAGTATTACCGTTTTGGAGGAAACGAAATTCATTTCAGCACCTATCAGATCAATACCTCCAAAGGCGAAACCCAGACCCTTACCAAACGCGAGATACTCTTGCTCCGTCTGCTCATACAACGTAAAAACGAAGTTGTTTCGAGAGAACAGATCCTCGAAACGGTTTGGGGCGTAGATGCCTATCCCTCCACCCGCACCATAGACAATTACATCCTGGCATTCCGCAAATATTTTGAACCCAACCCCAGAGAACCGCTTTATTTTCATTCCATCCGTGGGGTGGGGTATAGGTTTCAGGGAGAATAAAAAAAAACGGGAATTGGGATTTGAAATTTTCTTCTTTATGTAGGATGTTGATAGGTTGGGGTTTTTAGGGTGTGGGATGGTATTGCCATTCGCAATGTTCTGACGGAAAGGCCACGTGAACAGGAACAGAGCCTTCATCGGCGGCAGGCAAACGAATCTATCTGAGCGGTGATTTTTCTGATAAATCAGATTTTTATGTCGTTCGGGGAAGAAAATTTCCTTCTTCAATAGTGCACCCGTATATTACCGTGAGTCATTAAATCATCCTAATCAGAAGAATCCTGGTTCAGACAATTTTCCTCGTGTGCCTTAGGCAGATAGATGTAAGCGCCACACGAGTTGAATCCCCTTCGCTCTCCTCTTACCTCCTTGAACCTGATACCTTGCCGGGGTTCCCTGCTACCTTATTAAGGTTCCACGGAACCTGTTACATGTTGCGTGGTGCCTGTTAAAGGTTCCACGGAACCTGTTACATGTTCCCTGGTGCCTGTTCAAGGTTCCACGGAACCTGTTACATGTTGCGTGGTGCCTGTTCAAGGTTCCTCTGAACCTGTTAAATGTTTCCTGGTACCTTGCTAATGTTCCTTGGTATCCTTC
>Ga0206851_1152_pt1 | contig 17891 bp, 9 predicted proteins | sample Alteio_BWOrgCont_13_FD_152904 | JGI IMG/M metagenome (GOLD analysis project Ga0206851, IMG submission 152904) | Enriched cells from forest soil in Barre Woods Harvard Forest LTER site, Petersham, Massachusetts, United States -... | ecosystem: Environmental > Terrestrial > Soil > Temperate forest > O... | reverse complement strand
CGGTGGTGTTGGCAGGGAGGGTTTTGCTGGGGGCACCGGGGGGTCCGGGTTCGACGACTGTGCCTTGCTGGGCGGCAGCACCGAGGGCGAAAGCAAAACAGAAGCAAAAAGCGGCGGCCCGGATGGAGTTCCAGGATTGAGGGGACATATAGGGTTGTTCCACGCTATCACCGAGGTGGGAAATTGCTCAAGGAGAAAGGGATTTCTCAAGGGCAGAAGCGGATGCTTCGCGTAAAGTACCCATCTGCCAAAGCCGGGCAGATAGGGGCACCCGTACGGCTCAGGAGGGTGATAATCCGCAGATCTCTAATATTTTGAGTAATTTGCTGCAACCATAGAATGTGATGCTAACTCACTCATATTTTATGCATCGTTTGTGCTATAGTCTTCATCAGATGTTGTGATGGCTGTCTGGGAATGGGTTCCTGGGCGGTCTCCGACACTCAAATTTTCAAGAGGTATTTGGAGGATGAAAGTCATGGCAATCACACGTTGGGATCCTTTTCGGGATGTACTGGCGCTGCAGAATCGGATGAACTCGATTTTCCAGGAGTACAACCGGCAGCAGGCCGATGGAGATGTGGCGACGGCGGCGTTTGTGCCACCGGTGGACATCTATGAGGACGAGCACAAGATCGTGTTGAAGCTGGAAGTTCCGGGGATGAAGGAGAGCGATCTCGACATTCAGCTGGAGAACCAGGTGCTGACGGTGAAGGGCGAGCGCAAGTTCGAAAAGGAAGAGAAGGAAGAGAACTTCCACCGGATCGAACGGCGTTACGGCAGCTTCTACCGTTCGTTCACGATTCCGAACACAGTGAATCCGGAAAGCGTGAAAGCGGGTTATGATGCTGGCGTGCTGCGCATCGAACTGGCGAAGCGGCAGGAAGCGAAGCCGAAACAGATTAAGGTGGAGATCGGAAAAGCGGCGTAATAGCAGCTAAGACCGGTCAGCCAATGACCGGTTTGCGGAAAAGCGGCCAGCATCTGGCTATGGCTTACGAAGCGGCGGCGAGCCTAAGGTTAAGGACGCAATCCGCTGGTAGAGCTGGCCGCGTACCGTAGGTAATTGATTACGGAGTTCGCTGCCGCGATCAAGGACTTCAATGCTGCGGGGGGGAGTGATGCCCTCCCGCAATTTTTTTCTTAGGGGCGGCCAGGTGGTTGGGAGCTGTCAGCGAAGGAAATACCTCAGGGGCTAAAGCCCGTTGTCCTGGGGAGTTTTTACGACACGACTGAAGTCAAGCCCTGATACAAGATGTGGATTTTCCGCAAGCGTTGAAGCGGTTTCCTTTCAAAACAGTTTGACGTGGTTCGCTTTCAAAACAGCGTGGTTCGCTTTCAGAACAGTATTGATGAGAAGCGTTTCAAAGGCTGGAACTGAGAATTTTCCGGAGCAAGGAATTAAGGATTAGGAATTATGGCGATTCGTTGGGACAAATTTACGGTGAAGTCGCAGGAGGCGGTGCAGGGCGCGAGCCAACTGGCGGCGGAGAATGGCAATCCGGAGATATTGCCGCTGCATTTGCTGGCGGTGCTGCTGGGGGATCAGGAAGGCGTGATTCCGGCGGTTCTGGAGAAGATTGGCGTGCCGGTGGGGCAGCTGTCGGCCAAGGCGGCCGAGTCTGTAGCGCAGTTGCCGAAGGTGAGCGGGTCGTCGGCGCAACCAGGCGCGGCGAATGCGCTGAATCATGTCTTCGATCAGGCGTTTAAGGAAGCGGAAAACTTTAAGGACGATTACGTTTCGACGGAGCATCTGCTGCTGGCGTTGACTTCGCAGAAGAACGATGGAGCGCAGCTGCTGCTGGCGTCGTTTGGGGCGACCCACGACGCGGTGCTGAAGAGTTTGGCGAGCGTGCGCGGGAATCAGCGGGTGTCGGATCAGAATCCTGAGGCGAAGTACCAGGCATTGGAGAAGTACGCGAAGGATCTGACGGAGCTGGCGCGGCGCGGGAAGCTGGATCCGGTGATTGGGCGCGACGAGGAAATTCGGCGCGTGATCCAGGTGCTGTCGCGGCGGACGAAGAATAATCCGGTGCTGATTGGCGAGCCGGGCGTGGGCAAGACGGCGATTGTGGAAGGCCTGGCGCGGCGCATTGTGCAGGGCGATGTTCCGGACATTCTGCGGGACAAGCGCGTGGTGAGCCTGGATTTGGGGTCGATGCTGGCCGGCGCGAAGTATCGCGGGGAATTTGAGGATCGGCTGAAAGCGATTCTGAAAGAGATTGAGGAGTCGAATGGGCAGATCATTCTGTTTATCGACGAACTGCACACGATTGTGGGAGCAGGCGCGGCCGAGGGAGCGATTGACGCTTCGAACATGCTGAAGCCGCCGCTGGCGCGGGGAGAGCTGCGCGCGATTGGCGCGACCACACTGAATGAGTATCGGAAATATATTGAGAAGGATCCGGCGTTCGAGCGGCGCTTCCAGATTGTTTACGTGGGCGAGCCGAATGTGGAAGACACGATTGCGATCCTGCGCGGGCTGAAAGAGCGGTATGAGGCTCACCACAAAGTGAGAATCCGGGATTCGGCGATTGTGGCAGCGGCGACGCTGTCGCATCGGTATATCAGCGATCGATTCTTGCCGGACAAGGCGATTGATCTGGTGGATGAGGCTGCGGCCTCATTGGCGATCCAGATTGGGAGCGTGCCGCAGGAGATTGATGAGCTGGACCGGGAGGCGACGTCGCTGGAGATTGAGCGCGAGGCGCTGAAGCGGGAGACCGACAAGAATTCGCGGGAGCGGATGGAGCACGTGGAGCGGCAGGTAGCGCAGCTGCGTGAGAAGGCAACGGCGCTGCGGTCGCGGTGGCAGAAAGAGCGCGAAGCGATTACGCGGCTGAGCGACATTAAGAAGCAGATTGAGTCGCTGCGATTCGAAGCCGAGGAGCAGACGCGGCGGGGGAATTTGGAGCGTGCAGCGCAAATTCAATATGGCGAACTGCCTAAGCTGGAAGCGGAGATGAAGAAGCTGGACGCGGCTCAGGACGGGACGGCCGCCAGCGCGCAGCGCATGCTGAAAGAAGAGGTAGATGAGGAAGACATTGCGCGGATTGTGAGCAAGTGGACGGGGATCCCGGTGTCCCGGATGCTGGAAGGCGAAGTGCGCAAGCTGGTGAAGATGGAAGAACGGCTGCGCGAGCGCGTGGTGGGGCAGGATGAGGCGCTGAGCACGGTGGCGAATGCGATTCGGCGTTCGCGCGCGGGGCTGAGCGATCCGAAGCGGCCGATTGGGTCGTTCATTTTCCTGGGACCGACGGGGGTGGGAAAAACGGAGACGGCACGGGCGCTGGCGGAGTTCCTGTTCGACGACGAGCAAGCGATGATCCGGCTGGACATGAGCGAATACATGGAGCGGCACGCAGTGGCGCGGATGATTGGCGCGCCTCCGGGCTACATTGGCCACGATGACGGCGGGCAGTTGACGGAGGCGGTGCGGCGGCGGCCTTACTCGGTGATTTTGTTTGACGAGATTGAGAAGGCGCATCCGGACGTGTTCAACGTGCTGCTGCAGGTGCTGGATGATGGGCGGCTGACGGATTCGAAGGGGCGCATGGTGGATTTTAAAAACACGGTGCTGATTATGACTTCGAATCTGGGCGCGGGATTCCTGCAGAGCGATGCGCTGAAGGATGAGAAGACATTCGCGCACGCGCAGGAGAGCGTGATGAAGGTGCTGCGCGAGCATTTCCGGCCGGAGTTTTTGAATCGCGTCGACGATGTGGTGATCTTCCGTCCGCTGGGCGAGGAGCAACTGACGCACATTGTGGATCTGCGGCTGAAGGACCTGGAAAAGATGCTGGTGGACCGGCACATCACGATCGAGCTGACGCCGGCGGCGCGGCATCTGCTGTTCACGAGCGGGTACGACCGGGCGTATGGAGCGCGGCCGCTGAAGCGGGCGATCCAGAGGCTGGTGCAGGATCCGCTGGCGATGAAGATCCTCGACGGCGAGATACTGCATGGGGATGCTGTGCGGATCGATGCGACGAAGGGGTCGTCGCTGCAGTTCGAAGTGGTTTCGCGGGCGGGGATTCCGCTGGAGCGGGGCGTGACGATCGGGCAGGCGTGAGACGAGGGGGTAGGGGGTAGCGTGTAGGGTGTAGAACGGCTGGTTCGATTGAAGGCTCGCGGGGGTTCCGCGGGCCTTTTTATTTTTGGGGGAATCCGAGATGGTGGCTGGCATTGGCATCCCGCAATGCGGGAATTTGTTGGACTGTTAAATCGATTTGCTATTGCACTTTGCTGGGCGGGGCGAATAGATTGGAGCGGCAGCGCGGAGGTGCATCTCGATCCTCGTGCGCGCAAGGTCCGCTCGATGGAATTGGCTCGTCTTCGTGTTTACTGGCTGCTTCAAGGTCCATTCCGTCACGGTATTCGCTTCTCTCACCTCGTTCTTTTCCCCGCTGCCTCCTCGCATGCTCACTCTTTCAATCAGGAATGGATGGTATGAAAAACGCAGTCGCCCCTAAGAAGCCCTCGAAAAAAAACCAGCGTGTCCGTCGCGTTGCATCCGCTACAAACACTTCGGCGCCCGTCGCGGCGAAGGCCGGTGCGCCTGCCTACAAGAATGCGAGCCTGTCCTCGGCTCGGCGCGTGAAGGATTTGCTGGGGCGGATGACGCTCGAGGAAAAGGCCGCGCAGATGCTGTGCATCTGGCAGGAAAAAGCGGTGACGCTGGTGGATGAGAAGGGCGAGTTCGATCTGGCGAAGGCGAAGAAGAATCTGCGCGGGCCGTATGCGCTGGCGCGCGGGCTGGGGCAGGTCGGGCGGCCAAGCGATGCGGGTGGCGGACGGACTGCGCGGCAGATGGCGGAGCTGACGAACGCCATTCAGAAATTCTTCCTGGAAAACAGCCGGCTGGGGATTCCGGTGATGTTCCACGAAGAGTGTTTGCACGGGCATGCGGCGCCGGAGGGGACGAGCTTTCCTCAGCCGATCGCGCTGGGTGCGACGTTCAATCCGGAACTGGTGGAGCGGTTGTTTACGATGACGGCGCTGGAGGCGCGGAGCCGCGGCGCGCACCATGCGCTGACGCCGGTGGTGGATGTGGCGCGGGAGCCGCGCTGGGGGCGGGTGGAAGAGACGTATGGCGAGGATCCTTATTTGGTGTCGCGGCTGGGCATTGCGGCGGTGAAGGGGTTCCAGGGAGATGCGACCTTCAAAGATAAGACGCGCGTGCTCGCGACGCTGAAGCATTTTGTGGGGCATGGGCAGCCGGAGAGCGGGATGAATTGCGCGCCGGCGAATGTGTCGCTGCGGGTGTTGCGCGAGACGTTCCTTTACACGTTCCGCGAGGCGCTGCGCGAGGCGAACGCGGTGACGCTGATGGCGAGCTACAACGAGATTGACGGCGTTCCTTCGCATGCGAACAAGTGGCTGCTGCGGGATGTTCTGCGGAAGGAATGGGGCTTTAAGGGATTTATTGTGTCGGATTACTACGCGATCTGGGAGCTGGGATACCGGCCGGATACGCATGGGCACTTTGTGGCGAAGGACCGGCAGGAAAGCTGCCGGCAGTCAGTGGAGGCGGGCGTGAATATTGAGCTGCCCGATCCGGATTGCTACAAGCATCTGGTGGAACTGGTGAAGAAAGGTGCGCTGAAAGAATCGCAACTGGATGAACTCGTTGCGCCAATGCTGTTCTGGAAATTTGAGATGGGGTTGTTCGACGATCCGTATGTCGATCCGAATGTGGCGGAGCGGATCGTAGGGAGCGAGGCGCATCGCGCGCTGGCGCTGGAAGCTGCGCGGGAGTCGATCACGCTGGTGAAGAACGAAGGCGGGGTTGCGCCGCTGGATCTGAGCAAGATTAAGACCATTGCGGTGATTGGTCCGAATGCGCATCGCGGGTTGCTGGGTGGATATTCCGGTGTGCCGCTGCATAACGTGACGGTGCTGGAGGGGATCCAGGCGAAGGCCGGCAAGGGCGTGAAGGTTCTCTACAGCGAGGGCTGCAAGATCACGATTGGGGGTAGTTGGAATCGGGATGCGGTGACGGCGAGCGATCCCGACGAGGACCGGCGGCAGATTGCGGAGGCGGTGAAGGTAGCGAGAAAGGCCGACGTGATTGTGCTGGCAATTGGGGGGAACGAGCAGACATCGCGCGAGGCATGGAATTTGCAGCACATGGGCGACAGGACTTCTCTCGATCTAATTGGGCGGCAGGATGAGCTGGTGGCGGCGATGGCGAAGCTGGGCAAGCCGGTGATCGCGGTGCTGTTTAATGGGCGGCCGCTGAGTATTAACCATTTGATCGCGCATGTGCCGGTGATCTACGAGTGCTGGTACCTGGGGCAGGAGACGGGGACGGCGGTGGCGGATGTGCTGTTTGGCGACCACAACCCCGGTGGGAAGCTGCCGATTTCGTTTCCGCGGAGCGCCGGGCACTTGCCGGTGTTTTACAACTACAAGCCGTCGGGGCGGCGCGGATATTTGTTCGACGATGTGTCGCCGCTGTTCGCATTTGGGTATGGGCTGAGCTATACGACTTTTGCTTTGGCGAATGCGCGGCTGGGGAAGAAGCGGATCAAGAAGGATGGGTCGACAACTGTATCCGTTGATGTGACAAATACGGGAAAACGTGCGGGGACAGAGACGGTGCAACTGTATATCCGCGATGTGGTGAGTTCGGTGACGCGGCCGGTGAAGGAACTGAAGGGATTTAAGAAGGTGCGGCTGGAGCCGGGGGAGACGACCACGGTGGAATTCACGATTGGGCCGGAGTCGTTGAAGTTCTTCGATGTGGATATGAAGTATGTGGTGGAGCCGGGGGAATTTTCGGTGATGGTGGGGACTTCTTCGCGGGATGAGGATTTGGTGAAGCTGATGCTGACGGTGCAGGAGTAAAAGGATATGATCACCGCTCATCCTGTCGGCTTCGCGTGGTTTCTGTACGGCAGTGCTGCGATTATCTATACTTCGGTCGTCTTTCGCCGGGAACTGCCCCGGCGGGATGCGAGCATCTTTTCCGCGCGAAACGCTCGACCCCTATCCAGCATTTTCACGCTGCATCTCGTGATGCTCGCAGTCCTGCAGTATTCAGTGCACATGGCAGTCGCTGTATTTCCGTTCCTGCCCGACTGGCTGACGATTAAGGTCCGACGGGGAGCCACTCTCTTCGAGGCGCTTTTCATTATGGCTTTTATGGGCGCTGCTGAACTAGAACGCAGGTGGATGTTCATCGAAAAGAGCGACGGTCAATCGAATTTGGGTGAGACTGCATCATAGCCGGATAATTTGCAGTCGTATCCGTTACAAATAGCTGTCGCGTGAGGTTCCAATGATCCAGAAGCTTTCGGTTGGGGAGAAGGTTGGGTATGCGCTGGGAGATATGGCGGCGAATTTTATCTTCCAGGCGATGCTGGCGCTGCAGCTCAGTTTTTATGTCGACACGTTTGGACTGAAGGCGGGGCAGGCGGGGACGCTGTTTCTGGTGGTGGGGCTGGGAGCGGCGGCGCTGAATCCGGTGATGGGAGTCATCGCGGACCGCACGAATACGCGGTGGGGCAAATTCCGGCCATGGCTGCTGTGGACGGCGGTGCCGTTTGGCATTGTCGGGATCATGACCTTCACAACGCCGAGCATCAGCCCGGCGAACAAAGTGATTTATGCGTGGGTGACCTACGCACTGCTGCGCGTGATTTATGTGGTGAACAACGTTCCGTACGCGTCGCTGACGGGCGTGATGACGGGCGATCCGGATGAGCGGACGAGCATCGCGTCGTACCGGCAAATTGCGGCGAACGCCGCGGGCTTTATTGTGCAGAGCCTGGCGATTCCGCTGGTGGCGCTGTTTGGGCGGGGCAACGACGCACGCGGCTATCAACTGACCATGGGACTGCTGCTGGGGTTGAGCATCGTGTTCTTCGTCGTGTCGTTCTTCGCGACGAAGGAACGGATTCAGCCGGATCCGCAGCAGACGAATTCTCTGGGGCAGGACCTGAAGGATTTGTTCAGCAACCGCCCGTGGGTCGTGCTGTTTCTGGTGACGACGTTTTATTTTGCTGCCATCGCGATGCGCGGCAGCGTGATGCTGCCCTATTTCAAATATGTGGCGGGCAACCAGCAGATTTTCAGCTGGTTTAACGGATGTGGACTGTTGGCGCTGATTGCGGGTGTCGCCGTTTCGACGTGGATCAGCGTGCGGCTGGGCAAAGTGCAGTTGTTCATTCTGAGCATGGCGCTGACGGGCGTGTTCAATGTGGCTTTGCTGTTTCTGTCGCCGCATGCGACTGCTGCGATTATCACGACTGAGGTGCTGCGGCAATTTTGTTATGGATGCTCGGGTCCGCTGATCTGGGCGATGATGGGCGACGTTGCGGATTATGGAGAGTGGAAGACGGGACGGCGCGCGACGGGAACCGTGACAGCCGCAGTCGTGTTTGCGCTGTGGGTTGGATTGGCACTGGGCGGCGCGCTGGCGGGCTGGCTGTTCTCGTTCTACGGCTACGTTTCGAATGCGGCGCAGACGCAGCGGGCACTGGATGGAATTCGGATGACGGCCAGCGTGTGGTCGGGACTGGCGTTCTTTGCGGCGGCGGTTTGTTTGTTCTTTTACCCGATTTCGCGGCGGATTAATCAGTCGATTTCCGATGAGTTGGCGGGAAGAAGAGAGCAGAGACTGGGCGCCAAAAGCCTGGGATAAAGAAACAAGGACGGACGCGCTTCTCGGGTCCCTGCATTGGAGGGTTTCACTGTGACGGCTTGGCGTGGTGTGCTTGTGTTGGGGTTGATGGTGGGGATGGGGGTCGCGGCGCAGGCTCCTGTGACTTTGAAGGATGCGTATAAGGCGGATTTCCCTGTCGGTGTGGCCATCAATACTGCTCAGATTACGGGACAGGATGCGCGGGGCGACGCGACGATCGCTGCGCAGTTCGATTCGATTTCGCCGGAGAATGTTTTGAAGTGGGAGGTCATTCATCCGCAGCCGGGAAAATATGACTTCACGCTGGCGGATCAGTATGTCGCGTTTGGCGTGGAGCACCATATGTGGACGGTGGGGCATAACCTGGTTTGGCATAGTCAGGTGCCGGGATGGGTGTTCCGCGATGACCAGGGGAATTTGCTGACGCGGGATGCGCTGCTGGAGCGGATGCACGATCACATTCGGACGGTGGTAGGGCGGTATAAGGGGCGGATTCAGAGTTGGGATGTGGTGAACGAAGCGCTGAACGAGGATGGGACGCTGCGGACCTCTCTGTGGGAGAAGATTATCGGCGACGACTACATCGCGAAGGCGTTTGAGTATGCGCACGAGGCCGATCCGCAGGCGGAGCTGACCTATAACGACTACAACCTGGAGAATGCGGCGAAGCGCGATGGGGCAGTGGCGCTGGTGAAGAAGCTCAGGGCCGAGGGCGTTCCGATTACGTGCGTGGGGATTCAGGATCACGATTCGCTGACGTGGCCGACGGCACAGCAGGAAGGCGACGCGATTGATGCGTTCGCGGCGCTGGGAGTAAAGGTTTCGATTTCGGAGCTGGATGTGGATGTGCTGCCATCGGTGTTTGGGCAGCAGACGTCGGATGTGGGGGCGCATGCGGCGTCGAATCCGAAATTGAATCCTTATCCGAACGGTTTGCCGGATGCAGTGCAGCAACAGTTGGCGCAAAAGTATGCGGAGTTGTTTCGCGTGTTTGTGGCACACAAGGCGTCGATCAGCCGAGTGACGTTGTGGGGCCTGACGGATGGAGATTCGTGGAAGAATGACTGGCCGGTGCGAGGGCGGACGGATTATCCGTTGTTGTTTGGCCGGGATGGGGAGCCGAAGGCCGCTTTTGGCGCGGTGGTGGGAGTGGTGCGATAGGGGCGCGCGAGCTTCGGACTATTTTCGCCTTTCAATTTCCTGGATGATCGACTGAAACCTGGCGTCGTTGTGCAACGGGGCGAAGATGGGATCGGCGGGGACAAAAATGACCCATCCCTCGTGGGATTGGTAAGCACGCTGGAGCAACCCGAGTGCGCCGTCGCGGTCCCCGGCAACCAGCAGACACCGTGCGCCGTCGACTGAGCTGCCGTAGTTGGAATTGCTATCGTCGCCGCATGCCCGGAGAGCCGCATCATATCCGCCGGTGTTGTAGGCATCCTGAAGGCGGCGCTCCTCGCCAGGATCGGCGATGTCGCGAACGAACCAGGGAAAGAACTCGTGGAGGGACCGATCTTTGTCGCCCATGGCTGCGTAGACGTACCACAGCTTGTAATGGGCGGACAGGAAGTTGGGATTGCCGTTCAGGACAGCCTGCATCTGCTCGATGGCTTGCGGGAAGTTGCCTTCGTAGTAGCTAAGCCAGCCGAGATTGGTGCGCAGAATCGGCGATACAGGATCGATGTCGAGGGCAGCCTGCATCTGCTGTTCCGCCTCAGGAAATCGGCCCGCGGTCATAAGCATCTGCGCGTACCAGTGATGGGCGTCGATATTGGCGTGATCGAGTTCGATGGCTTTGCGGAATTCCTGCTCGGCGGCGGCCAGATTCCATTGGTAGAACCACAATGAGAAGCCAAGTGCGGCATGGGCCTCGGGCTGCTCGGGATTCAGGGAAAGGGCTTGCTGGGCGGCGGCCGATCCCAGACTGCGCGCGCTCTCTGAAGAAATCCAGTTGTATTGGCCCATCAGGTTGTAGGTGGAGGCCAGCTGCGCATAGGCCGCGGAGTATTTGGGATCGACGGCCAACGCGTTGCTGAAGTCCTCGATGGCGGTTTCGAAGGCGGGCTTGGTGCGCTGCGAGAAAAAGTACTGCCCTTTCAGAAACGCGTCGCGGGCCGCGAATTTCTCCGGCCGGTAAGCGGCCTGGGCCAGGGGCGGAAGATGCAATGAGAGTGCATGTTCGACCGCGTCGGCGATGCTGGATTCGAAGACAAACTCGTCGCTCGGATCGCCGTCGTAGACGCTGGACCAGACCCTCGACTGGTCGGCGACGCGCACCAGTTGCGCGGAAACGCGGACATAGGCGCCTTGCCGCTGGAGGCTGCCTTCGAGCAGATATTGCACGCGCAGGTCGCGTCCGATTTGAGTGACTGGCTTGCCAGCATCGATGCGGGACGAATCTGGAGCGATGACGCGCAACTGCTGGACCGGGAATCGGTCCAGCTGGCCGATGAGTTCGTCGGCCAAACCACTGCAGACATAATCCTGGCTGGGGTCGCCAGTACGGTTGTCGAAGGGCAACACGGCGATGGAGATGGCGGTGGCGTGTGAGGCTAGCCATGCCCTTCTGGCCGTCCACGCGCCGCCGAGGACGACGAGCATGGCGAGCGCGCCGAGGGCAAATCCGAGATGCCGGGGGCGGAGCCGGGAGGGGGCGGAATCCTCGGTTTCCTCTTCGAGCACGAGGCGGGTAATGGAGCGGGCGGTATGCAGTTGGAAATCCTGCTGGACCGGCAGCGCCGATTCGGGGAGGACAAGGGCGCCCTGCTCGAGGCGGGCGGCAAATTCGTAGCCGCGGCCGGGGATGGTGCGGACGACTCGGGCGGTACCTTTGCTCTCGTTGAGGGCCTTCCTTAAAAGGAAGACGTGCTGGGAGAGGTTGCCGTCGTCGACGTAGGAATCGGGCCAGAGAGCGTTAATCAGTTCTTCGCGTGTGACGAGTTGGTTGGGGCGGGCGACGAGGAAGGCGAGCAGGTCGTAGGTGCGTGGATTGAGCGGCACTGGCTGTCCCGCCCGGGTGAGTACACGGGCCTGGAGGTCCAGCTCGAATTCGTCGAAACGGACGAAAGTGCTCAGTTCCAAGGAGTTAGGGGCCTTGAGAAAAATTGAGAAAGATTGAGACGAACTTTTAGGACATCCGCTGTGCGGGCCTGAGATAACGCGAGGACCCTAATCACACGTGCATCCCCAGAGAGCAAACATCCGGCATGAGTGGGGAGACCAGGGTACCAAAACCAACAGCAGGTCACAAGCCCGTTCTTTGTAGCTCGTGAGGCGAACTGAGACGTGAAAAAGAAGCGCAAGGTGACGGTGGAAATCGAGCACCAGGAAATCTCGTTTTCGGCGGGATCCGGCGGGGTTGTGCCGCCGGGAGCCCGGAAAGGGCGTGATCTGGGGCGGCCGCTCACTTGTCCGACATGTGGCGGGGCGGTCTTGCTGACGCTGGCGGAAGCGATGGCGGAGCCGGGATTCGCGAAGGCGATGCTGGAGCGCAATCCGGCGGGAACGGGGCTGCATATAGGGCGGTCCGGTTCAGGGGAATGGTGGGTTTGCAGGGGCTCGATTCGGGACCGGTAGCGGGGCTCGCGGATAGGGGCAAAAAAGAACGAAAAGCAAAGATCAGATGTTTGGAAGCAAGGAGCATTTCATGACGCGGAATTTGACGTTGTCGGCTGCATTGGTTCTCTCTTTGGGATTTATGCCTGGTCCTGCGCACGCGCAGCAGTATGGACCGCCGGCGTCGGGGAGCACATCCGCATTGCAATTTGTGCCAGCCACGCTGAATTTGGTGGCGGGGCTGAACGGGGCGGGGTATGCCGGCGACGGGGGACTGGCGAATTCGGCGACGACGCAGTTCAACTACCCGATCGGGATCGCGTACGACTCGAACGGGAATCTGTTCATCGCGGACGGGCAGAACTATATTGTGCGGCGGATCGACCACGTGACGGGGGACATCAGCACGTTTGCGGGGACGCCGCAGACGTTCGGATCGTCGACGACCTACACGGGGCCGGCAAACGCGGCGACTTTTGGGTTGTTGTCGGGACTGGTGATCGACAGCAGCAACAACGTCTATGTGGCGGACCGGTCGAACAACGTGGTGTGGAAGATTACGCCGGGCGGGACGGTTTCGCCGTATGCCGGCGGGGGCACCTCACCCACCACCTGCACCGGCTCAATGGACAACTACGGGGATGGCTGCCTGGCGACGCAGGCCACGACCAACAATGCGTGGGGACTGGGGATCGATTCGAGCAACAACATCTACATCGCGGACAGCTATAACGACCTGGTTCGGGAGGTGAATGCGACCACGGGCAAGATGAGCATCTTTGCGGGCGATGTCGCGGATGCCGGCGGGTTTGGGGACTGCAGCCCTCAGGGGTTGTGGGTGACCGGCACCAGCGCGCCGTACACGGCGGCGGATATGCACTTATGCTTCCCGGCGGGAGTTGCATTCGACAGCAACGGAAACGCCTACATTGCGGACGAGAAGGCTCCAGTCATTCGGGAGATCACGAAGGCCGGCGTCGCATCGGTGTTTGCGGGCGGAGGTTCGGGATCGTGCACGGGGGAAGTGGACACCTTTGGGAATGGCTGCCCGCCGACCGATGTCACACTGGATTATCCATCAGCGGTTTATGTGGATCCGTCGAATCGGGTCTTCTTTGTCGATGGGGAAGGCTCTGAGATCCGGATGGTCGACAGCACCAACACGGTCAGCGATGTGATGGGGACGCCGTATGGGGAGTTAAACAAGGCCTCAATTGGCGAACCGGATACGGAACCGGTCAGTGCAGGATCGGGTTTCACCGGCGCGGGAGATGGAATCGACGGGTTCACGATGGATCCGGACGGAAATCTGGTGGCGAGCGACAGTTCCGGCGCGGCAGTCACGAGTGCGGGTTCGAGCGCGGCCTATTTGTTTCCTCAGACCGAGATTTTTACCACATCCACGACAACGTCGGCCAATGCGACGTCGCAGTTTTATCCGCCGTACATCGTGATTTCAAATCCGAGCGGCGTGACGCTGAACTTTACGGGAACGCCCGCTGTGGTAGGGCCGTTTGGCCTGGTGACGGGAACCGGCGCGGGGACTTGCGCCTTCCCGGGTTCGCTGCTGCCGGGGAAATCCTGCACGGTGGTGGTGAGCTTTACGCCGACGGCGGGCGGGAGCCCGGGAACAAAGTTCACGGGGACCATTTCGATCGACAGCAACGCGGGCACTTCGCCGAGCGTGATCAATCTTGCGGGAACCGGAATTGGGACGGCTACGACTTCGGCCACTCTAACAGCGACTGGCGGGGGAAATCTGCTGACGTACACAAGCGCTGTCAATGTGCAGAGCGCGGCGCAGCAGGCGGTGCTGACGAACACGGGCCAGACGGCGATTGCGATCAGTTCGTACCAGACCACTGGTGTGAGCGCTGCATATTTTGAGGTAACGGGGACGACGTGCCCGGTTTCGCCGGCGACGCTGGCTGCGGGCGATAGCTGCACTCTCAGTGTCGCGTTCACGCCGAACCGGGCAACAACATTTGCCGCGGGATTGCAGGTGTGCATCAGCACGGCCAGCTATGGATGCCTCAACAGCGTAAATCTCACAGGCACCGGGACCGGAGTGATCACCCTTACGCCATCTCCGCTCGCATTCAACAGCGAGCAGGTAGGCAACACCAGCGCGCCCATGACGGCGACGCTGACGAACGGCAACGAACCCGCGATGACGAACGTGACGGCTACGATTGTCGGCACAAATCCCACCGACTTTGCCATCGTCAATGGCGCGAACTCCTGCACCTCGACGGTGGCCGGCACTGGCGGAACGTGCAGCATCTATGTAACGTTCTCGCCTGCTTCCGCAACGAGTTTTTCGGCAACGCTCCAGGTGACCGGCATGGCTAACGGGTCGCCGGTGACTGTATCGGTTCCTCTTACCGGAAGTGGTACAGCTTCGACTTTCGGCGACACGCTTTCGCTCTCGTCGATCAACTTTTACGGCCAGATCGTGGGCACCACGAGCGGGACGATCACGGAGCAAGTCAGCAATCCGGCGGTCGGTCAGTCGGGCGCCATCAACTTCTCGGCAATTACCGCGACGCCTCCCTTCGCGATCGGCACCGGCGCGAATGCCTGCAGCACCACCGCGCCGCTGGATCCCGACTCCGTCTGCAACATTTATGTCACGTTCGCGCCCGGGGCAATGCAGGCGTACACGGGCTCGCTGACCCTGACCAGCAACGCGACCGGCTCGCCGCAAGTCGTTCCGCTCTCCGGCCAGGGCGTCATCTTCAACTCGCCTGAATACGTCACCCAGGCGATGCAGACGATGAACGTCTACTTCACAGCCTATGGCGAGACAGTGGACATCTACCTTCTGACCCAGGGCTCTAAAAACCAGGAGTTCACCCCCGACGCGACTGCAGGATCCTGCCACAAGGGAACTTCTTACAGCATCGGCGATTCCTGCACGGTCAACGTCGACTTTTCTCCATACGCGCCGGGCGCGGTCAGTGGCGCCATCGTCATCACCGATCCCAACGGCAACCTCCTGGCCGAACAGGATCTGCCCGGTACGGGCACCGGTGCGCTCATTGCTTTCGAACCCGGGGTTCAGTCCACGGTGCCGGCGCCCACCACCGACAGCGGATACCAGGCTCCGCTCGGGGTCGCGGTCGACGAGAACGACGATGTGTTTATCGCGGATTCGGTGAATAACCGAGTGGTCGAAGTGCAGAATGGCACGACCCCGATTGTTCTGCCTGCAACTTCACCTACCCTCAACGATCCCTTCGGCGTTGCAGTTGATGGCCTCGGCGATGTGTTCGTCGCGGATACGCTGAACGGGCGCGTCGTCGAGTGGCCGTGGAACGCCGAGACCCAGGCCTATGGAACCCCAACCTACATTGAAGGCAGCTTCTCTGAACCTGCCGGCGTAGCGACCGACGGCTACGGCAATCTGTATGTGGCGGATGAAGGCCATAACGAAGTGTTTGCTGTCCCGGTCCAGCCTGGCGGGACCTACGGTACGCCGGTTGCGCTACCGTTCACCGGCCTGCACTTCCCGAAGGGAGTTTTCGTCGACGGCAACAACAACATCTTCGTTGCCGACACCGGCGATGGCAACATCGATGAGCTGCCGTGGACCGGCACCGGCTACGGCACGCAGGCGACCGTGGTCAGCGGCCTGATTCAACCTATTGCTATTGCCGTCGATGCCAGTGGCAGTATCTACACCGGAGACGGTTACGTAGGTGGAGTCTACCAGGTGCCATTCAACGGTACTTCCTACGGGCCGATGAACCTCCTCCCCATCACGGGCATGCAATCTACCCTCGCGGTTGCGGTTGATCCCTATGGCGACGTCTTCGTTTGCGACGGGCTCAACAACGACGTACAGGAACTCTACGTGCAGAGCCCGCCGGTGCTTAACTTCGCCACCACAGCCATCGGGAAGACCAGCACCGACAGCCCGAAGAGCGTCACGCTGACGAACATCGGTAACCAGCCGCTCGCGCTCGACGGCGCCGACGGAACCAATCCGAGCTATCCGACCGACTTTCCTGAGAACTCCAGCGCCTCGACTCTCTGCACTGGCGGCACAAATGTCAATCCGGGTGCGAGCTGCATCGTGTCCGTCAACTTCACACCGAAGAACCCGGGCAATCTCAGCGAAGACGTCGCGATCCTCGACAACAACTACGGCGAGGCGGGCAACGAAGATGACATCAGCGTGACCGGGACGGCCACCGGCTCGGCCAACACTGCGCCTACACTCTCGTCGGCTTCACTCGACTTCGGCGGCGTGCAGATCTTTACGACCAGCTTCCCGCTCGAGGAATCCGTTACCAACAACACCGGCGCGTCGGTCACTCTGCCGACGATTTCGATTACGCAGAGCGGCACCAACGTGTTCTTCCTGGGCACTGGAACCAACCAGTGCACTAATGGGAAGACTCTCACCGCCGGCCAAACGTGCAACATCTACGTAACGTTCACACCTACGGTGAGCGGCCAGGCATACACCGGCACGTTGAACGTGGGCAGCACCAGCCTCACGGTTGCGCTGAGCGGCACCGGCGTTTACTTCAATCAGCAGGTGGGTAACACTTCGCCGTCGGAGGGCGTGGCCGTTCTTGTCACTCAGGCCGGCAACATCGCCAGCACGTGGGTGCTGACCGATGGTCAATCCGGAGACTTCCAGTCCGGAGCTGCTGGGTCGTGCCCGAACGGTGGTGAGACACCGCTTCCTGCGGGCACCGTTTGCAATGTTCCGGTCACCTTTGCTCCTGTCTATTCGGGATTGCGGGCGGGGGCCATCATCCTGACGGACGTGAACAACAATATCCTGGGCGAAACGTTCCTCCAGGGCACCGGCAGTGCGCCGCAGGTGATCTTCTCGCCGACGACGGCCGTGCAATTCGGGTACATCACTGGCCTGACCGGGGTTGCTGTCGACGGCAGCGACAACCTCTACTACATCGACGGGTCCGATAACCTCAAGGAACTGCCGCCCGGCGCGAGTTCGGCCACCACGATCACCAGCCTCAACTCCCTCCTGAACGGCGCTCAGCCGGCCAGCATGGCGATCGACGGCGCCGGCGACCTGTTTATCGGTTCCAATACATCCACTCCGTTGATTGAAGTGCAGAGCACCGGCGCTGGCCAGTGGGCAGCGCCGACCGCCATCAACACCGGGCCCAGCGGCTGGGCTGCTTCTGTGGCCACCGACATGGTGGGCAACGTCTACTTCCTCGATCCTTCGCATGGCGTCTATCAGCTCGGGTGGAACGGCAGCGGTTACAACGCGGCCGGGTTGCTTGGCTTCCCGACATCGGGCTACGTCTACGACTCTGTGGCCGTCGATGCCGGCGGTAACGTCTACGCGCTCGTTCAGAACTCCAACACCGGCGCGACGCAGGTTCTTGAACTGCCGGCCACGAATGTTGGATTCGGCACGCAATCCACCATTCTCACCATGTCGCAGATCTCCGCCGGCACCGGCATTTGGGTCGATAACAACGGGGACCTTTACGTGACGGGTCTCACCGATTCCACAGACGGCGCGGTCTACTTCGTGCCGGGACTCAGCGGGGGCGGCTTTGGGACGCCTGTCAGTATCAGTACCGGGCTTTATTACTCGGTGACGCTCGACGGCGCCAACAACGTCCTCCTCACCGAGGCCAACTTCGAGGACGGTGCCCAGATTGTGGAGCTGCCCCAGGCCACCGCGCCTTCGCTG
>Ga0206851_1153_pt1 | contig 18153 bp, 14 predicted proteins | sample Alteio_BWOrgCont_13_FD_152904 | JGI IMG/M metagenome (GOLD analysis project Ga0206851, IMG submission 152904) | Enriched cells from forest soil in Barre Woods Harvard Forest LTER site, Petersham, Massachusetts, United States -... | ecosystem: Environmental > Terrestrial > Soil > Temperate forest >... | reverse complement strand
CCAGGGCAAGCTGAATCGCTTTTTCACCTGTCAGAGATTCCCAGGTGGGAATATCCAGATCAAATTTGATACGGGAAGAACCAATAAAAACAGTTGCTTTTTCCTTAGACTGGTACACTTCATGTCTTTTGTTGGCCCACAGTACTTTATCGTCGTTGTAGGTCGCCACATAACCTTTGCTGCGCCAGTACCTTTCCCAGCCGAGAATAAATGTGGTCACTAAAACCAGGCCCAGAATGCCTGCTTTCAGGAGATTTTTTGTATGCATTGTTTTGAGTTTTTAATCAGATGAATTGCCATGCTGCATTTGCTTTCAAAATCAAAGATGTAACATTCCATAACCCATGTCAATGCAGGTTAGTGTTACCTGTAGGTTTGAAATAATGAACCGGCAAAAAAGAGACATGAATTGAAAATCCTGTTTTATGATGTTTTAAAAGGAAGTGGATGAGGAATGAACTTTCTGTTTACTTTTGAATTTCAGCATGTACAAATGATTTATGTAGTTGGAATAAGCATTGCTTTTTTTCTCAGCTTATTGCTGCTCAGTAAAAAAGGAAAAACGCAGGCAGATAAAATTCTTACGGTCTGGCTGTTGGTGATAGGTGTGCATTTGTTGTTATTTTATTTTGTTTTTTCCGGAATAGCCTTCCAGCATCCTTTTTGGCTGGGTCTAAGTATGCCACTTCCCCTGGTACAGGGCCCCTTCCTGTTTTTATACACCGCTTCATTGACAAATCAGCTTACGGGCAGGAAAAAGCTTTGGCTGATCCACTTTATTCCTGCGGCGCTCTGTTACTTATATCTTATCCGTTTTTATATTATGCCTGCGGATCAAAAGATATTTATATTTCAACACAGGGGGATCGGTTTTGAGAGTTTCCAGCTGGTGAACCTGGTGGCTATCGTTCTTTCCGGAATTACTTATGTATGCTGGAGTCTTTTATTATTGAGACGACACAGACAAGCTATTCTCAATGAATATTCGTATACAGAAAAGATCAATCTGCGCTGGTTGCAATTTCTGATATACGGGATTGCTTTTATCTGGGTCCTGGTTTTGGCGACGGATGAAGTGCTTTTTACAGGTGTCGTTTTATTTGTTGTTTTGATCGGATATTTTGGCATTACCCAACCCGGTATTTTTACCAGACCCGTAACCGGACAAGTCAATCCATCGCCAGTACCAGAGAAAGGTCACATCGTTCAACCCGTATTGTTGTCAACAGATCAAAAGACAGAAAACAGTTCATCGCTACATCAGACGGTGGCCAAATCAACGAATCCCGTTTCTATCGAACAACCGGAGATGCGCGTAAACACAGATGAATCATCAGAAAAGAGAAAATATTTGAAATCGGGTCTCAGTGCTGAAATGGCTGAAAACCTCCATAGCCGGCTGACTGATTTAATGGTGACGGAGAAATTATTCACTCAAAGTGAGCTTTCTCTTTCTGAACTGGCAGGGCGGCTCAATACCCTGCCCAACTATTTATCCCAGGTAATTAATGATAAGGAAGGAAAAAATTTCTATGATTATATCAATACGCTCCGCATTGAAGAGTTTAAGGCCCTTGTTGCCCGGCCCGAAAACAGAAAATATACCTTACTGAGTCTTTCTTACGATTGCGGATTTAATTCCAAATCCTCTTTTAATAAGAATTTTAAAAAAGTGACCGGGCTATCCCCCTCGGAATATCTGAATCATTTGAATGTGGAGGTAGCCGCCTGATCGCGATCGCGGTTAGGTGACTGCTTAGTTTAAATAACCAACAGGTATCATCCCTCACGCAACATCTCCCCGGATTTCCATACGCGACTGGTTTACAATGCAGTGAAAGGAAATAATCTTTTTCCATACAACCAGGTGTCAACTTATAAGATAGGGCGATTCCGGAAAAATTCACAGCCAACTTGCAGGCATCATTAAAAATTAAATGAACAAACATGAAAAAGAAACTAAGCTTTTTGAGTATTATACTCATCGCCGCGATCGCAGTTACAGCATGCAAAAAGGAATTGAAAGTGAATGAACCGGGTAACCTGGTTCCCAAAACAGTCACCGAAGATGCGTCCATTCCGGCCATTAATGTCAATAATACCCGGCTACATGCTGAAACTTTTGGGATTCCTGCCGACCCCATGGTGGTGATATTGCATGGTGGTCCCGGTGCGGATTACAGGTCAATGCTGAATGCAAAGGACCTGGCAAAGGACGGTTATTTTGTGATTTTTTACGATCAGCGTGGGTCCGGCTTGTCACAGCGAGAGGACAAATCCAGTTACAGTCTCCAGTTGATGCTGGATGACCTGACGGCTGTGATCAGTCACTATCGAAGGTCGAAGGATCAGAAAATATTTCTGCTGGGCCATTCCTGGGGAGCTATGCTGGCCACTTCCTATATCAACAGTTACCCTGCTTCAATTAATGGGATAATTCTGGCAGAGCCGGGCGGATTCACCTGGAATCAGACAAGTGATTATATCAAAAAGACAAGAGATCTGAGTCCGTTTAGTGAAAACAGTAATGACGCCCTCTATCCCGACCAGTTTTTTACCGGCAAAGAAAACGATCATGAAATGCTGGATTATAAAATGGCTGTCGTTGCATCATTTGACAGCAGGGAAGGAAATCCCCTCGGTATTGCCGGCGTTTATCCCTTCTGGAGATTTGGAGCCGTTACACAATCTGCCTTATCTGATATAGGAAGAAAAGACGGCTTTGACTGGACAACCAACCTCAGCCAATACAAAACAAAAGTTCTGTTTTGTTACAGCGAATTAAATAAAGCATATGGAGCCGGTCATGCCCAGTTATTGTCATCCTTTTATCCAAACTTCCAACTGGAAATGATAAAAGGCACGGGACATGAGATGTTTTATTTCGGATGGGATAATTTCTATCCGATCATAAAAAATTATCTGAACGCATTGAGATAAATCACTTTGATAAAAATTATAACAATGAAAAAAATACAAAGCGCCATCATCATATTGTGTGTATTAATAATTTCAAAAACCAGTTCCGCGCAAGAGATAAACTGGAGAAATTTAAACGATAATAAACCTCATTTCATGAATGTACAAATGGGCTTTGATTATGCAACATTCGTGGGTGTCGGTTACGGGCAAAAACTTAAAACAACATTGCCTGTTGTTTTGAATATCGAATATTCGTCCCCTTTTGGTAAAGATATATTTGATGACTTCAAAACAAAATTTGGCGGACAGGCCGAAGTGCTGCACATGGATAACTTTTCCGTATCTGTTAAAGTATCCGGCATTTTCAGAAGGTATCAGAACGATTTGGTAAGATTGGCAAGTTTCGGATCTGAATTTTCAACGAATTTTGGTTACTATAAAACCAATTGGTATGTAGCCGGGGATATTGGTTTTGACAAAGCCATCGCCACTAACATAAAAAATTCCGGGGAAATGAAAACCATTTATCCGGATGTCAAAGACGGATGGTATGTGCCTACCGGTGGTAATTTCAATCTCGGTATTGTATCAGGATATTCGTTTAACACGAATGATCTGTATTTGAAGATGGGCATTCATCTGACAGAGGACCTCAGTTTTGGTTCCGGTGCACCCTATTATTTACAAATCGGGTATAACAGGAGATTTTAAATGATAAGCTGCGGGGCTTGTCGCTCGCTGTGGGAATTTTCCATACTGCGACCTGTCCCGGCTTATTCTGATCATTTTGCAGACAAATAATGCCCGTTTGCATATCATATTCTTAAAAATAACACCCTGGAAAAGAAATCCGCTCGGTAAAAACAGGAATTAGACTTCTATGGATTCTACCAGTTTGAGTATCCGGGTATGTGGATCGAAAACTTCATGTTCTATCTGTAGAATAAACATATAATGAGTATTTTATTTTTCTTTCCTGGAATTATAATACAATCCTGCGGCGCCCAGGATTCCACTGTTTTCAAGCTCGGATAATTCGATCCGGAATTTTGCGAGTGATTTGATATAGGCAAATGTGTTGATGCGTTCCCACATTGTTTTACTGAAGAAGGGATAGGCATGACGAACGGATCCGCCGAAGATGATCAGGGAAGCGTCATAGGTATACATGATCATCTTTATCGCATTACCCAAATGCATTCCCATCTCAGCATACCATTGCCGGGCCTGGAGATCCCCTGCTTTTGCTTTTTCAAAAACTTCCTGTCCGTCCACATGATAAACATTCTGAAAATATTGCCCGCTGCAATAATATTCATAACAATGATCCAGGTAATCCACCATGCCGAATTCACCCGCACCACAGTTGGGACCTGCATATAAACGGTGATTGATAATAATGCCTGTGCCGAGTCCCGTGCCGATGGCAACTCCTACCAGGTTCTCCATACCGGCACCTTTGCCGAAATAATATTCACCCAGCACAAAACAATTGGCATCATTATTTACGAATACGGGAACCCTGTATCGCTCTTCCAAAATAGATTTCAAATGCACTTCTTTCCAGGAAGGTATGTATTGCACATCGTATACGATACCCTGTTCAATATCCACCACGCTGGGAACACCAATGCCGATGGCAGAGACATCTTTACTGATCAGCAAGTCAATAATCGTATAGATATCTTCCAGTACTTCTTCTACGGTTCCGGTGTTTTGAATACGACGTGCATGTATTTGGGAAAGCTGATTACCATGAATCAGACCACCGCGGATATTGCTGGCTCCGAGATCCAGGCCAATAACTTTCTGATCATTCATTGAGGACTATTGATTGGGTTGAATTTTTTCCTGCGTAACCGGATCGTTTTGTTCCTGATGGTCGGCCTGGCCCAGAAACCCACACTCAGAATAAATCCCATCGTCAAATAGAGAAAACACATGCCGTATCGTAATCCGATATGATCGCCCAGCCATCCGACAATCAATGGCACGATGGCGCCACCGATGATGCCCGTCACGAGGATGCCGGAAAAAGAGCCATGGTGTTCATCCATCGAATTTAATGCCAGAGAGAAAATAATCGGATACATCACGGAAGCGAAAAAACCGATCAAAGGGAAAGCGACGAGCGCGGTATGCCCGCTGCCGAATAAACCTGCAGTCAGACATAGAATCGCCAGGATTGAAAACAAGATAAGCACATGCCGGCTGTCCATAAGTTTTACGAGCACAAGTCCGAGTACACCACCGGCTGTCATCAGTCCCCAAAAATACGCCACCGTTTCAGCGCCCGTTTTCTGTGCATCATAACCATGGTAGGTGGATAGGAACTGGGAGATCCAGTTAGCGATGCCCTGTTCGGTTCCTACATAACAGATCATGGCAATAAAAAAAAGAACGACCACTCTTTTTTTGAATAAGTGAACATAAATGCGGAGTGCTTCGGGCTTTTCATCTGTAGTCAGTTCCACTTTCGGAAAACGAGAAACCAGCAGAATGACGATCATGCCCAGGCAGATCACCGTGAAGAGCCAGTACATCGATATCCAGGGCAAATCCGCTGGTACGGAACGACGTAACAAAGTATAAAACGAACTGGACGTATTATCTTGTTTCAGGTTGATCACAATATTGGAATACACCAGCGGACTGATAAAAGAAGCGAGACCAAAAATCAGTTGTGCCATGATGGAATAGAAAGCGTAATGTTCTTCTCCGCCTGAAGTGCGCAACAAAGGATTGATCACCACCTGCAGCATTGCCATACCGCAACCGATGAGGAAGAGTGATCCGAGAGCCGAGAGGTAATTCGGAAATACAGCCAGGATCAGTGAGCCGGCAAAAGCGACGACGAATGCTGCCACCATAATTTTCTTTTCATTGTATTTTTCAATGAGCATTCCTGCCGGGATAGACATTACACCATAGGCAATAAAAAAAGCGAAAGGCAGAACGGCCACCAGGGTCAGACTGAGACTGAATCCCGTGATCATATCCGGGATCAGCGGGCCGATGATATTCGTTAAAAAAGAAATGACGAAGAAAGTCAGCATAACAATACTGACCATGTAATAGCTTCTTTTCATGCGGAATCGTTAGTGGGGATGACAGGTTATGACCGTGCAATCTTAGCTTAAAATCATTAGGGTGCCAAATCCGCACTTCAGAGTAAATTTGAGCTATCATAAAACGATTCGCCATGCCAAAGAAAAATTATCTCGAGCAGGTACTGCTGGTCTCTGTCTGGTGCTTATTATTTTGCTTGCTACCCGGTGCTGCTAAATCGCAGGACGATTCATGGACACCCTTGTTTAATGGAAAAGATCTCACGGGCTGGAAGCAGGTTGGCAAAGGATCACATACCGTGGAGAACGGACTGATCAGGAGTTCGGGCGGCATGGGTCTCCTGTATTCTACCAAAGGAAAATTTGAAAATTGTACGATCCGCGTTGTTTTTAAGATGCAGAAATTTAACAGTAACTCCGGAGTCTTTGTCCGTATTCCCATACAGCCTTTCGAGGAATGGATGCCGGTATTTTATGGTTATGAAGTGCAGATCGATAATCACCCGGAGACTTCCAATGAAGACGATTACCACATCACAGGCACATTGTATTCACTCACGAAACCGCTCGCCAAATCGGGTAAACCAGGTCCGGAGTGGAATACCATGGAAATCACGCTGGACGGTCCCCATACGATTGTTTATCTGAATGGAGAAAAAGTAACGGATTACACGGAAGGGGATCCGGTGCCCGAACGCAAATTCGATTTTGAACCTTATCGCGGCAGGCGGCCCGATGCCGGTTATATCGGTTTGCAAAACCACGGCGACGACGACATTGTATTTTTTAAAGAAGTGTCAGTAAAACCACTTGCTAAAAAATAAAAATATTTCTATGAAAGATAAAAAAACAGGTCGCGGTATCGGCAGGGCGGACTTTATAAAAAAAGCTGCTATGGCCACTGCCGGATTTTATATTGTTCCGCGTTTTGTGCTGGGAGGAAAGGGATATACCGCACCTAGTGACAAATTATATATCGCAGCCGTGGGTTGTGGTGGAGAGGCGGAGAATGATATTCATCATTTTGCCACGGCGCCCAGGAAAAATGCGGTAATCGCATATCTCTGTGATGTGGATGACCGGCAGGCAGCGCCCCGCCGGAAGGAATTCCCCAATGCAAAATTCTACCAGGACTGGCGCGAGATGTTTGAAAAAGAAAACAAACATTTTGATGCTGTAACGGTTGCCATCCCCGATCATAACCATGCGATTGTCGGGCTGAGCGCCATGAAACTGAAAAAACATCTTTACCTGCAGAAACCATTGACACATGATATCTACGAAGCCCGTATTCTAACGGAGGCTTCAGAGAAATATCAGGTGGTGACCCAGATGGGTGATCAGGGCTCATCCTGTGATGGCATGCGTACGATGCGGGAATGGTTTGAGGCCGGACTGATCGGAGATATTGAAAAAGTGTATTGCTGGACTGACCGTCCTGTATGGCCGCAGGGCATTCCATGGCCCGACAGTAAGCCACCGGTTCCGAAGGAACTCAATTGGGATTTATGGCTCGGCACAGCCGCCGAAACCAATTACATCGATAACCTCGTGCCGTTTAACTGGCGAGGATGGTGGGAGTTTGGCACCGGGGCACTGGGTGATATGGGATGTCATATTATCGGACCTCCCTTTAAATTACTGGGACTCGGTTATCCTTCACAAATTTCAGGTAGTGCCAGCACTGTGTACAGCGGGATATTTAAAGAAGGTATATATCCAAAGAGTGGTCCTGTCTCCAGTTCGCTGAAATTTAATTTCAAACAAAAAAATGGTAAGGACCTTGAATTATATTGGATGGACGGAGGTATTACGCCCGAACGCGTATCATCGCTGGATCCGGATTTGAATATGAATGAAGCGCTGAGTGACTGGCCCGGAGAAAATGATTTTGAAGGAGGCACTTTATTTATCGGCACCAAAGGAAAAGTTTCCTGCGGATGGGGAGGCAGTCATCCGAGGCTGTTACCTCTTTCTTTAAATAAAGATGTGAACGTTCCAAAGAAATATCCACGCGTGGAGGGAGACATGGATGGCCACTGGTGGCAGTGGGTGAATGCAAGCATTGCGGGTTATGGCAAGGAAGAAGTGGATTCGCCCTTTGTTGGCTATGCCGGACCTTTAACCGAAACCGTTTTGTTAGGCAATCTGCTATTGCGGAGCTTTAATCTTCAGGAAAAATACAAGCGTAAGGATCCTGTATATGGCGAAATGGATGCGTTAAAATTCAGTGGCCGTTATATCGCGCTGCAATGGGATGCGAAGAACATGCAGGTTACCAATTTTGATCCCGCCAATCAATTTGTTCGGAGGGAATACAGGACGGGCTGGGGGTCTATTACCCTGTGACCGGGGTGTATTTCAAGAGATATTTTCTCTTGTAGAATCATTTTCCTAAATTGGGAAGGATTCTGCGGATGATCGAACCTTAAATAATTGCATATCAACTTGTTATAAGTTGGTACGCTATATGAAACTATAGGTATAACTGTGATAAACCCATTAAGACAGTTAATAGAGTTTCATCATTAAAAAAAACACACCGTGAAAAAATTAATCTTTGCTCTGTTGGTACTTGGAACACTTGCCTTGACTTCTTGTTATCATGACGGCTACGGCTGCAAGGGTAACAGCCGATTGATCACCAGGGTGCGTTAAATATGATGGTACTAAAAATCATTTAACCCCGCATGTGCGGGGTTTTTTATTTTGCATTGAGTACTAATAAAGCAGTTAGTTTATGGAAATCAGAAAAAACTTCAATACACCGAAAGTACCCAGAACAACCGAAGTGTTTCCACAGGCTGTTATCGCGGGTGATTTTATCTTTCTTTCGGGCACACCGGGTTTCAATCCCGTGACGGGCAAGTTGAGTGATCAATTTGAGGAACAACTCCGTCAGTCTTTTTCAAATATAAAAACCATACTGGAAGAGGCAGGCAGCAGCCTGGATAAAATTGTGAAAACAACCGTTTTTATGGTATCCGGAAATGACTTTAGTATTTTGAATATGGTATATGCGGAAGTTTTCCCAAATAATGCTCCAGCCAGAAGTACGCCGCAGGTAATGCCTTTCCCCGCAGGCATCCTGGTTTCTGTTGAATGTATTGCCCGGAAATAATATTTGACCCATCGGAATTATAACAAGATTGTAAAAAAACAGATTGTCGCAATAGAAATCGGCGATGGACGTTGCTGATTAAATAAGCAGCCGGCGATGAAACTGTTCCTGCAACTTCCGTTTTATTTTTTACTGGTTCATTTTATTTCCTGTAAAAAGCAGGGTGTAAATGGCGTGCCGACAACTAATTCTTCCATGTACCGTGAACACGGTTTAGATGTGGATTGGGATCATTCAGGATCCAACCGGATCGCCTATTCTGCAAAGGGCGATGATGGATATTATGATATTCATACTGCCAATCCCGACGGCAGCAACGACAGTTGTTTAACCTGCCTGTTATCTCCATTATCAGAAAAACATATTGCCGTTCCCTCCTGGCACCCTTCCGGCAACTGGTTATTAATGACGGTGGAAAAACCTGTGCATGATGGTTCTTCTTTTGATGCACTGCCCGGCCTGGGGTCTTATACCGATATCTGGATCATGAACAGGACGGCAACCAAAACATACAAATTAGTCGAAACCGTCAATGACAATGATCATGGTGTAATCCTGCCGCGGTTCTCACACAACGGAAAGAAAATCCTCTGGACCGACCGGAAAGCAGCTGCTAATATTCTGGTTCCAACTCAAACCGCCGGTTATTGGACGATTAAAGTGGCTGATTTTGCATTCAACAATACCGATAGTACTCCTTTAATCAGTAATATCCGGACGATCGAACCGGTGAGTAATTATTTTTATGAAGCATATGGTTTTTCCAACGACGACAGCAGAATTATTTTTTGCAGCAATCTTAATAAGCCTTCTTTTTTTGATGAAAATATATACACCATTGATGTTTCCGGTAATAACATGACTCAATTGACAACATCAGATTATAACGAACATGCATGGTTCACGCCGGATGGAAGTCAGATTGTATGGATGACCAATGCGCAGGCAAGTTCCGGAACTGACTGGTGGATGATGAGTAACGATGGTTCCAATAAACACCGGCTCACCTATTATAACGAACCTTCCAATGTCCAATATGCCGGCCATGCTGTGTGGTGCGGCCTGGTTTCGTTTAGTCCGGATGGAAAAACGTTTGTAGGCGGCAGACAGGTGAGCCTGACAACCCAGGAAGGCGAAATCATGAAAGTCGAATTACCATAACCAGTTCATGACATTTCCATTCAACACTTCTTCGGGTGACCGTCTTCTGTAGTAAGTCGATACCGCATCCTCTTTCTTATAATCCAAAATGGTATATTTATATACTAAATTTATTTTCAATGCCTGGTTTTTTAATAGAAATTCCCCACTCGCAAAATATTTCCTTTTCCTTCCCGCTGGAATTCAACTAATCAAAGTATTGATGTGAAAGTAAAGGATTAACAATGGACAAAGATTTTACCAGCGTAAGCCCTTCCGCGTGGCTTCTCTTACTGATGAAGGCAAAGACAACCATTCCTTACGCCAGAGAAGCGGTGAAGTGGCTGCCCCAGTCCGAAAATGTTCTTCATCTGTCAAAAGAAAAGGACCTGATGTATTGGGCGCGTGTGCTTCATTTTGAAGAGAGATACCAGAGTATTAGTCATCTGCTTGATGATATAAAGCCGCATAATATTTTAGAATTGTCTTCCGGTTTCAACTTCCGCGGTCTCGACATAACCGAAAGAAATAACAATCTTCACTATATAGATACCGATTTACCCGGAGTTGTGTCTGTAAAAAGAACCATCGTTGATAAACTTCGCCCTTCCAAAAATAAACTGAGCAATTATGAACTTATGCCACTAAATGTGCTGGATATAGATGCATTCAAAAATATAACCAGGAAATTCGAAGATAGTCCCGTGACGGTGGTGAATGAAGGATTACTGATGTACCTGAACCGTGCTGAAAAAGAAACGCTCTGCCGGAATATTCGTGAGACACTTGGTTTGCATGGCGGAAACTGGATAACGGCAGATATTTATTTCAGGCATCCGATGGAAGAAACAAAACAGCCAGGCGATTCATTCGACGAATTCCTCGACAAACACCGGGTTTGGGAAAATATGTTTATCGATGAGGCGGACGCCAGGCAGTTTTTCGAAGCTATGGGTTTTAGCATCGATTTGATTCATGAACCGGCTTTCCAAACATTAATTTCTTATCCTCAATTCATTTCTTTTTTATCAGAGGAACAACGGTCAGGGATGAACAAAATGCCGAAACTCCGGGAGACCTGGCGACTAAAATTGAAATAATAAATTTATTTATTATTTTGTCAGCATGAAATGTTTAACCCTGATTCTACTGACAACTCTTTCCATTAACGTCAAAGCGCAGGAAAACGAAGCTTTTTATGTTTTTGATGCTAACTGGAAGCCGACAAAAATCGAGACCGCTCATTTTTTACTGCATACACATAAGGTCAATGATACCTGCTGGCAGTTTGACTTTTATAATTTTCTAGGTCCGCTTATTAAGATGGAACAATACCGGGATAAAGATGGGACTGAAATTAATGGCGTTTCCCGTCATTACAATGTTGATGGTTATATAGACTCTACGGGCCAGTTCAGCAGAGGAATGAGAAATGGGGAATTTATAAAACTGGCAGGAGATCCTCTCAAAAGCAAATGGAAATACATGTATAAGGATGATTCACTGATGGAAGTGACGGACCTTGAAAAACAGAAAAAGGATTCTGTAAAACCATATGGTGATGAGAAAGAATCGGATTATCCCGGCGGCTTGAAGGGCTGGCAGCGATACATGTTGAAAAATCTTAAATATCCTGAACGTGCAATGAATGGCAATGTTCAGGGTCAGGTGAGGGTTAATTTCGTTGTGGATAAATCAGGTAATGTGGTGGATCCATATATTGATGCGTCAGTAGAATATTCGCTGGATGAGGAAGCATTACGAATCATAAAAAATTCCGGGAAATGGGAACCTGCATTTCAAAACGCTCATAACGTAAAGTCCTACAAATTACAGCCGATCAATTTCAGGCTGCAGTAAAATGAAGTGTAAACTTTGACTTCTTTTCTTTTGATGGCGGCCATAAATCTATTGACCAGAACGTATATATTTTCCCTTCAATTGAATAATTTTTTGCATATAAAATGCCGGTCATATATGATGACTAAAATCAATATGCTCAAAAAAAATGTGTGCGTATTTGGATTTTAGCTAAATTGTAACGACCGAAACATCTGCCCACATGAGCATTTCCAGAACAGGAGATGATTTTGAAAGTGAATTTTCACAGCTGCTGAAAGAGCATGAACATGCTCTTCATATCCTTGCATTTCGGGTTACAAAATGCGAGCAAATCGCCAAGGATATTGTACAGGATGTTTTCTTAAAATTATGGGAACACAGGCATCATTTTCATCAGATTGAAAATATCGGCGCCTGGTTATACCGGGTTACTGAAAATAAGCTGATTGATTATTTGCGTAAAACGGCAGCTGAAAAAAGATTAAAACAAAAAACCTGGAACCGAATCCGGGAAATCAGCAATGAAACGGAGCTCAACCTGGCGGCCAAAGAATCGGAAAAAATTCTTTCTGAGGGCATCGATCAATTACCGGCTCAGCGGAAATTGATCTACCGGCTGAACCGGGAACAGCTATTAAGCTATGATCAGATAGCGGAAGAACTTCGCATTTCCAGGCATACGGTAAAGAACCAGATCTTCAGTGCCCTGCATAGCCTTCGCAGTTTTTTTAAGAATTTCCACCTTTTTTAAAAAAATTAATCCTCCGGATAGGAACCTCTCTGCATTGCTTCGTCAATATACCATACGAAGCATATGGAACAAAGAATCAAATTTTTATTCAGGAAGTATTTAGCCAATACCTGCACCGCAGAAGAGCTGGACGAATTTTTCCATTGCATCCGGATGTCGGATCAGGATGAAACACTCAGGCTCATATTACAGGAGACATACGAATCAATCCTCACATCCTCAGAGTCATATGTAGATATTTCAGGCGACCTCGTGATCCGTGGGATATCCAATCCTTTTGGTGCACCTGTCGCGAAACCAAAGCGGAACAGGCGTCCTGCGCTGGCAATCATGGTCTGCTCTCTGATGGTCATTGCACTGGGTGCAGTTGTATTTAAAAATTATCAGGACACCAGGAAATCAGGACAGAGACTGGGACTCATGAAAAAAACCAGTACTGAGAGGGCGGAATACAAATATATCCTGCTGCCGGATAGTACACAGGTCTGGCTGAACGCCGGGAGCACGCTTGATTACCCGGAACATTTTGATGAAAAAACCCGTGAAGTGACACTTACCGGCGAAGCCTACTTTGATGTAAAACATGCAGAAGAACATCCGTTTGTTATTCATACCGGTCAGATTCAGACAACAGTCCTCGGCACTGCATTCAACATCAACGCATATACCGACCGGTCGAATATCCAGGTTTCGGTAAGCCGGGGAAAAGTAAAAGTGAGCCGTGGAGATCAACTGATCGCCACGCTGGTAAAAGGTCAGGCAGTAAAAGTCAGTCAGACGGGAGACACAGGTCCCCAAAAAGTTCTCACCACTAATTCAGTCGCCGCCTGGCAGCAGGGTAATATGGTTTATGATGATGAAACACTGGGAGATATCATTGCCGATTTGCAAAGGGTTTACAATGTAAATATTCAGGTGGAAAAAAATCAGATGCTGGCCCTGCGGATATCCACCAGTTTTCGAAGAGAACTTGGCGTCAGTCACGCGTTGGACATCTTATGTAAACTAACAGATACGCAACTGGTCGAACAAAACGGAACCTATATTATTCAGTAATCGAAAAAATAAACGTATGAAGAAAAACATCTATTCGGGGGGGGCTGAAATGGATCGGCATTTCCCTTGGACTCATGTTCAGCAGTTTCATACTGCTTGCCAAAGGACCTACCCAGGACCTTAGTAAAACAGTCATTGCCTTTGAATTAAAACATGGCAACCTGAAGCAGGCATTTAAGATCATTGAAAATGAGACCCGTTTTTTCTTCACTTTTAAAACAGAAGATGTTCTCAGGTATTCCGACCTGAATTTCAGTTCGCCGGCAATTTCTGTAGACAAGTTGCTGAATATACTTCTGACAGGAACAAATCTCGGATACGAGCAGGTGGACAATAATATCATCATCAAAAAAAACAGTCTGCTGACTGATTCACCGCAGCAGATGAACGAAAATGCAGATCTGGCTTTTGAAGGTGGAATTCATGGAAAGGTTACAAATGAAAAAGGAGAACCGGTAGGCGGAGCTTCCATTTTAGTAGAAGGTTTGAATAAGGGTGTGGCAGCAAATGCAAATGGAGAATTCACCATTACCGGAGTGAAAGCCGGAACCTATCAGTTGAGAGTTACAGCTGTCGGGTACAATACAGAAATCCAACCGGTCACGGTTTCTGAAAACAACAGTATCGAAATTTCATTCCAGTTAAAATTAACCACTAATAACCTGAGCGATGTTGTGGTGACTGCACTCGGTATCAACCGGTCCGTTAGAAGTCTTGGATATTCTTCCCAGGAAGTCAGCGCCAAAGAACTGACGGAAGCACATCAGAATAATTTTCTGAATTCATTACAGGGACGCGTAGCCGGTCTTACGATTTCAAGTGCGGGTGGTGGTCCTGGCCAGGGTGTGAGCGTCATCATACGTGGTGTGAACTCGCTAAACCCCGGAAAGTCTAACGAACCTTTATATGTTGTGGATGGCATTCCGGTTGATAACGGATCGTCTACGATGACGCTTGGGACCGAAGGCGCGCGTGGGGTGCAAATGGCCAACCGGGTTTCTGATATTAATCCAGACGATATTGAAAGTGTAAATATCTTAAGGGGTGGTGCAGCTACCGCTCTCTATGGTCTGCGCGGTGCCAACGGAGTGATTGTAATTACAACCAAATATGCAAAAGCGGGGAAACTGGTAGTAAATTATTCCGCCAGTTACAGTATTGATAAAGGAGATAAATTTCCGGAAGTGCAGGGCACATACACGCAGGGTTTTGGCGGTGTATATGATTCCGCCAGTTTTTGGCCTACCTGGGGACCTACCGTTAAAGATGCCATTGCCATCGATCCCACGCACCGGGCAGCACTGTTTGATCAATATGAACATGCCTATGTAACCGGTAATCAATTCAGAAATACATTGTCACTGCAGGGTGGAAATGATAAAGCCTCGTTATCCGGTTCCGTTTCTTATTTCAATCAGAATGGTATCCTGCCATTTACTTATTACAAAAACCTTTCCAGCAGATTGAGCGGAAGATGGGTGTTTAGTGATCAGCTGAGTGCCGGTGCGGACATCCTGTTCACACATACGAATGGAAATTTTTATGATGCTGACCGTTTCAGTGAGGAAATGACTTACTGGGCGCCGAGGTCAGATGTACGGGATTATATGAAACCGGATGGTACCGAAAAAGAAAATCCCGCCAACAACGGAAATGCATGGTATAAAGCTAAAACGAATCAGTTTATTTCCGATGTGTATCATACGATCGCCAGTGGATACGCAACTTATAAACCCCTGAACTGGTTCTCCGCCACTTACCGTTTCGGGGTTGACCAATTCTCCGATAACCGCACAGCTACGGCGCCGGGTCCAAAAGGCGTACCGGATGAAATCATTGATGAGGATAACGGATATGGATTCGTACGCAAATTTAATATTAACAGCCGCTCGATCAATTCCAATCTACTGCTGACATTTGATCATACCTGGGGCAAATTACAAACCACATTGCGTGTGGGAAATGATGTGCTGGATCAGCAGACAGAAACCACCAGTACAAAAGGAGATACCTTGGATGTATACAATTTATTCAATCTCTCCAATGCAAAAAAAGTGGTTGCCAGTAATGAACTAACCCAATATCGTATTGTGGGTTTGTATGGCGAACTGGCGTTGAACTATGATCAGTTCCTTTATCTCTCAGTAACCGGAAGAAACGACTGGACATCGACATTGGAAGCAGATAACAGATCATTCTTTTATAGTTCCGTAAGTCTGGGGTATATATTCTCCCAGCAGATAAAAAACCTGCCTTCCTGGTTCAGCTATGGAAAGTTCAGGACTTCCCTCGCCGGAATTGGTAAGGACGCAGCGCCTTACAGTACGAGCACCGTGTATATTCCCATGTCCAGTGATCCCATCAATCCGGTTGGTCCGATCAATGGGGTAATTCAATGGACGCTGGATAATCGCGGAGGCGTTGCAACACTCAAACCTGAATTCACAACCACTTTTGAACTGGGAACGGACCTTAGCTTTTTTAATAACCGTCTCGGTATAAACTTCACCTGGTATAAATCCAAAAGTCAGGATCAGATCATTCCTGTCAGCACCAGTCCGACTTCTGGTTTCACAACGCTCACACTCAATGCCGGAGAAATACAAAACAGCGGCATAGAAGTGACCATGAATGCGAAACCGGTGATAACAAAAAATTTCAGCTGGAATATAGGATTGAACTTTTCGCATAATACCAATGAAGTACTTGACATCTATCCTGGCCTTTCGGAGATTGTGGTCGGCACACAGTTTGGCTATTCCCGGTCCAGTGTAACGATGAAATATATCCCGGGTGAATCTGTTGGTGACATTTTCGGTACACCCATCAGCCGTTATTATGCGAAACCGGATACGGATCCGTTGCATGTAAATAAAAAATTACCCGCGCTCATCGGGGATGATGGTTTCCCGGTGCTGGAACCTGAAACAAATCAAAAAATACTGGGTAATGCATATCCAAAATGGGTGGCCGGTATTTCAAATACAATCACGTATAAAAGCTTCAGTTTATATTTTCTTTTCGACGGACATTTTGATGTGCAGAAATATGATCAGCTGAATAATTTCATGGCAGCGTTCGGTATTGCAAAATATACGGAGAACCGGAACCAGACAGTTACATTCAATGGCGTTTTGGCAAATGGTACACCAAACACGGCAAAAGTGTGGCTGGGACAGGGTGTGGGCCCGGACGGTACGGATTATGGAAATGGCTATTACAGGAATGTATATCGCGGGGTGAGTGAAAACTTTGTGGAAGATGCTTCCTTTATCAAACTGCGCACATTAAGTCTGACGTATAACCTCAATCCCAAATGGCTTCAGAAATCTTTTGTAAAAGCAGCGAGTGTCGGATTTACCGGTATCAATCTCTGGATGCATACCAACTATCTGGGATATGATCCGGAATCCAGTTCTGCCCCGGCAAACAGCAATCTCAACGGCTTGGCTGGTTTCACTTACCCGGCTTTGAAAAGTTATATGTTTAATTTAAACGTAACATTTTAAAATGCTGACCATGAAAAAACTATCAAAACAAATCAGCGTTTTTGCAATCCTGATTTTACTCTCCGGCAGTTGTAAGAAATATCTGGATATAAATGAAAATCCAAATGCTGCTGTTGAGCCACCCATTGCGGGTTTACTGGCGCATGGTACCAACGCTTCTGCCTATACTACTTTTAATGTGAGCAACATCACATCTTACTATGTTCAATACCTCGCTTCGCCTACTAAGGGGAACGACCTGGATACGTATAATATTACGGATGAGTCGTCAACCTGGTCATACAACTACGATGTGATGACCGATATGCATGCGATGCGTGATTTCGCGATCAGTAAAAACCTGGGTGCCTATGCCGGCGTGGCGGATCTGCTGACTGCCTATAATTTGCATCTGACCCTGAATTTGTGGGGAAACGTTCCTTATTCGCAGGCCTTCCAGGGAGCTACGAATTTCACGCCCAAACTGGATGATCAGAAATCATTGTATGATACCTGCCTTGCCTTACTGGACAGGGGTATTACTGAACTGAGTGATCCGGCCGTTGATGGTCAGCTGAGTTCGAGTTCCGATTTTATACATGGAGGAGACAATGCTGCATGGATCAAGACAGCTTATCTGTTAAAGGCAAGACTTTTGAATGAAATCACGAAAACCAGTGCATATGATCCTGCCGCCGTATTAGCCGCCCTCTCGAATTCATATGAGTCCAATGACGATGATGCGCAGGTTACTTTATTTGATGG
>Ga0206851_1151_pt1 | contig 18363 bp, 10 predicted proteins | sample Alteio_BWOrgCont_13_FD_152904 | JGI IMG/M metagenome (GOLD analysis project Ga0206851, IMG submission 152904) | Enriched cells from forest soil in Barre Woods Harvard Forest LTER site, Petersham, Massachusetts, United States -... | ecosystem: Environmental > Terrestrial > Soil > Temperate forest >... | reverse complement strand
GCCAGGGATGTATCAGCAGAGAAATGAATTCAAAAAATAATAAGAGTCCGACCAGGACCATGAACTCGATCACACCGGGTTTGATTTTTTTTCTTCGAAGGATCACAACCAGTAAAAAAAACAGCGGGATAAAGGCCGCAATGGCCAGAAGCTGAATGTTTTCGCGGCGGTCCTCCCCGGCCCTGATGCGTTCCGATTCCATTTCCTGCTCCCTTACCTGTTCTTTGAATACGAGGGTTTGAAATTCACGTGCTTTTTGCTGATTATACAAACTGTCTTTGATTGCCATACTCAGCTCCATGTAATGAAGCGTACTATCAAAATTATTCTGCGATCGGTAAACACTGGTAAGCAATGTAGCTGCTTCCAGTTTTCCCAGCTGAAAAGGTGTTGAATAACCAATATCCAGTGTTTTTTTTGCATAGACAATACCGGAATCTGTTTTGGATATCGCGAGAAAAGCCTTTGCCAAACCATTGCAGGCTTCCATTAAATCCTTATGCACTTTTTGTGATTCCAGGAGTGCCATGCTCTGATCGTAAAATCGGATGGCCTGGAGGTAATCCTGTTTTTTATAGTAAACATTTCCAAAGATCAACGGTATATATCCGTAATACGGATGGCCGTTATTTTTCAAATCGTTTTGAGCAGCCAGTTGCAGGTACTGAATTGCCGAATCAAGATTGCCGGATTTTTCATAGATGCTCCCGATGATTGTATAGATGTCTGTGATAATGTTTTGGCCGGCGATGGATTTACATTTTTCCGCATAAAAAAGGGCGTTGGTATAGTCTGACTGATCCCGATAAATGGAAGCCAATGCGCGGTACGTATCTGCCATATCTTTCTGATCATCCAGTTTTTCGAAAATCTGAAGTGCCTGGAGAATAAAGGAAAGTGCCTTTGGATAGTTGCCCATGATCCAGAAGTTTCCACCGAGCAGATACAAGGCTTTGCCTTCTACCTGTTTCAGGTTTGACTTCTCCGCCTGGAGCAGTGACTGTTGTGCATAGTGGATACTGGAATCCGTGTTGATGAAAATGAATTTTTCAGCCGATTCGATAAGCAACCGGATGGATGCGGTATCGGGTTGAGATGGTTCTGCGGTTACCGCCAGTGTACGGATGAATAGCAGTATTGACAATATGAAATATTTCATATGTTGATATTTGACAGAAAAAGATAAGACTTTTAAAAACGTAATTTAATTGATCTGTCAGGTACTCCTGTTTCGCTAATTATAATTATAATAATAAAAATTAAAAACTGTCTGGCACCCACTTCCAGTCTTCCAGTTTTCCAGTCTTCCAGACTTCAGGAAGCGTCTTCAATCCGCTTCTCCTGTTTCCCTGGTTTCGGAGCACCGTAACTTCTGCCAAAACGATAGGAAAAAAACAGTGTGACGCGGGAGCTTATAACATGTCGTTGAAAATTGAGTAGCACTTCATCGCTGCCGGATAAAAATGCCCGCTTCCGGCTGTTGAAGATGTCAGGGGCATTCAGACTCAATGAAGCCCTGTTTCCGGCGAAGTCATACTTTGCAGCCGCGTCCATTCCAAAACTCGCACGATTTTGAAATTGCAAATACACATTCGGTGCGCTGTAGTCTGCGTGGATCTGCAACGTCAGTCTTTTTATGATGGTAACGTTACTCGTTACGTTGGCATTCCAGCTGAATCCATGGCTGGCCGATATCCCGTATCGTGGGGCCGCGGCATTATCCCGGTAAAAAAGATTGGCATTCAACGTCAGACCCCATCCTTTCATCAGATCAGAATGACCGATGAATTCCAGTCCGGTCGTGATGGAGTTGTTTAAATTTTCGGGTATCGTAGTCGTTTCATCATTCACCGGTGTAATTTCAATAATCTGAAGGGCATTATTAACCAGGTTACTATAGATGCCCATGGTGAAGCTTGTGTTTCGCCAGGTTTTATTATAATCCAGTTCCAGGTTTGTAATCCTTTCAGGCCTTAGTCCCGGGTTGCCTTTATTGTAGTTTGACGGGTCGGAAAAATCAATGGTGGAATTCAATTGCCTTACCGAGGGCTTCGAGATCCGGCTGACAAAGGTGAGCTGTAACTGGCTGTTGTTTTTTAGCTTTTCGGTAAGCAGCAAACTGGGGTAGATTCCTTTGACCGGCACTTTCACCGGAGCGGTAAACAACCTATCAGAAGTATCATAACCCGTAAATGTGGCGTCCAGCCGGCTGTCTTCTCCTCTTATCCCTGCCTCGTAATTCAGATGGCCGCTCTGTCCCTTAAAAATTAAATACACTGCGTTCACCAGGTTGTTGCTGTGGAAAAAATCAGTAAACGGATACAAAGGAGTCGGGCCCGTATTTAAAACTCTGTAGGCAAATTGATCATTATTTCCAATGGTGATCTGCGTGCGGTAACCGGCCGAAAATTGTCCCGTTTTGCCTACCGGTAAAATATAGTCGGCCTGTATATTATAGTTCGTGGAGTTATGCCTGGTATCATTGATCAGCGGTGTATCGATCTGGGATGATGGAATACCGTTCACCGGGTTGTACCCGGTGGTATATAGCTCGTAATCCGTGAAACGGCCGTGCGCATAGGCGAAGTTGAACGCAAGCCCCTCTTTGGGTTTCTTAAAACGCAGGTTGTAATCGAGGTCAAGTTCATAACTGTTACCATCATTATCCAGGGTAATATCGCGATCAAAGGACGCAAGTGTTACGTTATTGGCAGAATATTCGGCAACACTGATCAGCTGATTCTCGTGCGAGCGACGTGAATCAAAACTGGCGGATAGTCCCAGGGTGCTCCGGGGTGTCAATGAATAATCTATCCCGGCTTTCATAAACTGTATCGTATTTCGCGTAACGGATGGAAATGATTCATTGGTATACACAACGGAATCCCTCGGTTGTAAAAAAGTGACCTCCTGTGTCCCGGTCTCGTATGTATTTCCATCCTTCAGACTATAGTTCCCGTACAGATTGAACTTGCCGTTTTGATGACTCAGGCTGGCATCGGCATTATAGTTATCGTGGGTACCGACTCCCATGGAAGCAGTTCCGTTGAGTCCGGACCTGCTGTTCTTTTTTAAAATGATATTGATTATACCCTGGCCGTCGGCTTCATAATTGGCCGGCGGATTGGGGAGCACTTCGATGCTTTCAATGGCGTCGGCCGGTATCGATTGAAGCAGCTGACTGACGTCTCCATTTCCGATAATGGAAGGCTTTCCATCGATCAGCACTTTCACATTCGTGGACCCGCGAAGGCTCACGTTGCCATCCACATCCACCTGCAGTGTGGGCACGTTCCGCAGCAGATCCGCCGCCGTTCCGCCTTTGCTTACAAGACTCTGGTTAACCGAAAATACTTTTTTACCATCCACAATTTGTAATGCCTGCTTTTTGGCAGTGATAGCGACTTCTTTTAATATGCCGGTCTTTGATGAACCCATCGTGAGCGTGCCGAAATGGACGTTGCCTGTTGCGTGATTGATCAGGATATTTTCTTGGAACAAATCACTATAGCCAACACAAGTGATCCGAAGCGAAAAAATTCCACCAGGCACATCTTCCAGAACGAAGTGACCGCCTGAGTCGGATTGAATGCTTTTAACTGTAGTATTGGCTGGCGTGTTGAGTAATGCCACCGTTGCAAACCGGACAGGCTCATGCGTCAGTGAATCATTCAGTGTTCCGGATATTTTTATATTGTGCTGCCCATACGCACTAAAAGTAATGAGCATGATGGAAGCGATGGCCGCTGTTTCTAAATGAAATAATTTCATGAATGGATGATTGCTTTTATTTCCAACGGCGAATGATGATGCCGGCCGGTCAGGGTATCCGGGTGAAAACAGAAACCGGGGTGGACCCATCCGCGCGGGGCGGGACCCGCCAGATCAATTCATTCCCTTTCAAAATGAAGCTGCTGGTGCGCGTTGTCCCGTCCCAGTTTGGATACGAAGAGCGCTCTGTGTGAAAAGTGATGGTGCCTTTTATTCTGTCGAGCAAATACGCTTCAAAAGAAAAATCAGAACACAGATAAGCATCGTCATATTCTTCGGAAGGTGCATTGGTTTCGTTAACGGTATAGGTACCGAAATGACAACTGGTACTCAGAACGGCATCTTTGTATTCATCCGGAGTGCCTTTTGCACGGTCCCCCGAAGCGAATTGTATATGCTCCGACCGGAATATTTCTATCACGTAATGACCATCGGCGGTAAAAATGGCGATGCCCCTTGGATCCGTTCCATAATCAGCCACCTCGCTGCCGTCCGGCAGGACTTTGTTGGCGGCGATGAGGCGCCATGAACCGACCAGCCATTTCGGTTGGGCAAACAAAGGCATGGCTGCGAAAGCCAGCGCGAAAAAGAACAAGCCTTTTTGTAAGATTGAAAATTGTTTTTTCATGAGCCTGATTTTTGATGATCAAAGATGCCGTCTGCAATCCGGCTTTAATAATCAATTCGACACTGTCACCCGGATTTCTAACAGGGAGTGGTATATATTCAATACCCGCGCTTTTCGGGCATTTATACCCAACCATCTGAATATTCAGCGCAATGGCAGAGAATAGTGGCCCAACGGTTTAAAACAGCGTTTGAAAAAATAAAAGGTTAGTATTTTTAATCATGAAGATCTGGAGGCAGACGCTCAGTATTGTTCAGCTCCAGTTGCTGATATGGATGGCTGTGTTGTTATTGATTTTTTTTTCACTGCTGCCGATGGATGGCTGGCTGAAATCAGCGATCTACACGGTAGTCAATGCAACATCGTACGCGATCATTATCTACGGGAATATTCTGTTCTTATATCCGGTATTTTATCAAAAGGGAAGATTTATAGCGTACGGTATTTCAGTAGCGCTGTTTTTGATTTTAATAGGAATGCTAAAGGGATACACAGGCGTTCTCCTGTACAGGTATGTGCTGCTGATAAAAATACCCCCGGTTGATTTGTCTGAGTTGCTGAGTTATGTTCCCGGCGGCGTCCTGATCTATGTCCTCAGTCTGGTTTTTCGCATTGCCCTTGCTTATTTTACATTAAAACAACAAACAGAGGAGATCCTCTTGCAAAAAAGTCAGGCTGAACTGAATCTGCTGAAATCGCAGGTTCAGCCGCACTTCCTTTTTAATGCGCTGAACAGTATTTATTACAGGGTGTATAAAGTGGATCCGCCGTCGGCCGGCCTGATTGAACGCCTATCGGATATTATGCGCTATTTCGTTGATGAAAGTCCCCAGGAAGCCGTGCCGGTATCGACAGAAGTAGCATTTATCGAAAACTATATGGAGCTGGAAAGAATTCGCATCCGGCACGGCGCCAGCATTCACTTCGAAAAAAATTATAACCCGGAGCTCCGCATTCCGCCCATGCTGCTCATGACCTTTGTGGAGAATATTTTTAAACATGGCATCGACAAATCGCGCAGGCTGAACCGGGTAACTATTTCGCTGGTCCAGCAAAATGATTTTTTGTTATTTAAAACCAGTAACTGTAAAATCGATCCGGCGGCCCATGATCAGACCGGCGGCTTCGGGATCATTAATCTGACCAAACGTCTCGAGCTGTTGTATGGAGACAAATTTGAACTGTCTATTGATTGCGAAGGAGAACTATTCAATGCATTTTTGAAAATCCCGCTTTCATGAATTTAACCTGCATAATCATTGATGATGAGCCGGATGCCATCGACCTGGTGGAGCTGCTGATAAAGCAAAGCACCAGCTGGACATTGAAAGCAAAATGTTTTGATGCACTGGAAGCGCTGGCATTCTTAAAAAAGAATCCGGTCGATTTTATTTTTCTCGATATCAATATGCCGAAGCTCACGGGTATGGAGCTGGCCACGTTGTTGCCGCCCCGCACTAAAATTGTATTCACCACCGCTTATTCCGAATATGCTGTTGACAGCTATTCATTTCATACGATCGACTATCTGCTAAAACCGATCACGTTAAAGCGTTTCCTGGCATCGGTGAAAAAAATAGAGCAGCATTTTTCAAAGCCCGGGCCGGAACATCTTCCCAAAGCTGAACAGGGCCCGCAATTTGTTTTCGTTAAATCAGGAACGGCCATCCGGAAAATTTTATTAAAGGACATCCTTTATTTCGAAGGGGAGAAGGATTACATCAGGCTGGCGACGGGGCAGGAGCAGATGCTGATATATCGCCGGCTAAAGGACATGGAAGAGCAGCTTACTTCTCCGTTCATCCGGGTACACAATTCTTATATCATCAACTACGAGCAGCTCAAAAAAATCGAAGACAACCATATCTACATCGGTGACAAACTGATACCTGTAAGCGAAAAATTCAGGGAGCGGTTTATGGAAGTTATTAATAAAAATAAGTTTTGATCTTATAAAAAATCAACACTGGTAAGCACACACTCATTTAATTGTCAATTCATATGCTAAAAAAAGGAGAACATATTGAAGGAATACCCGAAGAACTACTGGTCTTGTTAAACAAAGATGCAGAAGCAAATGCCTTTTTTAAAAGTCTGAGTAAATCTTATATGCAGGGATACTGTGACTGGGTCGGGTCAGCCAAACAGGAGGAAACAAGAAAAGTAAGGGCAGAAAAAGCGATGATCATGTTACGTAAAAAGCAGAAAACATTAAAAACTTGAAATGATAAAAAAAGTCAACTTATCAGTACCGGGCAAACTGGTTTTTTTCTGGTGAGGTACAACTCGTTATGGAGATTGCTACAAAAATATTTTTTAATAAAGTATGGAATCTACATATTTCATCATCATAACATGCATGAAAAGAAAAAGGCTATTTTATGTTCCGGGTATCATCAGTTTAATTGGGTTGCCTGTTTTGGTTTATTTCTTTATTCCTTCTGTTAAACCATTCACCGTAATAGGGATTTATTTATTTAGCGATAGAATATTGGGCCAATCGGTCAATTTTCCAGCAAAGACCAGAGAGAATAGCTTTTACGAATCCATTTCAAAAAAAAATAAAATCGAATTTGATATCAGGCCGGACAGTACGGGAAGAAATATTGATAAGATCAATTCAGATTTCAATTTAATTTCAAATGAAATAGGAATAATTAAAAAATTGGATGATACAAATACAGTTGTTAAAGTTTCCTTTGGAAAGCTAAATACATACGGCGATATAATATGGCTATTGAATCAGACAATGATTCATAAGCTAAACAAGTGGGCACTTTTGGATGGGACCTTCTATTTGATGAATTTCAAGCGAGATACATCGGAGAAAAAAGTAGAAATGCTTTTACTGTAATATTCCATTTAATATATCCTCTCTGCTTCCAATCCTTTCCTATAACTGAATTAGGTCATGAGGCGGACGAACACCATCGGACGGCAGCCAGATGGTTTTATCATAATCACCGGGTCAATTACAAATGTTTCTTTGTCACTATGGATCCTGAATTTATAGTGTTCCCTTTTAATAATCTAAATCAAATATATCACTTGCTTTTTTCCAATTCTTTTTTAATATTGGATATGCAAAGCTCGTTTCACCGTCAGAATGTTCACCAGAAAAATGACAAAAGTTTTCTGGATAATCTTCATCCTTACGTTTAGCCCACTCTTTATAGGCATTAGGTGAGAAGGGTCTATCAATATCAAAATCGATTTCAACGCCGGTTCGTATACAATAGCCATAGTGTTTTGAGAGAGACTTAGGTTTGGGGCTGTCCTGTCTTTTAATCTCTGGTTTGTTATAGGCAAAATCAGTTTTGCTGGAAGTTAAATTTAGAGTGTGGCTAATATTTAATAACCATTCAGCCTCTTGAAGCGCGTCGCTATATAAAACTTGATCTTCTGTTTTAAGGAAATAGACGCCCATTTCATTATTATTCTCTTTTGAAAAGGCATATAGATTCATAGATGTAATTATCCCTTCACTTTCATTTATGTAGCATTTTGCATGCAAATTCTGGTTTAAAAGAGTGCCTATCTTTTTATGGTTTTCAAGCCACGTTTTATCGCCTTCATTGAGTTTATTCTCCCTGAACACAATGAAAATATCTTTTTTTTGCTTGACTAAATATTCAAGTTGTTCTTTAATCCTGTCGTTGAATTGCAAATAAGGACTTATTAATATTAGCCGTTCTTTTGTTTTCTTAATTAATTCTTCCAGATAATGGGAAACCCCCGTCGTTTTTAGAAATTTAGCCATAATCAGAATTTTTATTTAATATATATGTCTAATATAGCCAATCAGAAATTTGGTATGATAAAAGTATAATGGTTTATATATAAAAGTTTGTATTAAAATTGTATTATATTTTTACAGATGGGATAAGTTTCATTCGTGTCAATTGCAGATCCAACTTCAAGATAACATCGTTTGGTTATTCCTGATAATGTTGGCCATATACAAATTGAAAGTTTCAACTCTGTCATAATTTGGACATCTTTTGGGTTTTATTGTAGTTGGATGGTATTTATATCCATACCGTCAAAATAGTCTTTCGTGGCCGGATTACAGGTAAATATGAGTATCTGACGATTGGCTGAAAATTCGTGGAGTACGGTTGCAGTTTGCTTTAAGCGGGCCGGGTCAAAGTTTACCAGGATCTCATCAGCAATAACTGGTAGCGGCTCGGCCAGACTTTCATATTGTTCAATCAAACCCAGTCGCAGACTGATCAGTAGTTGTTCCTTCGTTCCCCTGCTCAGCTGGTCGATTTTTTTGGGGGATTCCCATTTGTCAAATACGGTTACCTTATTATCTGATAGTGAAACCAGTATCCGATTATATTTTTCATCGGTTATCCTGGAAAAATACCGAGTTGAATTCCGGATAACGGCCGGCTGCTTTTCCCTTTCGTACTTCGTTTTGATTTCTTGGAGTATTTCCAGGGCCATCCGGATGACGGTCCAGTTTTTATACTCCAGATTCATTTTTTCTTTTATCATTTCGAGCTCGGTCAGGCGCGCGGTTAAGGTGGATTCCCCTGCGATCCGGTTTCGTTCAGTGGTCTTTTCACCCATTGTAAAATGTTTTTCGGTAATTTTTTTATCGAGGCCACCGATATTGAGTTCGAGATTGGCTATTTTATCATTTATCTCTGCCAGATCGTGTTCCGAAAAGTAGTCTGAAACGGCTTGATATTTATTTCTGCCTGCATTTCTTTCAATTGACTGAACAGCCAGGTTTAAACTATCGGTAAGCCTTTTTACTTCTCTGTTTTCAAAATATTTTTTTCTGAATTCCGGAACGTTGGCTGCTTGTAAACTTTGACACAGGGCTTCAATTTCATCATTTGTGTCACCCAGTTTGGCGTATGTGATTTCAATTTCTTTTACCCTAACTCTGCATTGTTCTTCCAGCCTTTGTTTTCTTTCTGCGTTTTGTTTGTTTATTTCCAGTTTATTTTTAAGATGATAGACCATTTCAACAATCGCTTCATGCAATTCGGACTCATCTATGTGGTTTTTAAATGAACTCACAGCTTCTTCAAAACCCGCAATAAAGGGGTTTCTTTCCTCTATTTGTTTTTTTTGCAGATCATCCAGATCGGAGATCTCCCGTTTTGCCCGGTCAATGGCATTAAATACATTCAAGACCGCATCCGGAGAGTAGTCCCCCTGTAAACGGAGAACAGATTCTAAGAAATATTTATAATCCGTTTTCCATCGCGGCTCTTCAACTTCCCTGAACTCTTTTAATTTCTGTTTTATGGACTCCACAGGATTATCGAACGCTCTAAACCTTCCTTTTCTGAAATAAATAATCGCAGCTATCAATAAACAGACAACCGCCACGATATATATTTTATAAAGTAATGACGCCCCCGCCAGAACGATTAGTATTAGGCAAAGAGTATTTACGATGGCACGTAAGTTGGTTTGAGACTGTCCCGAAATCAAAGCTGATTCTTCTGCTTCAAGTCTTGTCTTTTTTTTCATAAGCTCGTCACGACTTTCTTTCAATGCGGACAAATTGCCCCGTAAGAGTATCGTGTTTCCAAATTCACGGATTTCCTTCATCGTCCAGCTGGTATTGATTTGTTCCAGCTCACGGTTCACTGATGCAGTGAGGGCTTCGATTCTGGCATTGTCCTCAGCAGTGTCTGCCAGGGTCTGGTTGTATTTGGCAAGGTTATTAACCAATCCTGTCAGATTGGTTTCCTGTTTCAACAATTTATTATCCACCAAAATTTCATCATGTTCCTGTATAAGGTCGGCAAGTCCCTTTTGATGATCATTTCCCTCTTTTAGTGAATTTAGTTTTTCATTTAAGGATTCTTGGATGGCTACAAGTTTATCCATTCTGCCAGGCGCTTCTTCGGGATAATCTTGTTTCGCCGGCAGACCAACAAGTTCTAATTTATATGATTCTGCTTCTATAAAACTATCGTGGCAGGAAATATAGATTTTTAACTGACCGAGCTGCTTTTGATATTCATCCCGGTCATGAACGGTTTGCTCAAGTTCATTTTTAAGTGTTGCCAGATCGTTATTCAACAATTCATACTTTGGCAGGTCGTTTTGAATTTCCAGCACTGCGGCTTTTTTTGTTTGAAATTCCTTTATAAGTTGGGCCATCTTATGGGTTCGGCCGCCCGACGAATAAATGGTATTGGCCTGGTCTTTGAGTTTTTGTTCCAAGTCGCCAATCGAAGTATTTCCCAATCCAAGACCAACACTGAATATCTTGTCTTCCATTCCCGATTCAGTCAGTGACTTTAAAGCGACTAGTTCATCAAGGGAAAAAGCATAGACATTATCAAACAGTTCCTTTGTAGCATTTCCCAATAAATGGCGCCACTGATCTTTATCGGAAATCAGATTACCGCGGAATTGAAGTTCGATCTCAACATTTTTATTACCTGGTTTTCTTTGGAACAGTACTTCTTCACCGGAGGCCAGCCGGCACCTGATCTTTCCACCATGAGAACCACCGTTTAAAGGTGGCATCCTTTCATCTGTCAGCCGCGGATATCCGAATAAAGTGTAACGTATAAATTTTTGTAAAGTAGATTTGCCCGCCTCATTATTTCCTGTAATAATATTTAGTCCTGGCTTCAAACCAGTCAAAGGAAAATTGTTATAAATCCCAAATCCGTCTATAAAAATATCCTGGATAATCATTTCTATTGTGTTAGAATTTGGTCAAGAATCAGCCATTTTGCTTTCTCAATAAGTTCCTTTTCATCTCCTGAGCCCAGCGCAACAAGCTCTTTCTTTATCGGGGCACTGAGCATTTCAGCCTCGATTTTTTTTAAAAGATCCTTGCGACTATTCCCGTCTTCTGAATAGTGATCAAAAACCTGCAGCGCTTCTGCTGGAAAATCGTTCCCCTGGCTGATTTCATCCAGGTTGATATCCGGCCTGGTATCTATATCAATTTGTGCAACCCAGAGAAATGGGTCTTCTGTCAGCTGATCCTCATTGAGGGCGTTTCTGAGATCTTCCGAAGCGCCGGGTTTATTTAATTGAGCATGCAGGCCGGTCCTTCCCGTAAATCTTATTCTTAATATAATACTGACAGTTGCATCATAATCTTCAATTGACGGAAAAGCTTCTGGGACTTTTTGACTTATGAGGGTGATGTCGTCGATTCCGGAGATATCGATCGCTATCTTTTCAAACCGTATAGTTTGGACCGGAATAAATTCAATCTGTGGAATTTGGCCCCCTTCAATATCAACCAGGAAACATCCCTTTGCGCCAGTCTCGCCAAAATCACGTCCCTGCGGATTACCAGGATATATAACCATCGGATGAGCGTCATAAACTATGGATTTATTGTGGATATGACCAAGGGCCCAATAATCAAACGACTCACTCCTGATATCGCCCAGCTCGAATGGTGCATAATTGTGATGTGCACCCGCAGGTCCGATAGTGCCGTGTAGAACAGCAATTGAAAAAGGCGATGGGTGATCACCCATTTTATATCGGCTTGCCAGGTTTTCCTTTACTTCTTTTTTTGCAAAACTAATCCCATAGATATCGGCAATGACCATTCCATCCCTTTGATAGGTAAAACATTCAAGATTCTTTCCAAACCGGTAAATGCCTGGAGGCATGTGGAGGCTGGGGGACCATGAATCAAGGAAATCATGATTGCCACAGTTAAAATACACCGGAATATGATGGTCTGATAATCGCTTTAGCTCTGAAATAAACCTTAACTGTGCCTGGATACTTTTTATTTCATTGTCAAAAATATCTCCCGCTATCACCAGAAAATCTACCCGCCGTGAAATGCACACATTTACAATATTTCTAAAAGCATTAAAAGTCGCATCCTTTAGTTTATTAGCAAGTCCCTCGTTATTATCTGACAGACCCTTGAACGGAGTTTCCAAATGAAGGTCAGCAGTATGAATAAACCTGATTTTCATTTTTGTATCTTATTTGTGCCATTCTTTTTTTAGCGCTGTAAAATTCAGTTTCTTCCATTCTTCCTTGCAAAGTTGCCAGTAAAATATATCTTTCGAGGAAGGTTCCGGCGTGCACCGGTCTATCTGAAAGATAGACGGTAAAAACGATGGATTCTCCTACAAGAATTGCTTCTCCCTGTTTTAAAGAGATCATCTTGTTGATTTGCGGTTAAGTTTCGTTTAATTTAACACGTCCATTTTCCTTGATAGCATATCTATTTTCTATCGCTTTTTGAATTCCAATTGATATCGCTGTTTCCACATTTGCACCAATTCTTGAATACCCTAAAATTCGAGCAGTTTCACGTATCAGACTATCATAGGGAAGGCTGATCTGGTTGCGAAGGATTTCAAAAACGGCATTGGCAACTTCATTAGCAGGAAGATCATCCGCATCTCTTTTGTCCGACTCTTTTTGCGCAATGCGGTAGGCCTTATATGTTTCAGGCGTGTTTCCTTTCCAGAAAATAATATTATTATCCTGCCTTGTTTCGAGAATTTGCATTTTTTTGAATATTCTTTCAAAATGTGCATCAATCCGGTTTCCCAAACGTGTAATGCCACACGCCGTCAGTATTCTTTTACATAAAAGATCACGACTAATGGGAGATTCTGTTTCCAGAATCTGCTCCGCCTGTTCCCTAATTTTATATTCCATAGTGGCCCAAAAAAATTCTTCGATGTCCTTTAATGGCGCTAACTTCAAAAAGCAAACGCGATAAGGTTTAGCAACGGTAGAAGGAAGAGTCTGACCAGATTCCAAAGACTCTTGTATTTCTGCTGACGAGATTTCCACAGTTTGTAATGTTGACTGATCTGGTGCCTTAGCGGGATTTTCTTTTGCCAGATGAATCGCCTCCGAAATGCCGGCAATCACTTTTTCAGGTTTTTCCCAATACTCAGTCGACCAAACCCGGTGTATTTCCCATCCCAGAGATTTCAGCACGTCAATCTGGACGATTTCACGGTCTCTGGCTGTTTTCGATGAAAAATAATTCTTGCCGTCACAGATCAAACCGAGAATATATTGGTCCTTGTTTTCTGGATTTACAATACCGACATCTATTTTATAACCGGAACAACCTATATGGGTATGCACATCATATCCGAGTTTTTTGATTTCACTGGCGATTGTGTTTTCAAAACTAGGCTCCGTTGCCTGCATCTGACGCGTTCTTCCAGGCAGCGCACCGCGACCTTTTTCAGCATAAGCCAGAAAAGATTTTAACCCTGCGACGCCTTCGGACGATGTTCTTGAAATATCGATCTGGTCCGATCTTAAAGTGGAGAATACTTTCATTTCATAACGTGCCCTGGATACAGCCACGTTTAATCTTCTCCATCCGCCTTCCCTGTTTATGGGCCCGAAATTCAGGCTTATCTTTCCTTCAGCGTCCGGACCATAACCGATTGAAAATAATATAACATCCCGCTCGTCACCCTGCACATTTTCAAGGTTTTTTATAAAAATGGGTTCCTTGGATTCAAAGGCGAGCCGTTCTAGATCGGGCCTGAAAGTAAATAAGTCCGTTAGTTTGTCATCAATAAGCGTTTGTTGTGCCGAACTGAAAGTGACGATACCAATACTTCTTCCTGCCATGAGAGGGTCAGAGAGCCTTCGCACAACGTCATCGAGGATTGCATTTGCCTCAGCTTCATTTTGCCGTGTTTTCCCTTTATCATAAAATCCCTGCACTGGAACAAACTCAACTTTGGTCGCTATATCATCCATGGAAGGGAAGGTGAATAATTTATTTTCATAGTACTTGGCATTACTAAAGGCAATCAGGCTTTCGTGCTTGCTTCGGTAGTGCCAGAGAAGGTGTTTTGATGGCATCGACAATGCAAGACAGTCATCGAGTATACTTTCAAGGTCTTCCTTTTCAATATTGTCATCGTCAGTATTATTTGTCGTGAAAAAACTGGTGGGAGGAAGTTGTTTAGGATCACCTACGACAATCACGTGTTCAGCACGGGCAATAGCGCTGACGGCCTCGCAAGTGGGTAACTGAGAGGCTTCATCAAAAATAACAAGATCAAATTTCTTACTGCTGGCATCAAAATATTGAGCCACAGAGATAGGACTCATGAGCATGCAGGGTGCCATACGTGGCAACAATGAAGGGATCTCATCGAATATTTTCCTAATAGAGACAGCCCTTCCGTTATTTCTGATATTCCTCTGCAAAAAACCAGTTTCAGAAGATTGCGATGCTTCAAGGGTAAAAGAGGGTAGCCGGGAAGCCAATTTCGAAAACAATTCCTGCTTTGTCAGACTTTCATATTGTTGACTGATGACCCGGAATTTCTGGATTTTCTCCTCAAACAACCGTCCGTTAAAATTATTTAAAACAGGATTTTTTTCTATGATATATTCTGCCGCTGAACGATAAAATCCCTTTTTAAACTGAGTAGTAATTTCTTGGCTTTGTATTAATCCCTCCTCATAAGCCGATATCAACGTTTGTAAACCGGAAACAGAAAGACGTTCTTTAATGATCAGCCAATTGTACCAGTCTTTCAAGCCTTCAATATTTTCCAACCACCGGTTAGCCGTTGCAAATAAATGAACAAACCAATCTGAAGATACTAATGTTGAATCATTTAGATTGATACTTAAAAGTTGATCAGCTGCTAAAACCACCTGGGACAAACTGTTATATGACTCTTTAAATTTTATTAGTGTCACCTTATGAAACGACAAATATGATTTACTTCCTTCGCCAAAATCTCTCGCAAGTCTTTGTCTCCAGGCCAGCGTACTGCTTGTATTTTCAATGAATGCGGCATGCCGGTTAATTTGGATCAGCAAATCGCTGATTACTTTTAATTCTTCCCAGTTACAGGCACCGTCATTCCAAAGAAAACCGAGGAGGGTTGGCAGATATACTACATCCCTAATTACTTTGGCCTCCTGTTGATATTGATTAATATTTTCGAGAGTTTCCGGGATTTTATCTTTATCTATTTTTTTTAATATGGAAAGTCGTCGGAGTTTTTTGGCGATTGATTGTTGCTTCAACCACCGGGCCAGGAACCACTTTTCTGAAGAGATATTCCATTCCCGAATAGTTGCGCTGGCGGGAAAGCCGAGTATCTCTTTCTCGAATTCATCTATTAGTATTTTTCTTAAGTGATCCCTTTTTATACCGTGTTCAGCAATACCCGTTAGTTCCGCGAGTATTCGGTCGATTGATTCAACTTCAAAAATAGAAGCCGGCACATCTGGTAATTGGAGCATAAGATTAACCACCTGCATAACAGATTGTGCCTGCAGGCGGCTGTTTTCTTTGTTTTCAACCTTTAAAACTGATTTTATTTGGGTTAATAGCTCGCTGATAGCCGCCGATTCTGCAATCAGTTTTCTTATTATAACGTTCACCCGTTCTTTTATGGAATTGGAATATTGTTTTATATGTACCAACTTGAATGCATGTCCGGCCGGATTGCCGATCTGAATTCCTATGGTTTGCATTTCCGCTACTAAGTCGTTCCATTCTGTAAGCTTTTGAGCCGGTAACGCGGAAAGAACCTCCGCTGAAAAGAAAACATGATCTGATTCTTTACGGGCCTTACTATACAAATTGAATAGATCGGCAAGCGAATATCCGAATGAATATTTTTCGTGAAGAGCACTCACATATTCATTGAGTTCAGCCCTGATTCTTTGCAATCGTATAGATTCTGTAGTAAAATTTTCAGGAATAGATTTTGAAACCACCTGCATCGTTTCTTTTAATTGTTGCAGGACAGAAGATTTCTTTGATTTATTAGAATGCAATTCAAGACAAAATGCGCCGATGCCAATCGCTTTGAGACGGTCCTCTACAACATCGAGTGCAGCTTTTTTAGCAGCTACGAATAATACTTTCTTTCCGGCATACAGGGAACTGGCGATGATATTTGTGATCGTCTGGGATTTTCCGGTTCCGGGCGGCCCATGTAAAACAAAACTTTTATCATGGTTTGCCTGCAGGATGGCTTCCAACTGTGATGAATCGTAACTAATGGGCAGGTTCAGGCTACCAGGTGCAAACTGATGGTCGAGGTTTTCTTCAAAAGACGATCCTTCATGAGCAGCCCATTCCAGTTTACCAGAAATCAGACTAGCCACCACTTTATTTTTACTTAGCTGGTCGGCATAACTATGGATATCTTTCCAGAGAATAAATTTACTGAACGAAAATATTCCAAGCAGGGATTGTTCTTCCACATCCCATCTTGATTTTGACATGACGGCCTGCCTTATAATTGTAAAAATTCTTTTGACATCTATACCGCTTTCGTCCTTTGGAAGAGTTTCAAGTCCGCCAATTGAAATTCCGAAATCATGTCGAATCATTTCCAAAAGCGTAATATTCAGTATGGTTTCTTCTTCTCTCGCCCGGATGATATATCCTTTTTGTGCCGATCTTCGAATAATCTCCACAGGCAATAATAATATCGGGGCGTATCGGGCCTTTTCACTGGCTGGCGTTTCATACCATTTTAATAAACCAAGCCCAACATAGAGAGTATTCGCGCCATTTTCTTCCAATGATAAACGAGAAAGACGGAACAGGTGAGTCAGATTTGTATTGAGTTCAGATTCAGTAAGGTAAGACCTGATTCTTTTTTCTGCCAGTTCCTGTTTAACGAGATCTAGTATTGGATCAGATGAGTGAACACTGCGATAGATCCCTGAATCCCTCTGTGGATTTTCCCAATCAACAGGCTTTTTAAGTACCTGAAATTCTTCTCCATTTGCAAAAGCATCTTCGAGAGAAGCCGGATTGATTGTAATAAATTGGATGATGCTTTTTGTTACGCGGATATTCAGCAAATTGTTTCTTAATGTCAGATCCAGGAGTTTTCTTTCCCATAAGAGTTGCCTAGATACCTTTATTTTATCAGCATAGGTTAGATCATCACTCGTATCTACTTCTGAAGGAAGAAATTCGCCCCTTATTGCGGCCTTATTGTCTTCAATGACCCAGCCTGTTGATGTTTGAATTCTAAGCGGCAATGGACTGGTACTGAATCTTGCCCGCCTGACATCAATGAACAAAACGAAATCATCTGCATGGCGGATTTTTTCATTCGCATGAATGACAGCTGTGTCAAACCCAGTCGGGTTACCTGCATTCATACAGGTTGCTTCCACCAATGTAATTTCACTGATGCCCTCTGCAATTCTCTTTGTAAGCAGTGAGGGATCATCATTTATAATATCTGAAAAAGATTGTTCTATTAGCCAGCCTCCGGCAAATGCATGCCCTTTCATAATGATGACAAGAGGATGAATGCCGACAGCTTCAAGACATGCCGCGTAAAGCAAACTCAGATCTAGACAGTTAGCCAGCTTAAAATTTATAATTGCGTCTACCAGCCGTACTCGCTGACCCTGTTCCTCAAAACTAGCAGGCGCAATACAATATGTCAGCTGCATTTCTGAAATGGACTCGTAGATCGCACCCATCTGTTTTCTGACCCGGTTTGGGTTTTTGCTTTGATACGCATCGAAGGAAGGGTTGCCAGTCCATTTTTCAAGAAAAAAAGAAGCTCTTCTAATAATTTTCGCTATTTCCGGATGATTCGGTGTGATAAATGCAGCTAATAATTCCGGTAGGGAAGAAATTCCATTCCATTGGTCATATGCCAGTACAGTTATCGGAAAAACATTTTTATATAACGGCTTAGTTCCTGAATATATCGTCAGGGTCAGATAGCCTGTTATCTTTTCAGTCAACTCAGCCAGGTATTTCGCATCCATCACGAGTTGAAAGGATCCGAGTTCTCGGGTTTCTCCTTTGCTTAAAAATGAAAGAGTTTGGTTCCAGTCCTCGGTGATATTTGAATCGGAACGTATTTCTATTGTCAACGGCTCATAATCTTTATCCGACTGATTCGTTATAGTTAGAGCCCGGACAATGGGAACATGATTTTGCTGAAATGAAAAATTAACGACAGGCGTATAAATAAAATCGACAAGCAATGGAGAATCGG
>Ga0206851_1150_pt1 | contig 18460 bp, 18 predicted proteins | sample Alteio_BWOrgCont_13_FD_152904 | JGI IMG/M metagenome (GOLD analysis project Ga0206851, IMG submission 152904) | Enriched cells from forest soil in Barre Woods Harvard Forest LTER site, Petersham, Massachusetts, United States -... | ecosystem: Environmental > Terrestrial > Soil > Temperate forest >... | reverse complement strand
GGTACTGTGAATGCCTGGCTTGCAGAAAGAAGAGAAAGTTTGGCGGCTGATATAGCAGAGTTAAGCAATCAGCAAAGCGAATCTTATAATCCCGATAGAGCTGCCGAAGTGCGGAGACACCTTGCTATTATCCCTACAAGCATTGATGACATACCAACCGCAACTCCTGCAAGATTGAAAGAACTTGCAGATTTTCAAACCGCCCTTGCTGCAAAAATTATTCCTGAGGTTCAAGCGCAGCTTACCGGCAATGCAAAAGATAAGGTTAAATTACCAAAGATGGAACTTGGCGCCATAGTATTGCCAGATTTTGAGTTAAAATTGACTCTTAAATATGGTTATGCGGAAAATCTATATAATAATCGTGATTATATATTGCTGCTCTCAAGATTAAAGACAGCCTTAGGTAGAAATAATGTGGGAGATCACACTAGTAGCAAACCATTTATAATTAAAATGCAGCGGAACAACGATGATGGAGTTGATACACTTGAAGCTGTGATAACTGGACCGAAAGGGTCAGAAGTAAAAGTAAAAGAACTAATAGATTACTCCTACAAACAAGGCGTATTGGAACCAAGGAAAAAAGGCAGAGTCTAAACTCCTGCGTAATTATAAGTCTTAAACTTCCGTCCCACCTACCGTTAATCCGCCGATCAGCATCGTAGGCTGGCCAACGCCGACGGGGACACTCTGCCGATCTTTCCCGCAAGTGCCGATGCCAGGATCAAGAGCCATGTCGTTTCCAATTAATTTCACTTTGGTGAGAACATCCGGCCCATTGCCAATCAGCGTTGCACCTTTCACCGCCGCGCCAACTTTGCCATTTTCGATTTTATAGGCCTCCGAGGCGGAGAAGACGAATTTCCCCGATGTTATATCCACCTGCCCGCCGCCGAAATTCACTGCATATATTCCTTTTTTTACCGACTTTATGATTTCCTCAGGAGTCCTATCACCAGAAACCATATAAGTATTAGTCATACGCGGCATCGGCTGATGCTCATAACTTTCCCGGCGACCATTTCCCGTCGGCTTTGCATTCATTAGCCGCGCGTTCAGCCGATCTTGTATATATCCCACCAGAATCCCATCATCAATCAGGCAGGTTTTGTTGGAAGGAGTGCCCTCATCATCGATATTTATTGAGCCGCGCCGATCTTGCATTGTGCCGTCGTCATATATAGTAACGCCCTTGGCTGCAACGCGCTCACCCATCAAATTGGAAAATGCGGAAACTTTCTTACGATTGAAATCACCTTCAAGTCCATGCCCAATTGCTTCATGCAGCAACACTCCCGGCCAGCCGGGCCCGAGCACCACATCCATTTCCCCAGCAGGGGCCGGAACGGAATCTAGATTCACCAAAGCTTGGCGCAATGCCTCATCAGCGAATTTTTTCCAGTTGGCTTCCGCGATATATTCCGCATAAGCAGTGCGTCCGCCAGTTCCATAGGAGCCACGCTCCATTCGGCCATTTTGCTCAACCACTACGGAAATATTTAAACGCACCAATGGCCGGATATCACCAATTTTTATGCCGTTACCGCGGATAATTTGAATCGCCTGCCATTCGCCGCCAAGCGAAACCGAAACCTGCTTCACTCGCGTATCTTTGTCGCGTAGATACGAATCTATATTAGAGAGCAACTTGAGCTTTTTCTCGAACGCCACTTCATCCAACGGATTTAATGTACCGTATAATGTTTTCCGTTTATTTTCATCCAGATTTATCGAATATGAGCCGGAGGATTTGAGCGATGATAAGGTTTTTCCCGCACGTTTGATTGATTCCTCGGTGATGTCGGATGAATGCGCAAATGCACTCGCCTCACCCAGAACTCCACGTAGACCGAAGCCTTGCGTCGTATCAAAATTGGCATTTTTCAAATGCCCATCATCAAAGGAAAGTTGTTCAGATTGACAGAACTCCATATATAACTCACCGTCATCAAGACTTGAAAGCGAACCCGAAACCAACGCTTTCACACGTGACTCATCCAAACCATTGCGGTGGAAAAAAATATCATCCAATAGGCTATTGTTTTTCATAAATACTTGAATATCGAAAAAAACTTCTTAGAATGCAGACTAATAAATTATTAAATCTTACATTATTATATTATGCCGAAAATCAGCAAATTCAAGCTGTTATTGATAGTTATAATTTCCTTCTATTCAGTCGAGGCCATGGCCGCATTCCCTCTGCCCTGGCAGTTGGGTTTTCAGCCAGCTGCAAGCCCGGTGATGGAAAATTTTGCCCGGCTGCATAATTTCCTGCTGGTGATAATCACCTCAATCTCCATTTTTGTGCTTCTATTGCTGGCAATTGTTTGCATACGGTTCAATGAAAAACGCAATCCCACCCCTTCTACCGTTACTCATAACACAAAACTTGAAATAATCTGGACTCTGATTCCGGTAATCATCCTCATCAGCATCTGCGTACCATCGATGAAAACATTGTATTTCGCTGGCAAGCTTGAACAACCAGAGATGACACTGAAAGTGGTGGGCCATCAATGGTATTGGGAATACCAATACCCCGATGCAGGGAATATGAAATTCGATAGCGTGATTGTGAAAGATGCCGATTTAAAGCCCGGTCAAATGCGACTTTTGGAAGTCGATAACCGTGTCATAGTGCCGGTTGAAACCAATATCCGCGTGCTGATAACAGCAGCCGACGTTATCCATTCCTGGGCAGTGCCATCATTTGGGGTCAAGAAGGACGCAGTGCCGGGCCGCTTAAACGAAACTTGGTTTCGCGTGAATAAGCCTGGTGTTTATTACGGCCAATGCTCTGAACTTTGTGGCGTCGATCACGGATTCATGCCGATAGTGGTGGAAGCGGTGAGCAAGGAGGATTACGCAAAGTGGCTGGAAGAAGCAAAGAAGAAATTTGCAAGTTCCGGTTCTAAGTTTCAGGTTTCAGGTTTTTAGCTAAGGAAAATTCATGTCAACAGACCACGCACACGGTTCCCACGATCATCACCACGACCACACCCCGCATGGCTGGCGGCGCTGGGTACTTTCAACGAACCATAAGGATATTGGGACGATGTACCTAGTATTCGCAGTTTGTGCAGGGATGATCGGGGCTTTTTTTTCAGTAGTTATTAGGCTGCAACTGGCACATCCAGGCGGCAACATAGTTACCGATCATCAATTTTATAACGTGATGGTCACCGCACACGCATTGTTGATGATATTCTTTATGATAATGCCAGCCATGATCGGCGGCTTCGGTAACTGGTTCGTGCCGCTGATGATTGGTGCGCCGGATATGGCTTTCCCACGCATGAATAACATCAGCTTCTGGTTAATGATTCCCTCATTCACACTTCTGATGGCCTCAGCGTTTGTAGATGGCGGAGCTGGAACCGGATGGACTTTATATCCACCGCTCTCCGGCCCAGTTTCGCATTCCGGCATGGCAGTTGATATGGCGATATTCTCACTCCATATCGCCGGGATGTCCTCGATTCTTGGTGCCATCAATTTCATCGTCACCATCTTCAATATGCGCGCCCCAGGGATGACTCTACATAAAATGCCACTGTTCGTCTGGTCGATTCTCATCACCGTTTTCCTGTTGGTGGTAGCCCTGCCAGTCTTGGGCGGTGCGATAACCATGCTTCTCACCGACCGCAATTTTGGCTCAAGCTTTTTCGATCCAGCCGGCGGCGGTGATCCGGTATTATTCCAGCATTTGTTCTGGTTTTTTGGTCATCCGGAAGTTTATATCATCATCCTGCCGGGGTTTGGCGTTATCAGCCAGGTAGTTTCAACCTTCTCGCGCAAAGCCATTTTTGGCTATCTCGGTATGGCTTATGCTATGGTGGCGATTGCCGCGGTCGGGTTCATTGTCTGGGCGCACCATATGTTCACCACTGGAATTTCGGTGGATACGGTAGCTTATTTCACCTTGGCCACCATGATTATCGCGGTGCCAACTGGCATAAAAATATTCTCCTGGATCGCAACCATGTGGGGCGGATCGATCAGTTTCAAAACCCCGATGCTTTACGCGCTGGGCTTCATTTTCCTATTCACCGTTGGCGGCGTTACCGGCGTGGTTTTGGCTAATGGGGGCTTAGACGTGATGTTCCAGGATACATATTATGTAGTAGCCCACTTCCATTACGTGATGAGCCTAGGTGCAGTGTTTGCGGCATTTGCCGGATTCTATTATTGGATCGGCAAGATGAGCGGTAGGCAATATCCGGAAACCGCCGGGAAAATCCAATTCTGGCTGATGTTCATTGGTGCGAATCTCACATTCTTCCCGCAGCATTTCTTAGGTCTAGCAGGAATGCCGCGCCGGATTCCTGACTACCCTGATGCTTTCGCCGGATGGAATTATATCTCCACCATTGGATCTCTTGTAGGATTCGCCGGGGCGATATTTTTCTTAGGAATTGTTTTCTATACATTGAAATGGGGCAAGCCCTGCCCAGCAAATCCTTGGGGCCCAGGTGCCGATACGCTGGAATGGACTTTGCCGAGTCCACCACCGTTCCACACTTTCGAGCAAGTACCGGTTATCGGGTAGATCATAAAATAGGCCAAGGGAATTTCATCTATCTTGGCCTATGGTCTTCGGACTTTGCGAATATACCGCGGCCATACTCCTTATCAAAGGCAAGCTGCTGATATTTCTTGAAGTCATCTTCCGTCATTAGGGATGGGCCACGGATGGTATGGTCGCGCTCCAGCGTGAAACAGGCGCCTTTTGCATTTCCAAACGACCTGTCTAGGGAAGAAAGACGTGCGCCAAGGTTCGGCATTATTGGTTTCTGCCTATTTTCTACCTCATGCACCCGAAAACCAGCCGCTGCCATAAGCAAATCGTCCCTATACATATGGAGCGCACCGATGTAGGTGGTATTTATATAAAGCCTGCCACCGTTGGCCATGGCATCTGCCATTACACATAGCAATTCGGCATAAACATCAAAGGGAGTATAATCATCCAGAGCTTGAGCATCGAAAACATTCCTGGCGATCATTATAGGGGCGTCTTTGGTTTTTCCTAGTTCGCCCCGAAATTTTAGGGAAATCAACTTGGAATCGCGATGGGTTTTTGCATGTTCTTCATATGGCAAAATAATCCTATAATCTGCAAAAATTTGATTTAGCGCTTCAACCTCCTCGTCATTTTCCCCTGCAAATTCTATTATCCTAATTTGCTTAAGAGGTGATTCCAAAGTGGCCTCCCCAACTTCCCGCTGCCAAATATCAAAAACCTTGCGTTCCTTAGGTTTTTTTGAAAAAAGCACCATATCGCCGCCTGCGGGGTAAAAATCATATTGCAGGAAAAGTGCAAATTGCCCGGCTAACGTTTTTGCCAGGAGTGACCATTTCTCATTCTTTGCCAGCTCATCTCCTATTACCCGGTAAACCGAATATGCATCGAAATAAGTCCATTTACCGCCCATCAAAGCCAAATTGCCCTGTCTGATATCGGAATATAAGGCGATTTCACCGTCCTGCACCTCGAATTCACCCTTGATGAAACGCTTCAAAACACCCTCAAAATCCTTTCTGTAGGTAATCCTCACACTTTCCTGCTTTTCGCATTTGCTGGCGAGATGGCTGCCGCTGAAATCAAATTGCAGAAAAGTTTTCAGCATGCAGCGTAGCATTTTCTCCTGATCGTTCGCGCTAAGCTCGCGGTCGAGAATGGCTAGCGTCGCCGCAGGATTTCCCACCATTATATCGGCATGGTTCTCCATTATCGCCGCGACAAGCGAAAGCGCCTTCACCTGCGCTGGATGCAATTCTTCAACCATGCGAAATTCCCCTCATTAGCTTACTTGTAGCTGAAAAAGGTTAATTTTTCGTTAACCTCTGAGGAAAACCAGACTGATTGGCCTTTAAATCTCCATTGACAAGGGGGGTTTTATCACTATATTTACCACTCCTTGCAAAAAAGGTATGGATTTTTTAGCGATTTTTCTGGTTAAGGTATTGATATGTTTGCAGTAATTAAATCAGGCGGGAAGCAATATAAAGTTTCCGCTGGTGATGTGATAAAGCTGGAGAAGCTTCCAGGTAAGCCTGGAACGCTGGTGCAGTTCAAAGATGTAATCGCAGTAACCGGCGATAATGGGCAGATTACGCTCGGCTCGCCAATGGTTGCCGGTGCCGTGGTTTCTGGCGAAATATTGGAGCAGGGCAAAGACGAAAAAGTTCTGATATTCAAGAAACGCCGCCGCCATAATTATCGCCGCAAGATAGGCCATCGCCAAGAAGTTACTTGGCTTCGCGTGCGCGAGATAAAGTTTGGGCAGAGCAGCGCGAAGAGCGACACACCAAACCGCAAACCTTATAAAAAGGCTGACGGGCATGCAGCTCGCATGGCAAAAGGAACATCTCCGGATAAGCCAAAGAAAAAATCTGCTGCCAAGAAGCCGGTAAAGAATAAAAAGGCCTAAGGAATAAGAGGAACATATGGCACATAAAAAAGCTGGTGGAAGCTCAAGAAACGGTCGTGATTCAGCAGGACGCAGGCTGGGCTTAAAAAAATCCGGAGGACAATTAGTTTTGGCCGGAAATATCATCGTGCGTCAGCGTGGCACAAAATATCATCCGGGCAAAAACGTTGGTATCGGTAAAGATCATACGCTTTTTGCACTTTCTGACGGTGCAGTTAAATTCTCATTCGGAATTAACGGTAAATCGCTAGTAAACGTTATTCCGGCTTAAGTTAGGCTTTGAGGAGTTTTTTGACTCCAAAGACCTAGATATTCTAATATTGTCACCCGTGATTTTGTCTGATATTGTGGCACCTTATTGGAGCTAGAGAGGCGCTATGGGAGCTGTGATGCCTGAGGAAAATAAAGAGCAGGGCGAATCGATGGAAGGTATTTTGAAATCGATAAAAAATATCATCTCCGGCGAATTCGAGAAAGGCAAAGAGCCCGGTGTTTCTGGGGAAGGCAGCGAAGAAGTTCTGGAACTGACTAAAAAAGTTTCATCTTCCCCTATAGAAAAACCTGTGGAGAATAAAGCTTGGGCGGAAGATAAAGCCAAAACTATCAGCGAAACTTCTCAGCCTCGTGACGTTTTAGAAAATATCGATGAAGCATTAGGAAAGAAAAATAACGAGCCTGCCCTGGTGCCAGAACCGATAAAAGAAGAGCCAGAAATTAAACACACGGAAGCTGTCATGCCCCAAAAACCAGAAATCGCACCACAACTGAAAGAATCCACACCACCAACAAAACCTTTGGCGGAAGAGTCTCTACTTACCAAGCAAAGTGCAGACCTAGCTGCAGATTCGCTAAAGAGCTTGCTAGAGAAAACGCCAAAACCGCATGTTAATGTCAGTTCACCGTTGCTCCGCTCCGGTCAGACCTTGGAAGATCTAGTGATTGAATCACTAAAACCAATTATGGCCGATTGGTTGAACGCCAACCTACCTGGTATTGTGCAACAGATGGTAGAAAAGGAAATCAAAAAAATTGTGCCGCGGGATTAGCTGGCTTTTGCTTTTCTATAAATACAATAATAAAGCGTATGTGTGCTAATAAGCGTGAACAGCCCGCCGAAAGTTACGTCACTCAAATAATGCGCTCCCTGCATAATCCGTGCGAGAGCAATCGCTATTCCTAGCAAAAACAAACAGATATATGCCTTCTTCCTTTTACGCGCATCGGCGATGACGAGGGCGAAAGCGACAAGGAAAAATCCCATTGAAGTGTGGCCGGAGACGAAGGATTTGCACTCCCCTGCACAATAATGCGAAATTTCAAAAGCAGGGGTAAAAGGCTTCTCGCCCCCGAAATCCACTGTCTGCACCGGCCGGGCGCGGTGGAAAGTTTCCTTGAACGCCCCAGTGATCAGAACCGGCCCGAGCAGTGCCGCCATGACCAGGAAAGACAACGCCTTCCTATCAAAAATAAATTTCTTCCCGGTTAAAAGATTATAGCCAAGCAATGCCGCCAATAGGGCGATTAACGTATATTTTCCAGGTTTTCCCGCCAGGTAATAAAGTACTAACAATATTGGATTATCTTTCAGCCAGAACCCGCCCTTTCCAACATTATAAAACTGCCCACTCATCCAGAGATCAATATGCGGAAACATTATGAAAACCGGAGCCAGAGCAACTGTGGTTATTATCAGAATTATAATCGGACGCAGCGATTGCGGCATATCAATAACCTCTAAAATTTTTCATGTAATAAATCGCATAATTAAGTTTCGGATTCGCAGGTAACGGCAGTGTTTTTTCCTTCGCAGCAGCGACAAAATAACCTATCGGCTCAATTGCTCCATCATTTCTGGCAACGAAAATAAAGTCAACACCTTTCATCCCAGCCATGTTGTGTGCGAGATCGAAATGATCACGAATTTTTTTAGCTAGATTCCACTTATATATCGTTGCTGGATTTTCTCCTTCACGTAAATAATAAGAAAGCTCGGCAGCAATTTTTCGCTCATCTGTAAAAATCTCCGTTCCTGGATGTAGAGATTTTATTCTCTCAACTGCTGCTGAAAATTCCTGCCAGCCGCGCAATCGTGCGAACGGATCGGGCTTACCGTACCAATTGTATAAAACCAACGCCAGTAGCAGATGCAGCACTAGTGTAGAGCGAATCCACCCGATTTTTTCATGTTCTGCCAGCCAGGCAACAACCAGTATTACCGCCGGCACATAAATTGGAGCAGCCCAATTACCGTGCGCACGTGAACCAAACGCCACTACCAAAGTAATAACAGTCAGCGGCAGAAAAAAGCAGAAGAGCATAAGGTATTTCTCATCGCGGATGATTTCTTTAAATCGGAATAATAAAATGAAAATAAAAAAGCAAAAGAATATCGGCCCAAAAATTCCCACCTGCGCACCAATGAATTCTAGCATTTTCATCGCAGTAAAAGTGGGCGTGGCTGGGTTCAAATTATCCTCGGTATGGCGGAAACTTAAGAAACCGTTTTCCATGTTCCAGATAAGATTCGGCAGGAATATAATGAAGGCAAGAGCGGCTGTAGCCCACGGTTTCCAGCTTTTCAATCGGTGGGCGCCTGTAATGAAAATATATATCAGCGCAGAAAAAATAAATACTGCCATTGTATATTTAGTAAGCAGCCCGAATCCGGCAAAAACGGCGCAGAGCAACCAATCCTGGAGTTTATCCTCTCGCATCGCACGTACAAAAAACAGTAACGCTCCGGCCCAGAAAAATAACAATGGTGCATCGGTCGTCATCAACAGTGAGGAGAAACTAACCCCCGGCAACAACAGGTAACCGAGTGCCGAAAAAAAACCCACTCTTTCATCCCATAAATATTTTGCCAGAGAAAAAACCAGCATCGTAGTCGCTAGATGCAAAAGGGGTGAAAACAGCCTGATGCATGGCTCACCCTGACCGCAAACACTGGTGGAAAACCTGATCAGCCAGGCAATTACCGGCGGCTTAGAATAATAGCCAAGCGCTAATCCACGTGACCATAGCCAATATTGCGCCTCGTCGGGGTGTAGGTTCAGGTGATTCAGGTAAAGATAAATAATCCGGCAGAAAGTTAAGATTGCCGCAAGCGTGAAAGTGTTTTTGAAACTATATATGCGCGGCATTTAACCTATCCGCCCCACGATCGGCGAGGAGGCGGAAGCCGTTGCTGATTTTTTCATGCGGCCAGCCAGATGCGCCGCCCGTCCGGATTTAACCGCCAGCCGCATCGCGCGTGCCATCAGCACCGGATTTTCTGCCTCAGCGATCGCGGTATTCAAGAGCACTCCGGCACAGCCCATTTCCATGGCAATACAAGCATCTGACGCAGTGCCAATTCCAGCATCAACCAGAATCGGGATTTTTGCCTGTGCGATTATTTTTTGTAATTTTTCGGGAGCCACAATCCCAAGCCCGGAACCAATAGGTGCAGCAAGCGGCATAACCGCAGTACATCCTACATTTTCCAAACGTTTCGTTATAGCTGCATCATCATCAGAGTAAGCCATGACGGCAAAACCCTCTTTCACCAGAATTTCCGCGGCTTTCAAGGTTTCGGACATATTTGGATAAAGCGTTTCCCGGTCACCGATAATTTCCAACTTCACCATATTCCAGCTACCCATTTCTCGGGCCAATTTTAGTGTCCGCACCGCTTCCTCTGCCGTATAGCACCCAGCACTGTTGGGCAAAAATGTATATTTTTTTGGGTCTATGAAATCCTCAAGGCTCTCTCCAGCAAGTTCAGCACGCCTAACCGCAACCGTTACAATTTCCGCACCGGATTCCTTTATCGCCTCCCCGCACTCAGCCATGTTCCGGTATTTTCCCGTGCCAACTAACAATCGTGAGGAAAATTTTTTACCATTTAGAATGAGAAAATCTTCCATCAACCACCACCGATGAAGTTGACTATTTCAATGCGGTCACCGCCTTGAATTCTTTCGTCCACATAGCGGGAGCGGGAGACAATTTCTAGATTTTTTTCCACTGCAATTTTCCGGCTATCAAGGCCAAGTTCTGCCACCAACCTGGCAACTGAGCAGCCGTCTTCGAGATTATATTTATTGCCGTTCAAAATTATTTCCATAAGATGTATCCTATACAGCCAAAAATCAGGTGTAAATACATGAAAAAAATTCTCGTCATAAATGGTCCGAACCTCAATATGCTGGGCGCGCGCGAGCCGGAAATCTATGGGCATCAAACCATTGCTGATATTGAGAAATTATGCCAGAAAGCCGGTAAAGAGCTTGGTTTTTCTATTGATTTCCGTCAGAGCAATGCGGAAGCGGAAATGATCAATTGGATTCAGGAATCTGGAAAATTCAGTGCGCTAATCGTTAACGCCGCGGCCTATACCCACACCTCGGTAGCCATTTATGACGCACTGCTGGCGGTGAAAATCCCAGTCGTTGAGGTACATCTTTCAAACATTTTCCGGCGCGAGGAATTCCGCCATCATTCCTATGTCAGCCGTGCGGCAAAAGGCGTTATCTGCGGCTTCGGCGCCGATAGTTATCTGCTGGCGCTCAAAGGGCTCAAAGAATTACTGGATGCTTAAGATAGCGCATCGCGGAGCTTCCTCTCAAAAGCCGGAAAATACCATTGAGGCATTTGCCAAGGCTCTCGAAATGGGTGCGGATGCAATAGAGCTGGATGTACATTTCTGCAAAACTGGTGAAATCGTGGTGATTCATGATGAAACGCTGGAACGCACCACGCGCGGCCATGGAAAAGTCGCGGATAAAAGCTTGCCTGCACTACAGGAACTTGGTGTTCCATCACTTCAGGAGACTCTAGATTTAATCAATGATCGCGCGGTAATGTTTATCGAGACGAAGGTGCCTAATATAGCAAAACCGCTTGGGCGTTTGATCGAAAATGTCGTGCGTTCCGGTAAATGGCACCAGGAAAATCTGATTGTCTGCTCGTTTGATATTCAAGGGTTGCGCGAGATAAAAAAACTTTATCCGAAAATCCCGGTTGCACCGGCTTTCGATAAAATCGAATCGCTCGACGCCATCGCCGATATTCCGCCATTTGCCGTGAATTTACGCATCGATAATGTCGATAAGAAACTGGTAGAAAAAATCCATGCGCGCGGTTGGAAAATATTCGTCTGGACGGTGAATGATCCTGAGGAAATCCGCCATGCAAAAACTCTTAACCCCGATGGTATAATTTCGGATTATTTGGAACGACTATAAGATGAAAATGGTGGGCTCGGTCGGGATTGAACCGACGACAACACGATTAAGAGTCGAATTTTAGTAGAATGTCAAGCTTGTGCATCCTTGTGCCAGATTGTGCAGAATAGCTCTATAACACAATTGGTTAACTGGCATCCCTTACAATTTTTCTTGCTATTAAAATGCGGCTGTGTGCATATTTGCTGCGACCTAGCAGCGACCTAGAAAGGAAAAATAATATGCCAAAACTTAGTACAAAATACGTCAATTCGATCACTCCGAGTGATAAAGATATTATCGTCCGGGATAATGAGATTAAAGGCTTCATTTGCAAGATCACCCCGAAGGGCAAGCGGGTTTATATGCTTTATTACCGTAACAAAGATTTCCGGGAACGGAAACCCGTTATCGGCTACCAAGGAAAAATGACTTGCGATCAGGCCAGGGATATTGCGAAGGACTGGCAGGCTAGAATCACTAAAGGCGAAGACCCTTCTCTGGATAAAGCAAATCTAAGAAAAATGATTACGGTGAACGGTCTTTTCAAAAAATATATGAAGGAATATGCGCCGAGGAAAAAACCGTACGGAATGAACCAGGATAAAAGAATGTGGGAACTTCATATTCTACCGAGAATTGGCAATCACAAAGTTTCGGCTGTCACTAAGGAGGATATAATCAAAATTCATACGGCTATGACTTCATCCCCTATCATAGCCAATCGCTGCCGTTCCTTGCTTTCAAAAGCCTTTAATCTGGCTGAGGCTTGGGGCTATAGGATGGAAGGAACCAATCCATGCCGCTATGTGAAAAAATATGCTGAAAATAAACGTGATAGGTATTTGTCACCAGAAGAGATTACCCGGCTCAATAATGTTTTAGATGCTTGCCAAGCTGATAAATCAGTAACGCCAAGTGCTATCGCCGCCATTCGCCTTCTCATGCTGACCGGGTGCAGACTATCGGAAATCTTGATGCTGGAATGGCAATATGTCGATCTTAAAAACCATGTGCTAAATTTACCAGATTCAAAAACAGGAGCGAAGACTATTATTTTACCGCCATCCGCGAAGGAAATTTTGCAATTCATGCATGACGATGAAGAAAGAGATAAAGCAAATCCTTATGTGATTTGGGGTAAGGAGAAGGGATCCCGCCTTATAAACCTGCAAAAGTCTTGGGTAAGGGTGAAAAATAAAGCGAAGATCAGTGACGTAAGGATGCATGATTTAAGGCATACTTTCGCCTCTATTGCCGTGTCAAACGGATTGGGTTTGCCGATAATTGGAAAGCTGCTAGGCCATAAATCAGTGCAAACTACTGCCCGTTATGCTCACCTAGCCCATGCACCGCTTAAAGAAGCTGCCGCCTTGATCGGGGGTAAAATATCAGAGGCGATGAAGGGCGGCACATAAGCAAAAATAGTGCCAATACCCATTGTGACAGCTAAGTACACCGGAAAAAAATGTTGCGCTTCCAGAGAAAGATGATAAATTCAACTTATGGCAAGAAAAGCATTTTATAGTTTCCACTACGAACCCGACCATTGGCGAGCTTCTCAAGTTCGCAACATGGGTGTAATTGAGGGTAACTCTACTGTTTCAGATAATGATTGGGAAGAAGTTACAAAAGGTGGCGATGCCGCCATTAAAAAGTGGATAACCGACCAAATGTCGGGAAAGAGTTGTGCTATAATTCTTATAGGCTCTAATACCGCTAGTCGAAAATGGATTAATCATGAAATCATTCACGCCTGGGATAATAACAAAGGCGTTCTTGGGGTTCATATACATAAGCTTAAAGATAAGGATAAGAACCAATCGAGCAAAGGTGAAAACCCTTTCGATTATATTACTTTGGGCGGCACGAATAAAAAGCTATCGAGTGTAGTAAAAGTATACAATCCCCCTTATTCGGAAAGTACTGAAGCCTATGCTCATATAAAAGATAATTTGAGTGATTGGGTTGAAACCGCGATTACCATAAGAAATTCCAATTAATAATCATGGCGTTTTCGCCCCGTTGCGGAGTAAATGAGAATGCCGCCTCCTTCCCCATTATTAAATCCGGCATCTCTAACTGGCGTTCGTATTTGGCTATCTGGAGCACTGCCTGAACCTGAACACTCCACTGATAGAGAGCGTACCGAAATCTTAGAATTTGTCAGTCGGTTCTCTGCGAAAGTATTTCAACTTGGCGGAAATATTATTCATGGCAGCCATCCAAGCTTTACACCCACGCTGTTGGAACAAGCCAGAATCCACATAGAGAATGGCGGTAAAAAAGATTCCCTTATTTTAGCAGTATCACGCTTTTGGTCGAAGCAATCAAATATACCTATTGATGAATGGCGGGCAAACTGCCTGGTTTATGAAACGCCGGAAGTATCCGGTGAAAATGCTCGTGACGAAAGCCTTAAAATTCTACGATGTTGGATGGTTGCTCGGTGCGATGCAATAGTTGTCATAGGTGGGAAGTGGTGGCAGGAAGTAGCCGGACGGGCGGGTGTGCCAGTTGAGGTGGGCCTTGCTATGGAAAGAGGTATTGCCTGTTTTTTACTGGGAGGGCTGGGAGGTGTTGCTCACGATTATGTGGCAAGACATCCTGAATTACTTAGAAAATTAAAAAATGGATTAGATGACGCCACAAACCATTCGTTGGCAACAGATGGTAATATTGCAAGTTTGAGCGATAAAATATGCGAACAACTTGGGCGATTGCCGCTTATTCACGGGAAAAGTTCGGATGGAGTTTCGTTTCGTATCCTAGCGCTTGATGGCGGAGGTATAAAAGGTGCATTTACAGCAGCGGTACTAGCTACTTGGGAACAACAGACGGGACTTCGGATTGTAGATCATTTCGACCTCATTGCAGGAACTTCTACGGGTGGCATTCTCGCGATAGGCTTAGGACTTGGATTGCCAGCAAAACAAATACTGGATTTTTATAAGAAGCGTGGCCCTACCATCTTTCCTGTAACAAGCTTTGCCAGTAAGCTGAGATATAAAATTCGGCATCTCTTCCGCCCTAAATTTTCTCAAGAAATACTTCTCCGCGAGCTTGAAAAAGCTTATTACGGCAGAAATAGCTCCATCTTATTGAAAGAGTCCAAATGTCGATTATTGATTCCTTCCTATCATGCAGTAGCCGGTGCCTCCCATATATTTCGTACCCCGCATCACCAGTTATTTACTGGAGATGCAAATACTGATTTAGCTCATGTTGCCTTAGCTACTGCGGCAGCGCCAACATTTTTTTGCGCTGCAAAGGTAGGTAATATGATTTCGGAAAGTACATTTTTTGATGGAGGTGTTTGGGCAAATTCTCCAGCAATGGCAGCAATTATCGAGGCAACTTGTTTCCTAAATATACCATTGGATAGAATTGACGTGTTAAGCGTTGGCACAACGGATGAACCTTTTACAGTTAGAAAACAGAAGCGCTCTGGAATTTCAGGTTGGAGCATGAAACTTGTGAATTTATTAATGAATGCTCAGGTGGAATCCTCGCAAAACCATGCAAAATTACTTGCCGGGGAACCAAAGTTTCTCCGTGTGAATGTGATGACATCGCCGGGTACTTATGCACTTGACAGCAGTGGAGAAATTGCGGAATTAGCATCTCTAGGGAACCGAGAAGCTGAAAAACCGGAAATATTAAGTCAGATAAGAGCCAGATTTCTCAATGGAGTCTCCGTAGCTCCGTGGGAACACTTCGAGTGATCTGTACCTCGGTTAAGAAATCACCATGCTATCTATAACAATCCGCCTTTCATGCTGGAAAATCTCAAGTTATATGGGTCCTATTAATTTTCACAGGTAATTTGGGTCAGGATGGTAATGTCCTGTGCAAATCCAATCCTATCAATGAGTTCCACAGAGTTGATTTTCATAACCTGACTATTTGCGGCTGGTAATGGCGGTAATGCCATTGCCATAAAATTCCTGCCGGGGTGATTCATCATTCCATTCTCCAGCCTTTTTATTCTCCATCCCTTCCTATTTTCCCCGGTAATGCAGGTTATGAAGGTAATTCCTGCTGGAAATCCGCATACGGCAACGGAATTTTCCTAACCTATCGCTCATTACCCTTTTGTTCCATTCGGTAATTTAGGTAATTTCGATGAATCTGGCCTAGAGTGAAGATGCTCATGGTTATAAAATCCAGGATTCCAGGCGATTCCAGGGGGTTTTATGGCAATGATTTTGAACAAGGCGAAAAGAATTGCCGAGATCAATGACGCTTTTCGCAGGAGTTTTCAAGGCGGTCATGTTGTTGTGACGCAAGGGGTTCAACGGCTGGACAAGCAGGAAAAATATGAGTTATTCAAAAAGGTGCAGGAATATAGCCGGTTCCATCCTGACAATGACCCGCATGGGGAACATGACTTTGGGGTAATTTTCCTTGGCTCCATATATAGCGAGCAAACAAAACTCTTCTGGAAGATTGATTATTACGATCTGTCAATGAATAGGGCTTCGGAAGACCCGGCCAATACCGACATTACCAAGCGCGTCTTAACCATAATGCTTGCCGATGAATATTGATCTGGCGTTAGACAGTTTCAGGCAGGCGATGATGGACAACGGAATTACCTGCCGGGAGAATATTGTCAGCGATGGCAAGTTTCATAATTTCAGCACCCAGGCTAAAAAGAAAAAGTCATGCTGGTATATAATCCATGATTATAAATATGGAGCTTTCGGAGATTTTGCCAGAGGCATAAAGGAAAAATGGCGGTATAAGGATTATTCAATAACCGAAAGCCAGCGAAAAAATCTCGATGCGGTTATACGGGAATCGGCTAAGAAGCAGGAACAGGAAACATTAGCCCGGCAGGAAAAGATTGCCGAAAAGGCTGAGGAAATATGGAACGGATTGAAAGAAGGCTCCTCGCCCTATTTATGCGCTAAACAGGTCGAATCCTTTAATGTCATGGTTGACGAATCAACCACTGTACTATGCGTACCATTAAAAGATACAAAGGTTAAATTATGGAGCCTCCAGTATATTTATCCCGACGGGAGCAAGAGATTCCTGGCCGGAGGAAAAAAGAAGGGCTGTTTCCATACCATTGGCAATATCGAGGATAACCCGATAATCATAGCCGAAGGCTATGCAACGGCGGCAAGTATCCATCAGGCGACATTGAAAACCGTTCTTGTCGCCTTCGATGCCGGGAATATCGAGCCTGTCATATCGGCAATCAGGAAAAAATATCCGGCCAAGGACATTATAATAGCCGGTGATGATGATTGTTGGGGAGAAATCAATACCGGCAGGATGAAGGCCGAGGAAGCGGCAAAGAAACATAGCTGCAAAACCATATTCCCGAAGTTCAAGGATACCGGCTCGATGCCGACTGACTTCAATGATCTGGCATTGTTGGAAGGATTGCCTGAGGTTAAACGGCAATTCGGAAAATCATTGAATCCCGATAACCTTCCGCATAACTTTAGCTTGGGGAAAGACGGATTATATTGGCTATATAATGAACTGGATATTCCACCGCTTCGGCTTTGTTCCCCTATAAGGGTTAGCGCGTTCAGCCATGACGAGAATGATGCTAATCATGGGCTGGTACTGGAATGGATTTCTCCCCGCACTCACCAGAAACATAAATGGTCAATGCCGATGCGGCTTCTATCAGGCGATGGAACGGAAATCAGATCAAAATTATTGGATGAAGGATTATTGCTTTCACCAGGAAGGAAAGCCAAGGATAAATTCCTGGAATATCTGGCAACTGTTGAGCCTTTGGAGAGTGTCATCAGCGTCACCCGGATTGGCTGGCATAATAGCAGCTTCATATTGCCGGATATGGTATTCCCTGAAAATACCAAGGCGGTTCTGCAAAATGATTCGATGGGATTCAGTGGGTTTAAGGCTTCGGGAACATTATCCGAATGGCATGAGAATATCGCCAGATATGCCGAAGGCAATTCCCGGCTGATATTCGCATTATCGGCAGCATTTGCTGCACCATTGCTTCATATCACCAGGAATGAAAGCGGTGGGGTTCATTTCTTCGGTTCATCGAGTACCGGCAAAACCACCATATTGAGAGTTGCAGCATCCATATGGGGCGGCGGCGGTGAAAATGGATTTATCCAGCAATGGCGGGCTACATCAAATGCCCTGGAAGCGATAGCCGAAAGCCATAGAGATTCATTATTGATATTGGATGAGATCGGCCAAGCCGACAGCAAGTCGGTTCATGACACAATATATATGCTGGCGAACAATCAGGGCAAAGGAAGACTGAAAAGCAGCAGCGAACTCAGGAAAAGTTATGAATGGCGGCTTTTATTCCTTTCATCCGGCGAAATGACCCTGGAATCAAAAATGAACGAGGCATTGAAAAAGCCGATGGCAGGAAGCGAAACCCGGTTTGCTAATATCCCCGCCGATGCCGGTAAAAACATGGGCGTATTTGAAAACCTCCATGAATTTTCCAGCGGCGATCACTTGGCGCGGCATCTTACCGGCATGACCAAAAAATATTACGGAACCGCCATAAGAGCCTTCTTAAAGGAAATTACCACCGTTCCACCGGAAGCGATTGAAAAGATGGTAGCCATATATGCCAGGGATTTTACTTCACAATTCATGCCGGTGGATTGTGACGGCCAGATAAAAAGAGTGGCGGGAAGGTTTGGATTGATAGCAGCAGCGGGAGAGATTTCGATTGATTATGGAATATTGCCGCTGGAAAACGGCTCGGCCTTCGCTGCTTCCGGCAGATGTTTCCATGATTGGCTGAGTGAGAGGGGAACAACCGAGCCGATGGAAATCGAAAAAGGAATCAAC
>Ga0206851_1075_pt2 | contig 18515 bp, 8 predicted proteins | sample Alteio_BWOrgCont_13_FD_152904 | JGI IMG/M metagenome (GOLD analysis project Ga0206851, IMG submission 152904) | Enriched cells from forest soil in Barre Woods Harvard Forest LTER site, Petersham, Massachusetts, United States -... | ecosystem: Environmental > Terrestrial > Soil > Temperate forest > O... | reverse complement strand
CGTATCCAGGATCTTACCCCCTGCAACAAGACAATAGCTGTATTCGCCACTGCTCAGGTCGGCTCCAAAGACCGTGAGTTGTCCGCTCGATTTATCGGTGAGTTCAACGATCTTAATGAGCTGCCCCCGCATGTTGTAAAAAAGCATCTGCGCGTTTGTGGTTGTTGCCGGCAGATGATAGGCAATTACCGTTTGCTCGGAGAATGGGTTCGGTACATTCTGATCGAGCACAACGGCGTTTTTATCAGACTCCTCGTTTGCGTTAGTCGGTATCGAAGGCCGGGAGTCAGACAGCGCTTTTACCGAACGTTCGAGTGCGTCGATTCGTGTTTGTTGTTCCTTGATTGCTTCGATGAGCACCGGGGTGAGACGGGAATAGTCAACCGATTTGAATCCCTGTTCATCGGTATTGACCAGCTCGGGGAATATTTTTTCCAGATCCTGTGCAATAACGCCCAGTTGTTTCCGGTCGTTGAAATGCATATCGGGGAATTCATCTTTTCGCATATAATAACTAACGCCGTTCACACCAAGCAGTTTATGGAGTGCATCAGCAATCGGCTCGATGTTTTTCTTGTACCTGATATCCGAACAGATCAATACACCACAGCTTGCCGTAACTGTTCCGGTAAAAAGACCGTTACCGGCAACATTTAATTTCTGGGTAGGAGCAACGGTCCCGATTCCGACATTGCCTGTGGCGTTGTTCATGACCATTCCCCAGCCACAGGTGGCGCCGTATAATCCTATATTTACGTCAGACTCCATCCCTACAAATGCCTCGTCGTCGGCGGGCGTTGTCTGATAAAACCAGATTCCTGCTGTTCCCAAAGAGCCTTGGCGTACGCGGATGCGGTTGGCAATATCTACCAACGCGCCTGCATTTCCTACATCTACTCCAATTCCGATATTCCCGTTTTTAAGCACTGTGAGTGCATTACTCTGTGAACTCCCCCCGCTACCATTGCCAATGGTGAACAAGCGGTCTGTTCCAACAAAGGAGTTGGTAGCCGACGGTGTATACGGTGTATTCGACATTCCCACCACTACTTCGTAAGCCGAGGGTGCAGTTAAGAGTGTTCCCAGGACAATGGAGTAATCACCTGAAGCTACCGAGGTGTATCCCATGGAAGTTGAATTATATCCCGATGCGGTTGTTGAGGAGCCTGATGCAAAAGAAAAGAGCCCTATGTTCGCATCATCCCATTGAGTGCCGGTAGCGCCACCAGCACGGAAGGCTGCCTTATTCTGATACCACATCATACGGTCGCCGGCGCCAAGTGACAGCGTACTTCCCGAGCCTAACGCACCTGAAAAGACCAACCCTGTCTTGCCTACAATATTCAGATCAGAAATGGGAGTAACGGTCCCGATTCCGATAGACGAACCAGCATTGAATAAATTGCTGGTTGCAACCCAGGTTGATCCAGAGTTGTAGAGTGTTTGACCGGTAGTTCCCACCACTCCAAAGGTGCCAGTGGCGCCTGTCGCACCGATGGCGCCTGCTGCTCCGTTACTTCCATTTGTTCCTGCCGTTCCGGTTAAACCGGTAGCCCCTGTTGCACCGTTTGTTCCATTGGTTCCTGCGGCTCCAGTCAATCCTGTGGGGCCAGCAGGCCCGGCAGCGCCTGCCGCACCGTTCGATCCGTTGGTTCCTGCGGCTCCGGTTAAACCTGTAGCGCCAGTGGCTCCAACAGGGCCAGCTGCACCATTCGCACCATTCGTTCCATTTGTGCCGGCCGGCCCTGTTAATCCGGTTGCTCCTGTTGCTCCATTTGTTCCGTTTGTGCCAGCGGCACCGGTTAGACCTGTGGGCCCGGTAGCACCCGCTGCTCCATTTGTTCCGTTTGTTCCTGCTGCGCCTGTTAAACCGGTAGGGCCTGTAGCACCCGCTGCTCCATTTGTTCCGTTCGTACCGGGGGCGCCTGTTAATCCCATGGCTCCGGTAACACCCGCAGGACCCGCGGCTCCTGCAGGGCCAGTCGGGCCTGTAGAGCCTGGTGTTCCAACAACGGTTTGCCAGGAACCGAGACCGGTTGCATCGCAGGTCAATACCTTGCCGGCAGCCTGTGTGCCGTCAACTACACGGATACTCCCCTGTATGTGTAAGGCCGAAGTGGGAGTAAGGGTTCCAATTCCAACCAATCCATTACTTGTTATCCTGATATTCGTTCCTCCGTTTGCACCCAGGGTGAGAGAGCCTGGTTCCTGGTTGCCAAGATAAACATCGCTGAAAGCCCCCGTACCTTTAATCACGAAACCATCACCCAGGGCCGTGCCTGTACTCGAACCGTTGGTAATCTGAAAAAGATTGGTTGAAGGGTTTGCTCCTTGAGCATTTACATGGAGGGATGCTTGAGGGGTGGTGATATTCACCCCAAGCACAACGCCTCCAAAATCGCCATAGATGAGTGGAATATTAGAAAGAGAACCGCTGCTCGCAATGTATAATTTATTATTACCGGTTTCCTGATATCCCGCTTCATATCCTAAAAACACATTGCCATTTCCGTTCGTCATGTTTGTGCCCGTACCCACACCGAGAAAGGTGTTAAAGGAGCCGGCATTGTTACGGCCTGCAAACTGACCGATATAGGTGTTCGAGTTACCGATAACGCAGGAATTTCCGGCATTGTTTCCAAAAAAGGAATTGTTGTTTCCGGTTTGATTGTTCACTCCTGAGTATGCACCCACAAAGCTGTTGTTTGTTCCCCCACCCGAGACAGAGTTGGCAACGCCGGTACCAACCCCCAGATACATGTTCGAGGGATCGTCGGCATTGATACTCATGAGACTGGCGCCTGTGGAGGATTGCAGACTCAAGATCGGTACGCCGCTTGTTTGTGAAGGGCCAGCCTGAATGATACACTGAATCGCATTGGTAGCCCCTTTTACATGAAGCCTGGCAGTAGGCGTCACTCCGATGCCTATGTTGGTCCCGTCGTTGTATAAATTTGAGGTGGGGGTCCATTGGGTCGTGTAATAGAGTGTTTGTCCGAAGCTACCGCCTGTTGAAAAAGTTCCGGGAGCGCCTGCAGGCCCTGTTGGCCCTGCCGGTCCGGCCGGACCGGTATTGCCGGTATTGGTTTGCCAGCTGGCATTTCCGCTTGCATCCGAAGTCAGCACCTTATTGGCGCCTTCTGTGCCGTCTACAATCCTGACCACACCTCTTACATCTAATTTTTGGGTGGGTGCACCGGTGCCGATACCTACGCGTGAAAAGACAGAGTCGCCCAGGGTTAAACAGTTTGTTTCGGTTACATGGGCGTTAGCGCCAATGGCGGTAGCATTTGTCAGGGTACCGAACCTGACATCGGCCCCATATCCAATCGCGGTATTGAGTGTGCCCGAAGCATTGCTCAACAAAGCACTATCACCCACGGCTGTGTTTTTACTGCCAGATAGGTTGTTGTAGAGCGAATATGCACCGGTAGAAACGTTGCTGCTACCGGTGGTGTTGGTATAATCAGCATTATAACCGCTCGCCGTATTGAGAAACCCGTTGCCGTTGCTGTTTAACGAGAATGACCCGGATGCAGTATTGTAGTTTCCAACATTTGCATAGAACAGCGAATGGCGTCCCACGGCCGTATTGTCTGCGCCTGAACTATTGTTTGAAAGGGCCCCGTTGCCCAGGGCTGTATTGGCGCTTCCGGTGGTGTTGGTGGTAAGTGCAATCCCGCCAAATGCGCAGTTGAAACTTCCTGTTGTGTTGGCATACAGCGTTGCGTTTCCGGCGGCAATGTTTCCGGTTCCGGTGGTGTTTGTATAGAGCGATTGAACCCCGATTGCCACGTTGGCATTGCCCGTACTGTTCGACCACAGCGTTTGGTAACCCAGCGCTGTATTGCTCACACCGCTGTTTGCAGACGCTGTGGATGATCCATACAGCGCCTGGTACCCGACAGCCACATCGGTATTTGTATACACCGATGCCGTACTGTTGGCATTATACATAGCTTGGGCTCCAAGGGCTGTTGCATAGCTTCCTCCACTATTAGAATAGAGGGCGCCATAACCGATGCCCGTATTATTTGTTCCGGTATTATTATTATTCAGAGAAAACGAACCGCTTGCCGTATTGAAGGTTCCGGTAGTATTTGAAAACAGGGCATGCCGGCCGGCCGCTGTATTGTCGGTGCCTGTTGAATTGTTATAAAGTGAAGTGTTGCCCATAGCCGTATTGGCATTACCTGTTGTATTGGTAATCAATGCAGCCGAACCGAAAGCGGAGTTGTAACTGCCTGAAGTATTGGCGGCAAGCGCTGAATTGCCGCCTGCGGTATTCGCAGTTCCTATGGTATTGGCATTCAATGCCTGGTTACCTATGGCCACGTTGATGCTACCCGAGGTGTTTGAGGAAAATGAGCCAGCCCCAAAAGCGGCGTTCGAATTTCCGGTGGTACTGATGTTACCCGACTGGTAACCCAAAAATGCATTCAACAAGGTAGGGTCAATTCTTCCTGAGGGTTGATTATTAACCCGTATATTAAATGGAATATTATCAACCGTACCAATAAAATTGGTTCCGTCAACTGTCGCTGTGTTGCCCAGCAGGGCCCAGGCATTTGCCGACCCGCTTGGCCCGGTAACACCTGTTGCTCCGGTGGGCCCTGTTAATCCTATAGGGCCTATGGCTCCATTTGTACCGGCTGTGCCTGTTAAACCGGTAGGGCCGGTAACACCTGTTGCTCCATTGGAGCCGTTGGTTCCTGCCGTTCCGGTTACTCCGGTGGCTCCGTTGCTTCCATTCGTACCAGCTGCTCCGGTGGCACCGTTTGTGCCATTGGTTCCAGCGGCACCTGTCAATCCGGTTGCTCCTGTAGCACCGTTGCTTCCATTTGTTCCGTTCGTGCCTGCCGTTCCCGTTGCTCCCGTTGCACCGTTTGTTCCAGCGGCTCCTGTCAATCCGGTTGCTCCTGTTGCACCATTGCTTCCATTTGTTCCGTTCGTTCCATTAGTACCTGCTGTTCCGGTTGCACCCGTGGCACCGGTGGCGCCATTTGTACCGTTTGTTCCTGCGGCGCCTGTCAGTCCGGTTGCTCCTGTTGCACCGTTGTTTCCATTTGTTCCGTTCGTTCCATTAGTACCAGCTGTTCCGGTTGCACCCGTGGCACCGTTTGTTCCATTGGTTCCAGCGGCGCCTGTTAATCCGGTTGCTCCTGTTGCACCGTTGTTTCCATTTGTTCCGTTCGTTCCATTAGTACCAGCTGTTCCGGTTGCACCCGTGGCACCGTTTGTTCCAGCCGCACCTGTCAATCCGTTTGCACCAGTTGCACCAGTTGCACCCGTGGCACCGTTTGTGCCATTGGTTCCAGCGGCGCCTGTTAATCCGGTTGCACCTGTTGCACCGTTGCTTCCATTTGTTCCATTAGTGCCTGCTGTTCCCGTTGCGCCGTTTGTTCCATTTGCCCCGGCAACACCTGTGGGGCCTGCCGCACCGTTCACCCCGGCCGTACCTGTTGGTCCCTGAGGACCCGCAGCTCCGTTCAGATTAACCGACCACGACGAGAATGTGCCACTTCCATAAACATTAGCAGCAATCACTGTTAACGACATGGCTCCTGTACCAATGGTGTATGCCGTGACCGTACCTACCATATAATTCGAAGCACTGTTTGCAACAATGGCTTCCTGTCCAATAGAATAAGAAAGACCCGTGCCTACAATTAAATTTTGTGTTCCTGCTCCCAGTGTAAGCGTTGACGCGGAGGTGGTTTGGTATTTGTCTCCATTCAAACCTGTACTGCCGGTGGCCCCTGTTGCCCCTGCAGCTCCAGTCAAACCGATAGCCCCGGTAGCTCCTGTTGCACCCGTTGTACCGGCTGTGCCAGTAGCCCCTGTGGCTCCGGTTGTCCCATTGGTACCTGCAGTACCCGTTGCTCCGGCGGCTCCTGTTAACCCGGCAGCTCCGGTAGCCCCATTTGTTCCATTGCTTCCGTTTGTTCCGGCAGCGCCTGTCAAACCGGTTGCTCCCGTGGCTCCGGTTGTTCCGGTAGCACCGGTTAACCCTACAGCACCTATTGCTCCATTGGTTCCGTTAATGCCGTTTGTTCCTGCGGGGCCAGTTAACCCCGTTGTTCCAGTAGCGCCATTGGCCCCGGTTAATCCTGCAGCCCCGGTCAATCCGGTTGGCCCGGTTGCTCCGGTTGCACCATTCGTTCCGTTTGTTCCGGCAGCTCCGGTCAATCCCGTAGCTCCATTCGCTCCGTTTGTTCCATTCGTTCCGGCAGCGCCTGTCAATCCCGTTGCCCCGGTAGCTCCGGTGGCTCCTGTCAACCCCGCAGCTCCATTCGTTCCGTTTATTCCTGCAGCGCCTGTCAATCCCGTTGCCCCGGTAACTCCGGTGGCTCCTGTCAACCCCGCAGCTCCATTCGTTCCTGCAGCGCCTGTTAACCCGGTTGCACCGGTGGCCCCGTTTGTACCGTTTGTTCCTGCCTGACCGGTCAATCCAGTTGCTCCAATGCTTCCATTCGTTCCATTACTGCCTGCTATTCCAGTTGCTCCAGTGGCCCCGTTTGTTCCGGTTATCCCGGTAGCGCCTGTCAATCCTGTCGCTCCAGCGGCTCCGGCAACCCCTGTCAGCCCTGTGGGGCCGGTAGCGCCAGTTGTTCCTGCAACCCCAGCCGTACCTGTGGGTCCCTGTGGACCGGCAGCTCCGTTCAGATTAACCGACCACGACGAGAATGAGCCGTTTCCAAAAACATTTCCAGCCGTAACGGTCAATGTCATGGCTCCTGTAACAGGGTTATAGGCAGTGACCGTGCCTACCATATAATTTGCAGCGCTGTTTGCAACAATGGCTTCCTGCCCAATGGAATACGAAAGACCCGTTCCGACAATTAAATTTTGAGTTCCTGCTCCCAGTGTAAGCGTTGACGCGGAGGTGGTTTGGTATTTATCCCCATTTAAACCCGTGCTTCCGGTGGCCCCGGTAACACCTGTTAATCCCGTTGGTCCGGTAGCGCCTGTAACACCTGTTGTTCCGTTTATTCCAGCAACCCCGGTCAACCCTGTGGCTCCTGTAGCACCATTTGTTCCAGCACTACCAGTCAATCCAATGGCTCCTGTTGCACCGTTTGTTCCATTTGTTCCTGCAGCACCTGTTAATCCGGTTGCTCCTGTTGCACCGTTGCTTCCATTAATACCGGCTGCTCCGGTTGCTCCCGTAGTACCGGCTACACCGTTTGTTCCATTTGTTCCTGCAGCACCTGTTAATCCGGTTGCTCCTGTTGCACCGTTGCTTCCATTCGTTCCATTGGTACCAGCCGCTCCGGTTGCACCCGTAGCACCGGCTACACCGTTTGTTCCATTTGTTCCTGCAGCGCCTGTTAAACCGGTTGCTCCTGTTGCACCGTTGCTTCCATTCGTTCCATTAGTACCAGCCGCTCCGGTTGCACCCGTAGCACCGGCTACACCGTTTGTTCCATTTGTTCCTGCAGCACCTGTTAAACCGGTTGCTCCTGTTGCACCGTTGCTTCCATTCGTTCCATTGGTACCTGCCGCTCCGGTTGCACCCGTAGTACCGGCCACACCGTTTGTTCCATTTGTTCCTGCGGCACCTGTTAATCCGGTTGCTCCTGTTGCACCGTTGCTTCCATTAATACCAGCCGCTCCGGTTGCACCCGTAGCACCGGCCACACCGTTTGTTCCATTTGTTCCAGCGGTACCTGTTAATCCGGTTGCTCCTGTTGCACCGTTGCTTCCATTAATACCAGCCGCTCCGGTTGCTCCCGAAGCACCGGCTACACCGTTTGTTCCATTTGTTCCAGCGGTACCGGTCAATCCGGTTGCTCCTGTTGCACCGTTGCTTCCATTAATACCAGCCGTTCCGGTTGCACCCGTAGCACCGGCCACACCGTTTGTTCCATTTGTTCCTGCGGCACCTGTTAATCCGGTTGCTCCTGTAGCTCCGTTTGTTCCATTCACTCCATTTGTTCCATTAGCACCGGCAGCCCCAGTAGCACCCGTAGCCCCGGTTACTCCATTCGTACCAGCTGTTCCGGCAGCACCGGTTACTCCGGTAGCACCTGTGACGCCATTCGTGCCCGAAATTCCGGTTGCTCCTGTTGCACCATCAACACCATTTGTTCCTGCAATTCCTGTTGCGCCGGTTGCACCTGTGGCACCGTTTGTTCCGGCAGTTCCTGTCAGACCCGCTGTGCCTGAAGCTCCGGTTGGGCCGGCAATGCCTGTTGCACCCGTTGCACCATTTATTCCGATAGCTCCTGTTGCTCCCGTAGCTCCGGTTGTTCCACCATTGCCGCTTTTCAAGGCATACAAGGCATAGGGCACAGCCTGCATCTGCTGAATGCCCATGAGGATAAAGTTTGTCCCGCCTTGTACATCGATTTCAATTTTTAGAAAATGTTTGTCACCTCCCCAGTCTACATCCAGAATTGTAAGCACCTGGCTAACAGTGGTGCGGATCCCTTTTCCGATAACCAGGGTGAACAAACCGTTGGCATCGGTATTGGTAAGCTGTGTTTCCTGGTACATGATCGGGCCCGAAGCGCTGCTCTGTATGACCGAAAACCGGATGTTGATGGTTTTGTCGGGCAGAATATTTCCGTTGATATCCATCCCCGGAATTTCTTTTCCGCTTGCATCTACGGCTACGGCCTGATAGGTAATCCCATCTACAATCTGCCCGTAAGAGCGTATGCTGTAGAAAAGGAGGAACAGAAGGATTATTTTTTTATACACGGTTGGGTTTTATGAAGTATGTGTTTAACCTTTGGTTTATTATCTTACAACAGCTTCTCTGGCCCCGATTCCATCCATCAGAAATGCAAGTCCAAAACGAAACGAGGTTGCTTTGTTATAAAGATGTTGTCCGGGATCATACTCAAGCTGGTTGAGTCCGCGGGTTTCTCCAACTTCGAGAAAACAGGACGCAAAGGATGCGAACGTGTGCAGCACTCCGGCGTAACCGTCGATCCCAAAATCGGCAGTCTTGATCGATTTCTGTGCAATCATGTCGTAATAGTCTGTACCGATGGTCTGATTGGCCTTGTAGAGGTAACTGCCATACAAGGCAAGACCGGCATAAGGTCTGAATTTTAGTTTGGAAAGGATATAGCCCCCACCCAGGTTGCAGGTAACATAATGCAGATCCCAGTCGAGCTTTTCGGTATTCAGGATCGATTCGGCCCCGGCTTCTGCATTGCCTATTTCGGCCCGGAGAAAAAAGCCGTTGCTCAGCACCTTTTTGTAATTCATGGCATACGATGTTTTCAGGGCCGATGTCAGATTGGCAAGGGGTTTTCCATACGAATCGGTAAAGACAAAACCCGCAAAGACCTGATCGAAATGAACCGACAGATAATTTTGCGCGTTCAATCCGGCTGAAAGCAGCATGAAAAACAGGAGTATCTTCTTAACCATGGGCTGCAATTAATTTTGTTGAACACCGGCTGCCATCGCTATAAATTACCTGGATGATGTATTGCGAGAGAGGAAGGGAAGCTACGGTGAGTGTATAGGTTTCGGTGTTCATCCCGTCTTTTTTAAAGATGATGCGTCCCAGCAGGTCGGAGATGATAAGGCTGTAAGTATTGGTATTAAGCGGAATCTGTAACACCGCTTCGGTAATCACCGGGTTGGGGTAGAGCTGGAGCCCGCATGAAACAGCGCCAGGGCCTGGATACATGCCCTCGGGTTGCTGAAAACCCTGACGGAGTGTAACAGCCGAACCGGTAAAAACCTCGGTGTTTGATGCTTGTCCGACCGTTTGTTTCAGCGAAATACCCCCGCCAAAGCTCGTTCCTCCCACACACCCCATCGATTCGCGTTTCAGGGTCTGACCGGTGGATGAAAGGCTGCAGAGCATAACTACTGTCAGAAAAAGTATGATTTTTGTTGCCATCGCGTGGTTAAAAGGGGGCCCGGTTCAATGTTCAGACAGATATTCCAAACCCTCTGTACGCCCCAATCTTTTCAGGATCGGGCTTAACAGAAGTAAACAGAACATTAAACCCAGAGCCGGACAATAAATAAAGTGACAAAAAAACAAGGAAGAATCAAGGTCAATTGAAGGTTAGCTAAGAAGCGTTTGATAAGCGTGTGGAGCTATCCTTTTTTTGAATTAGAGAACGGCCTGGTCGGGCGTTGAAATCTCGTAACACCACGAATCTGGCCAGTGCCCTTGCTGCCGTAGAGGGGTACTTCGGCCGGAGAGCTATATTCAGCGTAATGCAGTCAACAAGGTTTGCCCGCCAATCAGATATTCGATAGATTTACACGATTCATTACGACTGCAAATCCCCCGTTCAACACAAATCTCCCAACCCATGGAAACCACAAAACCCGTGCTCCTGCTCGATCCTGTTGAAATACGGGTGCTTGGATCGCTTTTAGAAAAAAGCAAGACAACGCCCGAGTATTATCCACTCACATTAAATGCGCTGATGCTGGCCTGCAACCAGAAATCATCCCGAAAACCCATTGTGCAGTATGAGGAGCCGACCGTTATGATGGCCATCAACGGCCTTACCAGGAAGGGGTTGGTGGCAACCGCTACCGGGGGCGGAAGCCGGGTAGTAAAATACAAACACAATTTTGAGCTGGTGTATGCACCCACACCTGCCGAAGAGGCGGTGTTGTGTCTGCTCCTGCTCCGCGGGCCGCTCACACCCGGCGAACTGAATTCAAACGCCGGACGGCTGTATACGTTTGCTTCGCTCGAAGAAGTGTTGCAGGTGCTCGAAAAATTGAAACAAGCCGATACACCCTTTGTGGCACAGTTGCCCCGCAGTGCCGGTCAAAAAGAACAACGGTTCAGACAATTGTTTTGTGAATATCACGAAACAGAAGTAGAGACGCTGCTCCCCGAAACCCCTGATCCTGCAATCGAAGCAAGGGTGGAAACCCTGGAACAGGAATTGGCTGAGCTCAAGGCCACGGTGGCTAAACTGATGAAGGAGCTTTTGGGAGAAGGGTAGAAAACCGGATGATTGTTGGAAGCAGACAGATGTTCTTTGGAAGGAGATGGAGCGTCTCTCCTCATTTTCAGACCTCGGCGTAGTATCAAGTTGTTCATTATTAAGGGGGGCTCTAATAACTCCGTTTAAAGGAGTTTCACTTTTTCGTTTTTCCGTCTTCCGGGGCGGACGGATCTAAGCGCCAACGGATCTCGCCGATCGCCGTTAGCGCTGTTCTGACAGGCTGACGGTGTGAATGGGAACAGTGCCTTCGTCGGCCTCAGGCTGACGAAACCAAGCGCAAAGCATTGAGTTCATCCTCGGCGCAGCTTCAGACTGGCGCCATAGGTGAAGGAGAAGGAAGAACTGTGAGAACGGAGGATGTCTTATTCCTGGCTATGGTTATAAATCCGTTCGGTGTGATCGTCAACGCTCAGACGATCATCATCAACACGCAGAGGATCATCGTCAACGCTCAGCGGATGTTCTTCAACACCTTGATGATGATCTTTACCGCTTACAAGATCATCATCAACGCTAAGATGATGATCATCAACGCTCAAAAGATCATCTTCAACCCTAAGAAGATGATCATCAACCCTCAAAAGATGATCATCAACGCTAAGATGATTATCGTCAACGCTCAAACGATCATCTTCAACTCTCAAAAGATGATCATCAGTGCTAAGAGGATCATCGTCAACACTCAAAAGATCATCATCAACGCTGTGATGATTATCATCAATGCTAAGCAGATCATCATCAACGCTTAGCAGATGATCTTCAACCCACAAAGGAACTCGGCAGGATATCCGGCCCTAACCACATCAGGATTTTGCGAGGGATGCTTTCGGTTACACGCTGAACTACTACAATGGGGATTACAAGGCTGCGAGTGGAATGGTATGGAACAACGTATCGAACCGCTTTGAGGCATATGCTGGGCTCTCAGCATGCTCAAGAAGAACAGGTATGACCTCTTCAATGGCAACATCTCGGCAATGGTCACCACAATTTGTGACTCGGTGAACAATCCGCTTCCGCAAGGGATGGCATACCAATACGATCAAAGGAATTGATTTAGTCAAACCTGTTGAAACAGTCGCTCTCAAAAAAGGCACAATAATGCAACAATGGGTTGGTGAAGGTGGCGTAGGGAATTATTTTACTATACTTAACGTCTTAATAGTTTGCGGATAATGTCGTAAGCTTATCATTCGGCTTTCTCCACTTATTAAAGAACCGCTTTAAATCAAATCGTTCTTCCTCCAACGACTCAAAGTATCGATTATGAGTTACGTTTCTTCGTGTCAACTTCCAGAATCGTTCGATTGGATTTAAATCGGGCGAATAGGCTGGCAAGAACATTAATTCTAAGCGCTTCTTTATTCTTTTCAAAAAATCCACATTCATTTTTGCATGATGGAATCTTGCGTTGTCTAAAACCAAGACAATCTTCTTGTTGGTTATAGCCCTCTTTAGGATTTTCTCAAGGAATAATTTAAAGGTTATCGCATTGAAGGATCAATTGGAATATGAAATGGAGGGTTTGTGAAAGATAAATTGATTGGTCTAATTGAGCTTTCCTTGTTACAGTTCGATGACTTGGTAGCCGAAGGCAATAAGTATTTCTGCAAGGACAAAGAACCCGTGCTGAGTACAGTTAAGGTCTTGACTCTTTTAAAAGAAGAAGTACAAAATAATCCTGGTAATATTGACGAACGACTTCTTCGGGCAATGCGTAACGTGGGTTTATCTTCCTTCAGAACTTTTGAAAATACTCCTTTAGAACATTCCATTCCTCAGATAACAGGTATTCTCAGAAAGGAATTTCCTGAATACGATGATCTGGAGCCTTTGAATCGGGATTTCTGGAAAAAAGAATAAATGTATGACGGGGATTCACTACGGCTGCCTGAGCAGCCAGTACTAAGCCAAAATCCTTCCTCCCAATTGTGCATGGAAGCTGTTAAGAGTGGATAAATGCAAGTCGCTTTGGAGGTAACAATCTCTTGTCAGCCTTGTTGAAGTAAAACACAGCGGCGTAGAATTTTGAAGAATCCGGAGCCTCGTTTGCAGCATTGTTATTTTTCACGTTGAGCTTGTTCTCGTTGATTATTTTATCTCCGAAACGTTCCCATCGCCAGAAATATTCTTTTTAACGAGTGGACTGCCTTTATATTGCACAGAGCCACTACCCGAGATCGTTGTATTCAACTCATCCTTTACACAAACTGAGGCATTTCCATCACCACTGATATCAACCGTACACTTATTAATGTTTAGTTCAAGAGCGGATAGGCTACCCTCACCCGAAATAGTAAATAACACCTCGCTGATTCTTCCTTTCAGCATCGTTTTGCTGCTCCCATTCATGTCAGCGTCAAGCTGGTTTGCATTTAAATCAAGATTTAGTTCGGCTGATCCGCTTCCTTCTAGTTGCAGTTTATCAAACGTTAGCTTGGTTGTTGCACTCAGCTTTACATCACCAGACAATTCTATTTTATTCAGGTTTTTAAATGTAAGGTAGACTTTTAAACCCTTTTCACTGGAAAGGCTTTTGTTTCTTTTTGCTCCTATGACCAAGTCTCCTCCTTCCACTTTTGTTTCAATAAGACCAAGCAGGTTTTTATCAGCTTCTAGTTTAACCGATTCACTTTCGCCTTGGGTCAGGATTACTTCCCAGTCGCCGCTGACATCTATTTTATTAAATGAGGTTACCGGGCGTTGTTCCGTTTGCATGTTTCCATCACCTTTAACGCTGGAAGAATTGCAGGAAAGTAGCGTGCTTAATAGCCCCGCAACTGCAAGTGTTTTGAATAGCTTCATTGTATGTATTAATATTTTGAAATGTAAAAATAGGTTATTATTGTATACCCTATTTTCTGTGTTACGACACATCTTTTTGTTCGCTTTTAAGCTCTTTCAGACCACATTGTGCAAATGCTCAGGAGTCCAAGCTGGGGTGCGGCAAACGGTCACATATTCTTTTAAAACCATAAAAATTTTCGCAATCCGCTCAATAAAACTCACCATCCAATCAATGCCACTGGAAACAGGGGAAATAAATGTTATCTTTCAGGGAAATAGAGATACAGATATATATCAAATTTTCAGTAACTTTCAGGAATAACCCATTGCCTTTAAAACAACCTCTATTTAGAATCTACAGAGAATGCCGACCCAAATACCCATTCGGAAAATTATGTGCTTACCAGTTTTGTTCAAAAGGCCCGAAATCGTTGAACATTTGAGTTGAACATTTTTTTGGAGAATGTTCAACAAGCTGAAAGCCCCTGTTTACGGGGTTTTCAGGTGTTAGTTAGTGCGGACTGCGTCCGCCGTAGCCCACTGAAGCAGCGAATAGGAAGGTGCTTCGTGGCAATGGAACCTCTTTAATGCATCAGCCCGCCTACGCAGCTGAAAAAGCTGCTTCGGCGGGCGAAGTGCGGATAGGGGGACTCGGAAACGGGTTCGAGTCAATCAATACATTATCAGCTAGTTACATGTTATTTGAAAACATGTTCACTCTCTAAAAGGCCTTAAATGGGCCTTTTGGGGTAAATGTTCACGAGTTAGGGGGTAAGCAAACGATAGATTCTCCATTATTTAGTGTTTGCCCCTAATTCTTCCCTTGCATTTAGTGTCACCATTGATAGTAAACACTAAAAAGTTAATTATTTAGTGTTTGGTCTAATTAATGGCGTACATTTACTAGCCAAGTAAGCAACCAAACACTAAAAAAGCGAATAATTAATGTCCGAACCACTCTATCAATTTAATCCCGACAGGTTGAAGCCATGGAATGACTTGCCTTTATTGCCGATAAATGAACAACTCTATCAAACCGTTGAAATATTCGAGCAATTGGGAAGGGCAAAAGCAGCTTTGGGAAAGTTGCAGGGGAGGAGTATAGCGATTCCGAACCAGGGATTATTGATTAACAGCATTAGTTTACAAGAAGCAAAAGCATCCAGTGCAATTGAAAATATTTTCACAACAGACGATGAACTTTATAAGGCATATAGTGAAGAAAGCACCGATACGGAAAATCAGAATGGACCTGCAAAAGAAATTCTGAAGTACAGGGAAGCGCTTTGGAGCGGGTACAATTATCTGAAGACAAAGCCAGACTTTGACCGTAAATATTTCATCAATGTTTTTCAGGAAATAAAGGATACGAAAGATGAATTGCGCCTGCCTTTTATTGAAACAGTTATAAGGCAGGGTGGAAGTGGCAGTAATGCAGGACAGGTGAGCTATACACCTCCAAGGGGTGAACATATACTGGAGAACAAACTTGACAACCTGATAGATTTTATCAATAACGAGGAACGGTACAAAATCGATCCTTTGTTAAAAATGGCCATCGCACATTTTCAGTTTGAAGCGATACACCCCTTCAGGGATGGTAACGGAAGGACAGGGAGAATCTTTAATATTCATTATCTCACCCAAAAGGGATTGTTGGATTTACCCATTTTGTTTCTGAGCCGATACATAATGGACAATAAGGATGACTATTATTCAGGCCTGATGGGTGTTTCTCAAAGAGGAGACTGGAAAAAATGGATAATTTATATGTTAAGAGCTGTTGAAACCACTTCGAACATAACTTACCAGAAAATAAACGACATACTCTCTTCCAAAGACAGCATGCTCAATTACATCAACTCAAAAGAAAAGAAGATGCGGAAGACGGCAGAGTTGGTCGAGATGCTTTTTACTCAGCCATATATTAAAGTAAAGCATCTGACTGATGCTAGAATTTATTCGGAAGTTACTGCACGGGAACACCTGAATAAATTGGCTGAGCTGAAAATTCTGGAGAAGAAAAATATTGAGGGTAAGCATTATTATTTGAATCAGGAGTTATTCAGGATTTTATCGGAGTAGTTTCGAGTAGCCTAGAGAGAATAGTCTTATGGTTGAGACAGAGAAACCAACAAAACTATTTTTGAACCGAATAACGAAAGATATAAAGATATGGAAAAGATCAGAAGAAGAGTATTCGAACTATTAAAAATGATACAAGGCAATGGTTCTTTTGAAACATCTGGTATAAAAAACATTACTTCACCTGGCCTACATATTAAGGGTATAGGCGAAATCGGTTTCCCAATACCTCCTGTGCAAATTAGAGAGATCATTCAGATTTCTAAAAAAGCCCCATTTGGTAAAGGCCGCAAAACAATTACAGATACAGCAGTGCGTAGTGCCTGGGAATTAAATGCCGAACACCTGTCTTTCAAGAATGAGGAGTGGAAAGGTTTTATGGGACAAATTGTTGAAAAGGTGAGAACTGGTTTAGGAATTGAGAATACTTCCATTGCTGTATCGTTATATAAATTATTGATTTATGAAGAAGGAGATTTTTTTTTGCCGCATAAAGATTCGGAAAAGGAACTCGGTATGTTTGGCACACTTATCATTGGTTTGCCATCAAGCCACACTGGAGGGGAATTAGTGATCAGGTTTGATGAGAAGGAAAAGATAATTGATTTTTCTTCTCCAGCCAGTAATTATAAAATACCATATGTCGCTTTTTTTGCTGACTGTGATCACGAAATAAAACCAATCACTTCAGGATATAGAGTTTCCTTGGTTTACAATCTGATACAATCTCCGGACTCCCAAAGATTAGGACAATCAGAAATGAGTAGTCAAGTTAGAGAAATGACAGAACTTCTAAAATCAATGTCAAATTTTGTTGCCAATCAGCCGAAAGCGGTTTTGTTGGAACATCAATATACGCCTGCCAATTTTTCATTAAACAGTTTGAAACAGCATGATAGACCACGAGCGGAATTGTTGCTGGAAGCGGCCAAAGGGGCTGGTTATTTTGCAGAGCTTGGATTAGTTACTCACTATAAAATGGGAGCGTTAGAAGATGTTGATTATGAATATAATTATCGTAACCGAAGTAGAAATAAGCATGCTGAAAATTCAAGTGGTGGCGTAATGGGCGAAGTTTATGAGGAATACACCACCGTTGAACATTGGAGCAACGGGGAAATACCTGTATTAGGAACAATAGATATTGGGAAAGAGGATTTGATTACTGATTTTGAAATAGGTGGAGATAAACCAATTGAAGAGGAGGAAGAGGGGTTTACGGGCAATGCAGGAATGACCATGGAATATTGGTATCATTATGGAGCCATTATTTTATGGCACCAAAGTAAACATCTTGAATTGCTTTCTTTAGCTGCTCTGCCTGTAAGGCTTAACTGGTTGGAATATTATTATCAGAATTGGGATAATTTAGAGCTTAATTCGATTAAACATAGCAAATATATTGTTGCTCAATTTACTGAAACTGAGTTAACCGAACGTCATCTTTTTTTAACTGATTTTAGTATAGTTGCCAATTTTCTATTAAAATTAAATGACGAAAAATTCATTTTAGATCATTGCAAAACATTATTAAGTGCTGTTTTTAAAAACATACATGTAAATAATTGGATAGAGCTATTGCAATATTTTGACTGCAATATATTTACCTGCATATTTGAGAGGGTTGCCTGCAAAAGCGATATAGGTAGCGTAAATCATATTTTGGAAATTTTGAAAGCATTGAGTTTTGTTTTTCCCCAATCAGTAGAAGATTTCTTTCAGTACCATGTCAACTATATTCCAACCTATTTGGATACGATTGAGCTTTCTAAATTAAAGGAGGAATATAAATATGCAGAGGATGATAATGTGGCCCGGAAGGGGACGGTAACAGCAATCCTAAAAAAAGTAATAGACCTAAGTCATTACAAAGAGAAAGATGCGAATTGGATGAAGAATACGGTAGGCGTGATAGCAAAGTCGTTGTCACGAAATTATGTAAACAGTGTATTGGCTGTTATTGTGTCGAATGAAAAGGGAGTTCTTGCGGAGGCAATACGGCAGATATGTATTTCGAATTTAACTGACAGAACAGCTGTAAAACCAACACCCGAACCTGATTGGAGAAGAGATATGCCTGATACAAAAAACGATCGTGAAATTTGGAGTATTCTGAAATCTTTTATAGAATCGGCAGACACCCAGGTTTTTGAATATAGAAAAGCTCAGTCCTATAGAAGTGAGATGGAGTCTGCTATTTCTCGTGTAACTATTGATTTTAAAATAGAGACTATCAAAAAAAGTTCACCTCATGTTTTAAGAATCACAAAAACTCAAGCTGCTTATGAACGAGCCCTTAAACACTGGAAAGAGGATATGACAATTTTACAGACTTTACGTTACCCAGGCTAAGATATTTAAAATACTTGATGAGGGTAGGAGGGTGAGGGACAGGAAAAGAGGATATGGGTTCGAGGGCGTACTCTGCACTCAGCTCTCTAACAGTCAGCTGATGAAGTCTTTAGGAAGTTGAATTTCGTAAACATTTGCCGTGAACATAAAATTCAGCAATGTTCACGAACGAGAAAGCCCCTGTTTACGGGGCTTTCAGGTGTTAGTGCGGACTGCGTCCGCCGTAGCCCACTGAAGCAGCGAATAGGAAGGTGCTTCGTGGCAATGGAACCTCTTTAATGCATCAGCCCGCCTACGCAGCTGAAAAAGCTGCTTCGGCGGGCGAAGTGCGGATAGGGGGACTCG
>Ga0206851_1107_pt1 | contig 18636 bp, 20 predicted proteins | sample Alteio_BWOrgCont_13_FD_152904 | JGI IMG/M metagenome (GOLD analysis project Ga0206851, IMG submission 152904) | Enriched cells from forest soil in Barre Woods Harvard Forest LTER site, Petersham, Massachusetts, United States -... | ecosystem: Environmental > Terrestrial > Soil > Temperate forest >... | reverse complement strand
TGGGGTTTGAAACCGTTTCAACGGTTTATCCACCATCCCCATCGCCCACGATTTCAATCGTGGGAATCGCAAGAAATGCCGGGAATTTGAAATCGTTTCAATGGTTTAAATCACAGCTCTCAGACTCTCCTGGCAACAAAAACAGAGTGTCAAACCAAAATCGTTTCATTGATTTTAAAAACACGTCATTATGCCACATTCCTACACTACTATTTGGCTGCATGTAATCTTCTCTACAAAGGATAGAATGCCGCTTATCAGCCCAAGGGTTGAAAAAGAGATTCATGATCATCTGCGGGAACAACTGAAGGAGCTTGAATGTCCGGTACGAATTATCAATGGAATGCCGGATCATGTTCATTTGTTATTTTTACTAAACCCCAATAGGGCTGTTACCGATGTGATGAAGCAGATAAAGGGAAACACCTCACACTGGATCAACCAAGAGAATATCATCCGCGATAAATTTGCCTGGCAAACCGGATATGCGGTTTATTCGGTAAGTCAATCACAAGTGAGGCGGGTGTTTCAATACATCCAACATCAAAAGGAGCGTCATGCAAAAGAAACATTCGTGGAGGAGATTCAGGAATTTATGCGTGTGCATGGGATGGTTGATTAGCGGGATTGTATTTTTAAACGTCGGGTGAGAAATAAACCAGGGCCGGTAAATGGTTAAAACCATTTATTATAACGCATAGAATCGCCTGGTCCCATGGATGAATCCGTGGGCTATGGTAACCTCCGAAACCATAGCCCACGATTTTAATGGTGGGCACGATCACAGAGCCTGGGGTTTGAACCCATTTCAACGGTTTAACCACCATTCCCATAGCCCACGATTTTAATCGTGGGGATGAGAATATACAGCCTGGGGTTTGAAACCGTTTCAACGGTTTATCCACCATCCCCATCGCCCACGATTTCAATCGTGGGAATCGCAAGAAATGCCGGGAATTTGAAATCGTTTCAACGGTTTAACCCATGTGACCCCAGGGATTCTGGTGTGAGCAATGGTCTAAGCCTCCGTTTGTCTCGAAGAAACCCCGTTTTTAAGGCCAATTCTCCCCATATTTCACTACTTTTACACCTCCACATTAAAACCAAGATCCATGTCAACAGCAACACTCACGAAAGATACTTTTGGAATTGAACAAGTCCTCAAACAATTAGGCATCGGAGCCCAGAACTATGGAGCTTCCACCGGTCTGAAGCATACCCTTGCCAAGGGGCCGAAACTGGATTCGTTTTCGCCGGTGAACGGCCAGCTGATCGGTAGTGTAAATACTGCTACTGCTGAAGATTACCAACAGACAATGAAGACTGCCGAAGCGGCATTTAAAATCTGGAGAACAGTACCAGCCCCCAAACGTGGCGAGATTGTCCGTCAGATGGGTGATCAGCTTCGTAAATACAAAGAGCCGCTCGGAAAGCTTGTTTCCTACGAAATGGGAAAAAGCCTGCAGGAGGGATTGGGTGAAGTACAAGAAATGATCGATATCTGCGATTTTGCCGTTGGTCTTTCCCGTCAGCTGTATGGTCTTACCATGCACAGCGAGCGCCCCCAGCACCGCATGTACGAACAGTGGCATGCACTGGGTGTTGTCGGAATTATTTCTGCCTTTAATTTCCCCGTTGCCGTATGGAGCTGGAATGCTGCATTGGCTTGGGTCTGTGGCGATGTGTGTGTATGGAAGCCCAGCTCCAAGACACCGCTTTGTGCCATTGCCTGTCAGAATATCATTGCCGATGTATTGAAAAAGAACGAAGTGCCCGAAGGCGTTAGCTGTCTGCTCATCGGCAACCCTGTTGGCGATCTGATGAACGCCGATAAACGTGTACCTCTCATTTCCTTTACCGGTTCTACCCGTATCGGACGTATTGTTTCGGGTACTGTGGCGCAACGTTTCGGACGTTCGATCCTGGAGCTTGGCGGAAACAACGCCATCATTGTTTCCGAACATGCCGATCTGAGCATGGTGCTGGTCGGTTCGGTGTTTGGAGCCGTAGGCACAGCCGGTCAGCGTTGCACCTCTACACGTCGTCTGATCATTCATGAAAGCATCTACGACAAGACACTTGCCGTACTCAAGAATGCATACGGTCAGTTAAAGATCGGCAACCCGCTCGATTCCAATAACCACGTAGGGCCGTTGATTGATAAAAAAGCGGTGGATGATTACCTCACCGCCATCGAAAAGGCAAAAGAAGAAGGCGGCAAGATGGTTGTTGACGGAGGCGTTGTTACCGGCGAAGGCTATGAAAGCTGTTGCTATGTAAAACCCTGTATAATTGAAGCAAAGAACGAATACCACATTGTACAGGAAGAAACCTTTGCCCCGATCCTGTATGTAATGAAATACAAAACCATCGATGAAGCCATCGCCATGCAGAATGGTGTTCCTCAAGGTCTGTCATCTTCCATATTCACCAACAACATGCGCGAAATGGAAAATTTCCTTTCTGTGGCCGGTTCAGATTGTGGGATTGCTAACGTCAACATCGGTACATCCGGAGCAGAGATAGGTGGGGCCTTTGGAGGAGAAAAAGAAACAGGGGGAGGACGCGAGTCGGGTTCGGATGCCTGGAAGGCTTATATGCGCCGTCAAACGAATACGATTAACTATGGCACTTCTTTGCCCTTGGCGCAGGGGATTAATTTTAATATTTAATGTGAAGAGAGCGGAGAACTCAGTTTCTTTTCTGCAAGATGTGTTCAAGTTTTTCAGCATCATCGCGGTCCCTGGGTCGCGATGATTTTTTTTTCTCTTCAAGGAGACTGTGGATGTTGATTACTTTCAGCGTTACATTTCCCTCCAGCAGATATGTTTCTGCCGTCTCGAATGCATAGGCAAAGTGTTCTTGTTTGAAAAACTTGAGTTCGCACATCAGGTCAACATACATACCGCTATGAAGCAATAATTCCGAATAACCGGCAATCAGGGGCAAGGTAAGAAAGCTATTGGCGCCTGCAATGCCATATTCTTTTAATGCCGCCACCAGCAATTGTCTGTTTTCGGGTGAATCATCCACCCAAAGATCGATATCACCTGTTGAACGGTTATACCCATGAAAATTTACAGCCATACCGCCTACGAGCAGGTAACGAACCTTATGGTTTTGAAGGGCGATAAATAAATCCCTTCCTTCTTCTTCCAGAAAGCTCATGGTTTGATTCGTTTTAAGACGACACCCAGCCCTTGAGGTGTTTTGAGCGGGCCCTTTTTCAGCATAAGCGACAGTTGCATCAACTCAAACATCCGGTGAATCCGTTCCTGAGGGGTCAGTGCGAGGGTTTCGAGCAAACGCCGATCTTCAATTTCTTCGCGGGTTAATGGGGGATTATGGATGATCAGCCGGGCCATAAAGTAAAGGTACAAAAAAGAGTGAGGGTGCTTTGACATGCAGTGGCTGGAGGTTCAGAGCCCTTCAGAAATGCACCCATCCATCCTTGAAAGTCCAATTATTCACTAAAACCACCCCATTTCCCGTAATTCTTCCTATCTTTGGGCTTTCTATTCAAAACCAACTAACAATACAGACAATGGTACATCATTATACATTCGCTGGTATTCTTGGAGGACTAGGCGCCCCAGAGATCATGCTTATTTTAGCAATCGTGTTACTTATGTTTGGAGGGAAGAAGATTCCGGAACTTATGAAAGGTCTCGGACAAGGCGTTAAAGAATTCAAGGACGCTTCGAACACCGGCACTCCTGCCAAGCCAGCTGAACACAAGGACGAAACACCTGCAGAGAAGAAATAAGCGGTATCACTTTTTCTTGTTCTTCATATACATCCTGCTGTCCAGTGTATCCATATTCAACCCTCGCCGAAACCCGTAAGGGTCTTTCCAATCATTCTGTTTCCTGTACAGCTGTTGTTCAACATTTCCTGACTCGTATAAACGAGCAGGAAAAGCTCAATGCCTTTCTGGAAGTTTTTTCAGAAACGGCGTTGGCAAAAGCAGCCGAAGTGGATGCCAAGGTAAAAGTCGGTACTGCCGGTAAACTGGCGGGGCTGGTGATTGCCCTGAAAGACAATATCTGTTACAAAGGACATTCAGTCTCTGCTTCCTCCAAAATACTCGAAGGTTTTGTTTCCCTGTACAGCGCTACCGTGGTTGAACGCCTGCTGGCCGAGGATGCGATCATCATTGGCCGTTGCAACTGCGATGAGTTTGCCATGGGCAGCTCGAACGAAAATTCGGCTTTTGGCAATGTCCTAAACCCACATCATACCGAACGTGTTTCGGGTGGCAGCTCGGGAGGTTCAACCGTTGCGGTTGCTGCCGGGCTTTGTCATGCTGCGCTGGGTACCGATACCGGTGGTTCTATCCGTCAGCCGGCTTCTTTTTGCGGAGTGGTTGGGATGAAACCAACGTATAGCCGTGTATCGCGTTATGGGGTCATTGCCTATGCTTCCTCGTTTGATCAGGTGGGGCCATTGACGCACACGGTTGAGGATGCTGCATCCATCCTCGAAGTCATAAGCGGCATGGACGAATACGACAGTACGCTTTCTTCAAAACCGGTGCCTGCATACACCTCTGATCTTTCAAAAACACCCGAAAAAACAAAGATTGCCTATATCCGCGAATGTGTTGAACACGAAGGCCTGGATCCGGAGATCAAAAAGCACCTCCAGGGTCTTATCGCAACGTTAAAAGCCGACGGACATACCGTCGAAGCGGTTGATTTTCCCTACCTCGAATACCTCGTTCCTGCTTATTATGTATTGACAACAGCCGAAGCCAGCTCTAACCTGGCCCGTTATGATGGTGTTCATTACGGTTACCGCAGCCCGAATGCTGTTGATCTGGAGAGTACCTATAAGAAATCGAGAAGTGAAGGGTTCGGTACCGAAGTAAAACGCCGTATCCTCCTTGGCACTTTTGTACTCAGCGAAGGGTATTACGATGCCTATTACTCAAAAGGACAAAAAGTGCGGAGGTTGATACAGGACAAAACAAACGCAATTTTTAAGGACTATCAGTTTATCTTGCTTCCTACCACTCCGGGTACCGCCTTTCCGTTTGGTGCCAATTCGGCCGATCCGATCAAGATGTACCTGGAAGATATCTTTACTGTGCATGCCAACCATGCCGGCATTCCGGCTATTTCCCTTCCTCTGGGTAAACACAGCAACGGGCTTCCGTTTGGTGTCCAGCTTATGGCTGCTCATTTTGAAGAACCGGCGTTGCTGCGTTTCTCCGCTTATCTCATGAACAAGACATAGTTGAAAAGTCGGTTTCCTGCCCCCGTCCCTTGCCCATTCTTTTAAGTAACCTTGTAAGTTGCATTAAAACGGTGTTTGTCCCGCTTTTTAGATTTGAAGTATGCCATCGTGCTGAAACACCTGCCAGCACTTCGGAACGGCGGGATAACCCAGATGCCTTTACTCAAACCTAACGCACTTTATAGCATCCTGTTACACGGCTGCTGTAAAATCCGGGTTTATTAATCAGCCCGATACCGTGTTTGATTGGCTTTTTATCTGTTTTTGGCGAAAAAGGGCCTTGTAACCAGGTGAAACACAACAATTCAGGTATTTTTACGTATATTAGTACAAGTTCAATTCAACGCATGAACCTACACAGACACGTTCTTCTCTGCCTGGCAATCGGTATTTGCTGTCTGATGCTGCCTGTTCATGAAACAAGGGCCCAAAACGACTCCATCCGTTACAAGGATGATCCTGTCGTGGCGATGCTCGACAGCCTTTCGCGGCTTAACTTTTTTTTCAAACCCACAAAATCTCAAAAGTCGAAGTATAATTACGCTCCCGACTCCTTACCGCGTTTTGACGATCTGGTTTATGAGGCAAGGATGGCAAAGCTGGATGCCGCTTCTCCCTTTGATCTGGTTTATAATCAACCGGTTAAAGGGTTCATCGATCTTTATCTTGTCCGTAAAAGGGAGCTCGTGGCACGTATGGTCGGGCTTTCCCTGCTTTATTATCCCATGATGGAAGAAGTACTGGATAAGTATGGCCTCCCTCTTGAATTGCGCCATTTGGCAGTCATCGAATCGGCGCTCAACCCCAATGCTAAATCGCGTTCGGGTGCAATGGGGCTCTGGCAGTTTATGTTCAATACCGGGAAGCTTTACGGGTTGCAGAATACCTCGTACGTAGACGACCGCTGTGACCCTTACCGGGCTACCATTGCAGCCGCCGAATACCTGAAATATCTCTACACCTTGTTTGGCGACTGGCAGCTGGTGCTTGCTGCTTATAACAGCGGACCCGGAAATGTTATGAAAGCCATGCGCCGCTCGGGTAACAAAAGGACGTACTGGGAAATTCGTCCCTTCCTGCCCCGTGAAACACAGAGTTATGTTCCGGCTTTCATTGCCGCCAATTATGTTATGAATTATTATGCCGAACACAATATCATTCCTGCAGAACCCCGCAAAACCTTTTTACAGACCGATACCGTGTATATCAAACAACAGCTTTCCTTTGATCAGGTGAGCAGTGCGTTGAACATTTCTATGGATGAGCTGGTGTTTCTGAACCCCATGTATAAAAGAGCCATTGTTCCCTATCCCCTCAATGACAAGCCGTATGAGCTCATCCTTCCTGCCGATAAGGTAGGAACGTTTGTAACCAACGAAAAAGCAATCTATTCCTGTCTGAAAAAGGATTCAGCCCAGGCAGCAAAAGGCATGGTTGCCGAAGAAGTCAGGAAGATCTATACCGTTCAAAAAGGCGAACACCTCAACCTCATTGCCCGTTCTTGTAAATGTACGGTGGATGACCTCCGTACCTGGAACGGGCTTGTAAGCCTGGCTGTACACCCCGGGCAGAAACTCATTTATTACACCGCCGGCAACCACCAGGTATTGGCTGTATTGCCTCCTGTGTCTGCACCCAAGGCACCCCAGGTTACTACTGCTGTTGTAGTGGCAAAGAACCCTGCGGTGGTTGCTCCTCCATCAGCAGCCGATAAATACGTGTATTATACCATCCAGAAAGGCGATACGCTTTGGATCATCAGCCAGCGGCACAATACCACTGTAGACGAGATAAAACGGCTCAATGGTTTTGGAAAAGTTTACCGCCTCATGCCCGGGAGCAAGATCAAGGTTTCCAGGGCTTAATTTCACCCTTCATGGCCAATCCTCGGTGTTATTCAGTTATAGTTTTTGTTTTTTGCTGCTGTCTGGCAACACATACCTGGGGCCAGGTTTCGGCAACAAAGTCAACCCCGGTGATTACAAGAACGATAACCCCGCTTTCGGATCATCACTATGATGTGGTGATTACAATCACCGCCACAGGCATATCGGGTTTTGCAAAATATACCGAAACCCTGCCCGACAGTGCTCAGGTAAAGGTTACAGAACCCCAGAACGCTTCTACAAACAAGGTTGGAAATCAACTTAAATTTATCTGGACAAGTTTTCCGCAAGAATCAATCATTTCCCTTCATTATGTGTTGACCTTGAGTGGAAGATTTGATGCCAGGTATAAAGGGGTGCTTCGTTTTGTCAGCGATACTCGTGTGACAGAAGTGGGGCTCAAAGAAGAAGGTGTTAGTATCGGTAAGTAGCGAGCATATACCCCCGTGAAAGGTGATTTTAATGTATACTCTTCACCTTTACGGCATCTGTATATTTCCCCATCAGAGCCTTCGTATCCCCGAAGGCTTCTTTCATTTTAGTTCTTGAGGCAGAATCAATATAGACCGGGAGTGGATCTTTAAACCCCAGCTCGGCCGGGAAGATAATGTGTTTTTTCATCCGGGGGTCGGTGCCACGATATACCCAGGTTGGAATAAAGTCGGCTGTTGGCTTGAGGTATTTATGTGTGGTGATGTTCTTGCGCAGAGTGAGGTTTAAAATAAGCCCGGCATCCTGATAGCGGTGGTATTGGTTGGAAAGAAAATTGCCCATCGACCAGGCCACAAAACCCGAATCGAGGGTTGCGTTGGTGGTTTTGTAATAACCAACCGGGCTGATCACATGTGGATGTCCGCCGATGACCAGATCGGCCCCATATTCCTCTGCCTTGCTTACCGCCAGTTTCTGCGCATCAATGGGGTCGCTTACATATTCTTTTCCATAGTGAAAAAATACCAGTACCAGTTCTGCTCCCTGTTTGCGGGCCATTTGAATATCGCGTTGCATGGCTGCCGTATCGATCACATTGATCATGTATTTATGTTCGGCAGAAGGCAAGGCCAGGTTTGTCCCATACGTATAGTTCAGGATGCCGAGCTTCATTCCTTTTAAATTCAAGATTCGCACCGAATCATGATCGGCTTGTGAGCTGAAGGTGCCGGTATGACCTATACCCAGGCTGTTAAGGATATCGAGCGTACGTAAAAGCCCCTTTTCTCCGGTATCCATGCTGTGGTTGTTGGAGGTGACAACGAAATTGAAGCCCGCATTTTTAATGGCGCCGGCATAACTGTCGGGAATATTAAAAGTAGGGTAACCGGCATACGGAATGGATGTCCCGGCAAAGGTGAGTTCCAGATTCCCTAGAGTAAGATCGGCCTGATGGAGGTAGGGTTTGATAAATTCGAAGCTGGGGTTGAAGTCGTACGTGCCGTCTGCTTTTTTGGAGTTTTCGTATTGGGGCACATGGCACATCAGATCGCCGGTGATGCTGATGGTGACTGATATGATGGTGTCTTTAAAAATGATTCCCGGCATCGGTTTATCGAAGGATGTTGCCGGGAGCCGGTATTCGGGAATGAAGGCCAGGAGCAGAAAGAGCAAGGAAGAAAGGAAGATGAAGGGGGATTTCATGTGATAAAAATACATTTATTTTAAAGCCGGGGAGCCGGTTTCGGTGAAACATGTTTCGTGACAAAACGAACAACACCGCTATCGTTCATGCTCATCAATGGGTTCACCCTTTGCTGCCTGGAGCGTTCGTTCAAACGACACGATGAGCTGTGCTGCCAGATACGATTCGAAGGATTCGAAATCGCCAACGTCGGCCATGTGCAGGGCCTTGAGGTATCCTTTCTTGTCAGCAGATTTAATTATGAGCGGGGGGAAATTATTTTTCAACAAAATATAATTCATGATCAGGCGTGCGACTCGCCCATTTCCATCATCAAAAGGATGGATGCGAACAAATTTGTAATGAATCATTGTGGCAAGCCACAACGCATGTGTTTCCCTGTTTGTGCTATTTGTACGGTAAAAGTCCATCAGGTCGCCCATCTTGGCTGCTGTTTCTTCGGGCATCGCAAAATGAAACATTTCGCCATTCTGAAGCCTTACCGAGTTTGGCGTTTTTTTATACTCACCGATTGAGATCTCTCTTTGCGTGTGCTGACCATCCAGGGTGATTGCCGCTTTCCAAAAAGGCCTTACCAGTATCAGTTTGTTTAGCTGTTTGATAAATGTTTCAGTCAGCGGCCTTTCTTGATCCCCGGCTAGTTCCTGCACCATTTTCAATGCCACATCATGCGCTTTCATTTCCTCATATTCACGCATGGTATGGCCGCCGTTGGTCTCGTCAAAGATTAAGAGCAGTTCTGTTTGACTGTAGGTAAGCGTATTGCCTTCGAGATGATTGGAATTCCAGTTGAATTCAAGCCTGAATTTTTTCCACAAACGATCCCGATACTCCTCCTTCATGGGAGATAGCACGGCGATGTGCTGTCGGAGCTCGTCAATCTGTTTGTATAATTCTTTCAACGCCATGTGCTGAAACTGATTAAAATCGAAAGTTACGGTTTGTATACACGCAAAGATAACAAAAGGAATACCTTCGAAAGTTCAGGAGTAGAGGGTGAAAATCAGGCTTTTTTTATTCTATGAAATTTCCCCCTTTCCGCATTATTAACCACCTTTGATCTTCAATCCCTGCATCTATGATTAAAGTAGAAAACATAACGAAATCCTATGCGGATGTTGTGGCGCTGACCGGCGTTTCGTTCGAGATAAAACAAGGCGAATTCTATGGTCTGCTCGGCCCCAACGGGGCCGGCAAAACAACCACCATCAGTATCCTCAGCACGATTCTTAAACCTGATTCGGGTTCTGTGATCATCGATGGCTTTGAATTGTCTAAAAACCCCGAACAATGTAAACGCAGCATCGGAGTTGTTACCCAGGAAATAGCCCTTTACAACAAACTTTCGGCATACGAAAACCTGCTATTTTGGGGAAGCCTGTACAATGTTCCGGATGCCGGGCTGAAAAAACGGATTGAAGAAACCCTCCAGCTGTTCGGGCTGGCTGATAGACAGAAAGACAAGATTGAAACCTATTCGGGTGGAATGAAGCGACGCATCAACATTGCATCGGCCCTGTTGCACCGGCCGAAGGTGTTGTTCATGGACGAACCTACAGTAGGTATAGATCCTCAAAGCCGAAACCTCATTTTCGAGGTACTCGAAAAATTACACACCGATGGGATGACCATTATCTACACCACCCACTATATGGAAGAAGCCGAACGGTTCTGCGACCGCATCGGCATCATCGACAAAGGCACTATCATTGCCCAGGGAACCTTGGCAGAATTGAAAAGCACCGGGGGCATCAAGGAAAGTATTGCGGTTACTTTTACCAATCTGAACGAGGATCTACAGTTAAAATTAAAAGAAGCCCTGCTGGGCGATTTTCATTTTTCGAAACAAATCCTTACCTACTACAGCGCTCAGATCCGTACCGATCTCAGCAAGCTTATCCTGCGTTGCAATGAGCTGGGGGCTGAAATCAGCAATATTGAAATACAAAAAGTAAACCTCGAAACCGTATTCCTGGCTTTGACCGGCAAACAATTGCGCGACTAACACGAACCCTTTTTCAACTAAACTTATTCCATCTGTATGTTCAAGATAGCACTCAAAGACCTCAAACTTTTCAGGGCAGATAAACGCGCCATGCTGCTTACCTTTTTGCTGCCCATTCCGCTCATCACACTCTTTTCGCTTGCCTTTGGAGGCATGGGAAGCAGCAGCGGATCGAAGGCCATGATACTCATTGCTGCCGATGAGGATAAAACCCCAACCAGTAAACGCATCCTGCAACAACTCGATTCGCTGAAAGAAATAGACATTAAGCTTACCGGTCTGGATACGGCAAAGAACTGGGTGCGCAAGGGCGATGAAGATGCTGTACTCATCCTGCACAAAGGCCTGAAAGATTCGCTCGATGCCGGAAAAGAGATGCCCATCGAACTAGTGTACGACAAGGCCAAACAGGTGCAGATGGGGCTCTATATGTCTGTCCTGAGCGGAAACCTCATGCGTATTGTCGGGACAAAATCGATGGAGAAAAAAGCCATGAACCGTTTTGACAGTCAGAACCCGGGAATGGATTCGGCCATGAAGGCGGGGGTGCATCAAATGATTGCTTCTAATTTTGATGGGGGAAGCGGCGCTGATGGCAAGACCGCAAACAGCGATGGGGGTGCCATCCTTAAAGCTACTGCCATGGAAGCACAAAAAGAAAACGCTCCGGGCCTGGTGCAAGCTGTTGCCGGAACGGCCGTGATGATGTTGCTTTTTAGTGTGGCCGGTTTGGGGGCTTCGCTCTTGCAGGAAAAAGAAGAAGGAACCCTTAAAAAATTGCTTTTTGCCCCGCTCTCACCACAGAGCATCTTGTTTGGAAAAATGATTTCAGCCAATTTAATTTCAATCGTACAAATGGTTGTGATGTTTTCATTTTCCTGGCTGGTGTTTGGGTTGAACATCAAACAAAACATCCCTGCGCTTATACTCATGATCCTGGCAACAGCTTTTGCCTGTTCGGGCTTTGGAGTATTCCTGGCATCGTTTGCAAAAAGCCGGGCCCAGGTACAGGGGCTTACCACACTCATCGTGCTTACCATGTCGGCAATCGGGGGCAGTATGATCCCGGCCTTTGTCATGCCCCTGTGGATGCAAAAAATGGCTGTGGTTTCGGTAAACTACTGGAGCATACAGGGTTTCTATGATATCTTCTGGAGGGTGCTGCCGGTTACAGATCCGGTCTTCCTAAGCCGGGTTGGAGTTTTGTTTCTAATCGGACTGGTTTTAAATCTTTTGGCCATACGCATGTACAAAAAGAATATCTTGAATATCGCCTGAATCTCTATTCAGCCGACGATTATTCTGTTTTTATTCATTTTCAAAGCAAATCAATTCAGTATGCATGCATTCTGAATTGATTTGCATGCATTTCGAGTTGTTTTGCATGCATTTTAAGTTCGAATGCATGCATTTCGAGTTGCTTTGCATGCATTCTAAGTCAGAATGCATGCATTTCAAGTTGCTTTGCATGCAAACTGAATTGTTTTGCATGTATATTAAGTTGTTTTGCATGCAAACTGAATGGTTTTGCATGCATATTAAGTTGTTTTGCATGCAAACTGAATGGTTTTGCATGTAAAATGAATGATTTTGTTGAAATCGTAATTTAATATCGAAATTACAATAATTTACTGAATAAAATTTTGTAAAACAGTCCTTATCTATCCTTGTATGTTGCTTGCAAACGGAAAGGGTTGGAGCCACTTATCCTTAAAATCATCTGGCCTGGATCTGGTATGCTTTTTTGGGTGCCTGGCTTGCTGAAAAAGTGGGTGGTGGATGTTCTAATTGCTCCTGTATATTTGAATCTCATCCCTCAGGTGCTTGCTTGGGTGCTTCTGCGTCACTGATTTCTGGAATAATTTTTTTAATTTGGAAAGAAGTAAAACAGTTAAGATGACAAAAAGCGCTCTAAAGAAAGAACTTCACCAGGCAATCGACGACATGCCGGATGCCGGATTCCTCCAGGCAATCTACAGGCCGTTTAAAGAATACGCCTTAGGCATTGAGCAGGATTGTCAGTTAACGGTTTTGGAGAAAGCGGAACTTTTGGAACCAGAAAGGCTTCATCTCTCTGGAACTACAAAATCGTACACTGTTTCGCATCCGGGTAAACGTATTCTTTCCGGATATAAAAAGGAAGAGAAAGAGTGAGATCCAGGAATTGGCCTCTGACCACCTCTACGATGCTTTTCATTGGTATGAAACACAACGCACCGGTCTTGGTGTTGAAACCATTGTTAGTTGTCAGAGCGCTTTCTCGCCGGTCTTTTCCGCCACAACCGAATACACCATCGGAATTTTATCCCCCAGGTGTTTAATCCTAAACTTCCTTTCACCCAGCTTCTCGGTCTGCTTAAAACAATTATAGGGCGAATAATCGTATTCTTCAAAATGGTTGAGACGCAGTTTGCTTTGAATCAGACTGCCGATTACTTCACCCAGGCTATGGTTCCATGTTATGTTTTCTTTGACCATGGTGGCCGAGCGGTCGGCATAGGTGCCTGATTCGGTATGAAAAATGGGGCCGCTGTTAAAGTACCGGTAAGTAATGCTGGTAAAATCGTCATCGAACATCAGGGCGGTGGGATGGAATTCAACAAACACAAATTTCCCACCGGGTTTGAGATACCGGCTGATGATATCGGCCCATTTTTGAAGATCGGGAAGCCAGACAATGGTTCCATAGCTGGCATACACAATGTCGAACGTACCTTCCAGATGAGCAGGCAAATCGTAGATGTTGCAGCAGATAAACCGGGCCTGTAGTTTCAATTCCTCATTCAGCCTGAGGGCCGTGTCGATGGCATGATCGCTCAGGTCTACGCCGGTAACCTGGGCGCCCATACGGGCAAAGGAAAGCGAGTCCTGTCCGAAATGGCATTGCAGGTGCAGGATTGATTTTCCGCTGATATCGCCCAGCAGAGAAAGCTCGATTTCATTCAACGAATTCTTTCCCTGCATGAATGCTTCCTGTCCATAGAATTCGGATTTCAGGTGGAAGTCGGTGCGCTGGTTCCAGCTTTCTTTGTTTTTCTGGAGGTAATCGGTGGGTGTTGACATTGGATGTATGGATCTTAATTATGTAACAGTGATGAGCCGGAGCATTCGAACATGAAAATGAAGGAGTATACCTGTACCTCATATGGCCTGACGGTGAACAGGATTAAACCGTTTTGTTTCGCAAAGAAAACCAATTAATCCGGATTGTGCATAAGCTGGCTGATGCGCGAATGCCCGTTTTGACCGGAATAAACATTCCGTGTCGCGGCCGGCCGGGCACCGTGTGGCAGGATTTGTACGTCGTATCCGGGTTATCCCTGTTTGCGTTGCGCAGCCTGGCCCTACGGCTGGCAGGCCTATGGTTTAGATGCTGTCAGCCCCTTGCATAAAATGGAAATCTGCTACTGAAAAATCCGGAATAAATCTTTCTTTTTTAATAAATTTGTAGATACGCCAAAAGCAATTCCCGATGAAAAGGGGTTCAAATTCAGGTTTTTTTCAAATGAGGGGATTGAGCCGCCTCATGTGCACGTTTTTAAAGGCAATGCCGAATATCCGGAAGCTAAATATTGGTTAACTCCTAAACCCGAATTGGTTTACTCAAAGGGATTTACAATTAGGGAGAATACAATCATTCGAGACATCATCCTTCTGAAATACAGAAGGATGATTGAAAAATGGAAAAAACATTTTAAGAACAACTGAAATGGGAAAAATCAAAAACGAACAGAAAATGGAGGGAAAAAAAAACAGCTTAGCGAAGCGCGTAACGAGATCAACTGTTTTACAAAAAAACAGTCTGTCACAGGATAAGGAGGCGTTGCCAGGTTCTGGGAAGCCCCATGTAGCTATCACAACGGTTTTATTGGCCGATCGTATAAAACCGGGAAAGACACTATCCGCTGTTACAAAGAAACAGGAAGCTGATAAAGGAGGTCAACGTGTTTCTCCGGATTACGTTGACGGATTGATCGATCAGTATCATTTAAAAATTGACAAGATCCTGATCGATAAAAAAAACGACCACTTGTTTTTTGTATTAAACAGTGGCCTTACTATCCAGGATAATATTTCGAGGTACCCATTATTAAGAAAAGCATCCACGCTGCAATTGAAAAAATACAGCCTCTACGCAGGAGGCACCTGTATTGAGTGGAAGATGCTTGATGAAGATTTATCACTGCGTGGATTGTTGAAACAAACCCTGTTTGAGCCTCTGATGAAGTCGCTATGCGATCTGGAAGGATTTGTGCTGTCAGCAGGATAATCCTGTCAATGCGCCTTCACCGGAAACACCATATCCATATTCATCTTCACCTTCATCCCGTTCATCATCCCCGGCGAAAATTTCAACTTTGTTACATAGTTCTTTACGGCCTCATCTACCGATGCTTCCACGCCTTTGAGCACAATGCAGTTGATGACGGTGCTGTCGGTCTTCACATCAAAGCTCAGCTCAACAGCGCCTTCCACATATTTTTTGACGGCTTCGGGCGAATATTTTACGTTCATGAGCACTTCCTGGTAAAGCGCTTTTTCGCCTTTTGGATATTCGGGATCGCGCGTTGTTTTTACCTGGATGTTCTGAGGATCGGGTTTTGTCTGTGCAAACAGGCCTGAAGCAAGGACTGCAAAAAAGAGTATGAGCGCTGATTTTTTCATGAGAGGATGTTTAGCTTAGACAGTGGTGGATATAACAAAGCGATAAATCGATGGTTGCTTCAATGCCCTTGATGTGGGTACGTTCTACGCCATGCGATGCAGCAACGCCGGGGCCGATCAGTGCAACCCTGAAATCGTTTCCTGCCCTCAGCGCTGCCGAACCGTCTGAACTGTAGAACGGATACACATCGAGCTTGTAGGGAATCTTGTTTTTCCCGGCAAGTTCCACCAGTGTTTTCCTGAACCCATAGTCATAAGGTCCTGAACTGTCTTTTACACAGATGGAACAGCTTTGTTCGTTGCCTTCGCAGGCATCGCCCAATACGCCCATGTCTATCACCAGCAGTTCTTCAACGGTTGAAGAGTAGCCCGAAGTTCCCCCATGTCCAACCTCTTCGTAATTGCTGAAAAACAATTCTACAGGAGCTTCCACTGCGCCTTCTTTCAACCGTCTGGCTATTTCAAAAAGCACATAACAACCGGCTTTGTTGTCCATAAAACGCGATTTGATAAACCCGTTTTTGTATTCCCGGTAGCGAGGCTCAAAACAAATGATATCGCCTGTACGGATGCCGAGCTTTTCGGTGTCTTTCTTTGTAAAAACGTCTTCGTCCAGGCGTATGTGCATGGTGTCGTAATTCCGTTTTTCGGTTTCACGGGTATCATTGGCATGCGAAGAAGGGTTGTTCAGGAGCATCGTGCCGGTTAGGATGCGTCCGTCCAGCGTATGGATGTTTACATACTCTCCTTCGGCGCTGGTTAAGGAGGGGCCTCCGAGTTTTGAAAAGCTGAGCGTCCCATCTTTCTTGATGCCCGAGACAATGGCTCCAAGCGTATCCACATGTGCGGCTATGGCCAGGGTTGGTTTAGATCCCAGTGCACAACGCACAGCGCCTTTGTTGGTGTACGCGGGTTTATACCCGTAGCTTTTCAGCAGGTTAAAAATATACGTGCAGGCCTGGGCCGTAAACCCCGAAGGCGAATCGATTTCGACAAGCTTTTGTAACGTGTTGTATTCCGACATGGGGTTGTGTTTATGCTTCAGACCATCAGCGGCGGTGAAAAGATGGGTAAAGGTAAAAAAGATTGGGAGCTTTGGAGCATCAAAATGGATGGATGCCCAAACCCAAAAAACAGTAAATTCGCTGTATGAGCAAGGTGTTTCTTTTTCTTTTTTCGATGTGTATTGGATATACATCTGCTTCCTGCGCGCAAAAAAGCGCTCAGCTTAAAGCCGGATCCTGGCAGGGCGAATTGATGCTTAATGGCACCACCCGGCTTCCTTTTTATTTTGAATTGAAAAAGAACAAGGGAAAAACAACACTGGAGGTCAGCAACGGGGAAGAACGTATCCTGGTAGATGAGATCACCGAAACGAGCGATTCAATCTTTTTCCGGATGCCGGTGTTTGATTCAGAATTCAAATGTGAAATAAAGGAAAACGGAAAACAACTCGATGGAGTCTGGATCAACCATGCCCGTAAAGACCACAACGAAATCCCTTTCCAGGCCTTTTATGGCAGGGAATATAACTGTGACAAAGGATCCAGGGCTTTTACCTCGCTAAACGCCACAAAATGGGAAGCCACCTTCAATGCCGGCACCACAGACAGCTACAAGGCCATCGGGCTCTTTAAGTTTGATTACAAGACACACAGCGTCAACGGAACGTTCCTGACCGAAACAGGCGATTACCGCTATTTATCGGGCTATGCCTGTACCGACTGGATCTATCTTTCCTGTTTCGACGGTTCACATGCCTATTATTTCAGGTTCAAGCTAAAGCCCGACAGTACCCTGGCGGGCGATTATTATTCGGGTTCCACCGGATATGAGAAGTGGACCGCCAAACGCAACCCCTCTTTCAATCTCCGTAACCCCGACTCGCTTACCTATTTGAAAAAGGGGTACGACCGCATTGTTTTCAAGTTCAGCAATACCGAAGGGAAAGAAGTGAGTTCGGAGGATGAGAAATACAAAAACAAAGTGGTGGTCGTACAAATCATGGGTTCCTGGTGCCCCAATTGTATGGATGAGACACGGTATTATGCTGAAACATATTCCAGACTGAAAAACAAAGGTCTGGAAGTGGTGGCCCTGGCCTTCGAAAAACCTGTTGATCCGTCCACGGCAAAAGCAAATGTTCTGAAAGTAAAGACTCGTTTTAATGCCGGCTACGAATTCCTCCTCACCGGCAAAAGCGGAAGCGCCGGAGCATCCGAAGCCTTGCCTATGCTCAACACCGTGATGGCTTTTCCGACAACCATTTACATCGACAAAAAGGGCCGTGTCAGGAAGATCTACACCGGTTTTAACGGCCCCGCAACAGGCATTTATTATGAGCAGTTTAAAGAGCAGAATGAACGCTTTTTGGAAAAACTGCTGGGGGAATAGGCCCAAACACAGGTCAACCGGTTTCGTTTGTTTTTCCTGTCAGACACGACCGATTCAGGCATGAGCGTGTAAATTTCTATATTTGCACAAATCATACCCTATGCACCCCGAATTATCCGAACAGGAAGTCATCCGCCGTCAGAAATCAGAAGAATTAAGAACCCTGGGCATCAATCCATACCCCCCTGAACTATTCGAAATCAATGTCAGCGCCAGGGATATAAAAGACAATTACGAGCGCGATAAAACCAACTATAAAAACATCAGCATCGCTGGCCGTATCATGAGCGTACGCGATATGGGCAAGGCTGCTTTCGCTGTTCTTCAAGACAGCACCGGCCGTATCCAGCTTTATGTGCGCAGGGATGATATCTGCCCGGGCGAAGACAAATCGCTTTACGACAGTGTATTTAAAAAGCTGCTCGATCTGGGTGATATTATTGGCGTGAAAGGTTTTGTGTTCACCACCAAAACCGGTGAAATCTCTATCCATGTTACTTCGCTTACCTTACTTTGCAAGGCGCTTCGTCCGCTTCCCGTCGTACATACTGATGCCGAAGGGGTGGTACACGACGAGGTGACTGATCCAGATTTTATCTATCGGCAGCGTTATGTTGATCTGATCATCAACCCCGAGGTGCGTGAGCGTTTTAGGAAACGCACCCAGATCATTCAATCCATGCGCGAGACGTTTAATGCCAAAGGCTATCTGGAAGTTGAAACGCCCATTCTGCAACCTATACCAGGAGGAGCTACGGCAAGACCGTTTACGACCCACCACAATGCCCTCGATGTTCCGTTGTTCCTGCGTA
>Ga0206851_1149_pt1 | contig 18694 bp, 15 predicted proteins | sample Alteio_BWOrgCont_13_FD_152904 | JGI IMG/M metagenome (GOLD analysis project Ga0206851, IMG submission 152904) | Enriched cells from forest soil in Barre Woods Harvard Forest LTER site, Petersham, Massachusetts, United States -... | ecosystem: Environmental > Terrestrial > Soil > Temperate forest >... | reverse complement strand
TAAAGTTACCCTTGTAGGGTTTGGGACTTTTTCGGTTAGCAAGAGAGCTGCCCGTACAGGTCGTAATCCGCAGACCGGCGCTGCCATCAAGATCAAGGCGAAGAAGGTGGCGAAGTTCAAGGCCGGGGCGATTCTTTCCTCAAAGGTCTAGTACAAATTTATCCATCGATTCAGTGATCAGCCCGGTTCCTCAGCGAACCGGGTTTTTATTAATAAAAATCTCATTTTATGCAAAAGATCGTTCCATTTCTTTGGTATAAGGACAACAAGGCGGAAGAGGCTGCGAACTATTATGTAAGCATTATCCGGGGTGCGAAAATAAAGGAGGTTATGCGGGCGGGCAAAGCGGGGCCGGGACCTGTGGGATCGGTGATCACCGTCAGTTTCACCATCGGGGATCAGGAGATCGTGGCGCTGAACGATAATCCCCAATTCGGCTTTACGATGGCCATATCACTCATGGTTCATTGTGATACCCAGGAGGAGATCGACGAATATTGGGAAAAATTGTCTGCCGGCGGACAGAAGATACAGTGCGGCTGGCTGACCGACAAATATGGCGTATCCTGGCAGATAGCTCCGCCGGTGCTGCGGGAGATGCTGAGCGATAAAGATCCGGAGAAGGCGGCGAGGGTCATGAAGGCCATGATGCAAATGACGAAGATCGAGATTGCCGCGCTGAAGAAGGCGTATGAGAGTTAGTTGCCTTTGCGGAAACCGCCTCCGCCGCCACCGCCCCCACCGCCGCGGAACCGGCCGCCGCCCGGGAACTGGCCGGGGGTTCTGCCGTGCTGGGAGCCCTTGAAGTTATTCAGGTTATACGTGAACGTGAGCATGACGTACTGCTGCAGGGTGGTGGTGCGGGTGTCGGTTATCTGGTTGAGGGAACCGGACTTGCTGACGGAGGTGTTCTGATGCAGAAGATCGAAGACCGTCAGGCGGACCTCACCATCCTTTTTTTTGAAGAGTTCCTTTGCAATGCTGGGGGTCAGCAGGGGGACGCTCTCGTTGTAGCCGGGAGTGTGGTTATCGGCAATGGTATAGGTCAGCGTAGTGGCGATCAGCCAACCGCTGTTGGTATAGGCGGTGATCTCGGCATTGAATACCTGGGAGAAGGCATTCAGGTTGGATGCGGTGGTGAGGGTGTTCTGGTTGATGGTATAGGTCGAGGCGGAGCTGAAGTTCATGTCAAAATTCTTTTTGATATTGGTCGTCCAGTTGACCTTTTCGGTGAAGGTGGTGGACTTTGTGTAGTCGTGCTGATAGCCGACGGGCGGGAATTTGGAATAGACGAGGTTCTGGCTCTGGGAGTAGTTGATGTCGGTGATGAGGTTGAGGTTGGACTTCGGATGTTTGAGCGCCCAGCCGTAGTTGAAATATCCGGAAAAGCTGTAGGTCCCGTTCAGGTTGATGTAAGTGGTGCTGTCCCCGCCTTTGGCGGTCGGCAGGATCTCATTCTGGATATCGTTAACGGTCGTGCTGGCGTTGATCGTGGCGAACAGCACATGGTTGTTGGAGGGGTTGAAGGACTGGTACAGCATCCGCAGGCTGTGTGTGAACTGGGGCTTGAGATTAGGGTTGCCAGTGGTGAAATTGATGTCGTCGGACGTGGTGGTGAGAGGCTGGAGCTGGCTGGAACTGGGGCTCCCGGTCCGGCCCATATAGTAGACCCGCAGGCGCTGGTAATTGCTAAAAGAGTAATTGAACTGGACGGTTGGGGTGAGGTTGGTATAGTTGCGCGATACATCGATGTTTTTGGTCGTATTAAGACTGTTGTAGTTCATGAACTGGACTCCTGTTCCGAGGTTGATATTGAGTTTTGCATTCTGGATTCGGTAGGTGGCTGAAATCCGGTTGGAGTAGGAAGTGAATTTATAAGAGTTGCTGAACAGGCTGTCGAAGGAGTTGTATTTGCCGATCGAATTGTCAAAATCGTAGGTATCGTTAACAGTCGTGCTCTTGTTGTACGAGTAATTGTAGGATACCAGCAGGTAGGTGTGCTTGCTGATCGGTTCCGTGTAGTTGAGGGTGGGGCTGATCGACCAGGAATGCAGGGAATCGAAGTAATGCTGGTTGATGTTCTGAAAGGAATCCAGCTTGTAGTAGGTATTCTGGGAATTGTAATATCCATTGCCGTCGTTGACATTGGCCGTTCCGGTCAGATCGAGGGTCAGGGTACGGTATTGCTTCCTGAACCGGTGGCGGAACGTAAAGTTGGAGCCGTTGATATTGAAGCCGGAGTTTACGCTGGAGGACGAACCGACGGAGTGGCTGATCAGGGAATCGTTCTGGTCCATGGAAGTAGCGGATGACGAAGAGTTCGGGGTAGTGGATTGAATGGTGACGTTGGGCCGGAAAATAAAAGAGTTGTTGCTGTCGATCTTACCCTCCATATTGAAATAAATCCTTTGGTTAGTAGTGCGGGAGATGGCCGCGGAGGTATCGCTCACGGAGTTGGTGCTGTCGGGGAAGCCGGGGATAAATTTTTCCACCAGGCTATTCTGATCGAGGGAGATATGGGTGAAATTATAGAAATAGCTGCCGTAGGCTTCGATCTTAGGACCCCAGTTGTCATGGTAGTTAAGGCCGCCCGCCCATACGGTGGTGATACCGGGGCTGCTTTGGTTGGTGGCTGCGCTGGGGCCGCCACCGCTACCTCTCCGGCTGCCGGAGGATCCGAGGATATCCTGGATGGTAAAGTTCTGCTTGTTGATGTCGTTGCCTTCGCCGAGGGCGGAGATCTGCTGATCGTTGTTAAAGCGGTGGAAGTTAAAACTTTCGTCATAGTCCTGGTTGGTGCCGATGGCGGCGATGGCCCGGCCGAAATAGCCGATGCGTTTGTCTTTTTTGGTGACAATATTTAACGTCTTTACGCGGTTCCCGTCATCGATGCCGGTGAATTTGCTTTGGTCGTCCAGGTCGTCGAAGATCTGGTAACGTTCGACGATATCCGGGGGGATATTGCGGGTGGCGAGTTTAGGGTCATCATTGAAGAACCGTTTGCCGTTGACGAGGACCCGGGTGACGGTCTCGCCCTGGGCGGTGATATTGCCGCTTGCATCTACTTCAACGCCCGGCAGCTTCTTCAGCTGGTCTTCCACAAAGGCGTTTGGTTTGGTTGCAAACATTTCCGCGTTGTATTCCACGGTATCCTTCTTAATGGCCATGGGAGGGCGCTGAATAACGACTTCCTGCAGGACGTCGGTAGCGTGCAGCATATTGATCGTCGAAAAATCGATGTCTTTTGCGGCAGTGCTGATCGTGAATCGTTTGATGACGTGGTGGTAGCCTTCGAAGGTGATGAGCAGGTGGTAGTTACCAGGGGGGAGGTTCCGGAAGCTGAAATTGCCGTTCTTGTCGGCTACGGTATATTGCGTGTCGGTGGTGTCCGATTCGGGGGTGACGCTGACGGTGGCATCGGCAAGCATCTGTTTTGCGCTGGTGTCCGCGATCCTGCCTTTTACAGATCCCCTGACCTTGCCCTGAGAGAAGGCGGGGTGGGCGAGCCAGAGGCAGAAGAGCAGCAGCAGTACGCGGTTCATTCCCATAAATATGCATCGAATAGACTGCTAAAATACTCGGTCGTTTACTGTTGTCCGCCGAACTGTTATAAATGGCCAAATAAAGTCAATGATAGGGTGAAATAGCCTCACGTCGGTGGGTGAAGGGGCAATATACACCGGTAAATTGCGATCCGTTAACATAGGGGTAATACTGGGGGGTTAGCTTTACTAAGCCGGTTCGAAGCCGGCCTAATTGCAACTGCGATGTGGAGTCTATTGGTCATTACCTGCGTACTGTTCCAGACAGCGGTCGCCATTTTCCTGCTAAATGGAGTCCGGGGTGAGGATGATGTGGATAAAAGTCTACGGGCTCTCCTCCTGATGCTTCTTGTCCATTTGTCTGTAAAGTTCCTTTTGCTGGGTGTGCTGGCGGATGTCTTTATGTATACGCAGATCCCGACGGGGTTCGGGCTGGCGTATGGCCCGCTCCTGCTCATCACGGTCCGGTCCTGGCTGGGCCGGCCGATGGGACGTCGGGTGATCTTCTATCATTTTCTGCCTTTCCTGATCTTCTCGATCGGCTATCTGGCGCTTGTGGCGGGCGGCCTGCGGGGCTGGGTTTCCAAGGCGGTCATCCTGGAGTATACCGGCCGGTATGAGTGGCTGGTGCTGGTGTCGCTGGTAGGGTATCCGGTGTATGTCAAGTTCCTGCTGCGGGGGCGCCGCCGAGCTGTGGGGAAGGATATTGGGAAGGGGCGGTTGCTGGGGCAGATCGCCAATGTACTGCTGGTGGGGGTGGGAGCGGGAATTCTGTTCAGTGTGGTCCGGCAGGCGGGGATTCAAATGGCCGGCGCCGATCTGCGGATGTTGCCGTATATCTGCTTCTCGGCGATACCGTTGCTGATCCTGCGGCATCGGTTGCAGCGCCCCGGGGCCGCGGTGCGGGCGGGTGGAGCGGAGATGAGTGAGGAGATGAAACCGGAGGTTAGCGGGCGGGTGGTAATTGCGGAGCGGACAGTGCTTGAACAGGGGATCGTGGTTGCGGAACGGGCGGTTGTGGTGCAGGAGGCTGTGGATGGTGAGCGCGTGGTGGTGGCGGAGCGGGTTGTAGTCGCGGAGCGGCGGTATGAGAAATCGGGACTGGACGGGGCGAAGCTGGAAGAGTATGCGGCTACGCTGATGGCTTATATGGAAAAGAGCAGGATCTATCTTGATCCGGACCTTTCGCTCGATGAGCTGGCGTCGCGGCTGAAGATGTCAAGGCATCATCTTACGCAGCTGCTGAATGACCGGTTGATGAAGAATTTCTATAGTTTTATCAATGAATACCGGATCGGCGCGGCCATCGCCAGGCTGGATGATCCGGAGGCGGAAGTGAATATACTTTCGCTGGCATTTGATTGCGGGTTTAATTCGCGGTCTTCTTTCAACAATTACTTCAAAAAAATTATGGGATGCACGCCTTCGGCCTACCGGAAGCGGCAGGTGATGAGGGTGGTCGGGGCCGGGCAGTAGGGTCGGGATCTGTTAGTTGGTCAGAAATTTATTTTTCAATTGCTCGCGTTTGTCTGGTGTCAGGCCAAGCTCTGCTTCGAGGTAGTGGTCAATGGAGCCGTATTGGCTGCGGATGGCATCGAAGGTAGCTTTGAGGTATTCAGCCTTTGCGGCATTCATGGAGCGGGCAACCTCTTCATTAAGGTGGTATTGGCTAACCATAAGCTGGAGGGACCGGCCGTTATCCTGTGAGCGGTAATAGTTGGTAGCGGTATAGTCCGCTTCTATTGTCGTGTAGGGAACCCCAAGCGCATAGAGTAACAGGGCTGCGCCGATACCGGTTCGGTCTTTGCCGGCGGTGCAGTGGAAGACAAGGGCATCGGTATCGGGAAGAGCAAGGACTTTGGTGAAGAAGGGCTGGTAGCGGGCTGTGAGATAGGCAGTGTTGGTGTACCAGGTCAGCATCATGGAATCGCCGTTACGGGTCTGGAACATGTTGCGCTGCATTTGCGAGTTCAAGCTGTCGCTGCCGGCGGGGCAAAGGATATAGTTGGTCCCAGGATTGATCTTATCGGGTGCCTTGGCCGATTCGGCTACACCGCGGAGGTCCACGTCATACCAGATGTGGCGGGCCTGGAGGGTGTCGAGGTCGGCCGGGGTCAGCTTGCTGATGTCAGCACTCCGGTAGATGACCTTCCATTTCACGTGGCGGCCGTCGCCGGTGGTATAGCCGCCGAGGTCCCTGAAGTTGATGGCGCCCTGCAGGGGGACGTGGCGGAGGGAGCTGTCCGCGATCTGGGCGGATGCGGCAAAAGGAAATATCGAAAGGAGTAAGAGAAGTTTGCGCATGAGTTCGTCTATAAGTGATTTGAAAAAACCGGCAAAGCGCTTTAGCACTTTGCCGGCGGGTTTGAGTCAAAAGGGCGTAGGTTGGAAAGCAACCGTTATTTAGTAAGCCACATGGTAGCCGTAGTAGCGTCTGTCCCTCCAAACTGAGCCTGGACTGAGGCTGTCCAGTTGGCCGCGTTGGAGGTCTGTTCGGAAGTCGGATACTGCCAGCGGAGGGGAATCTGGAGATTGGGCGTTCCGATACCGGTCCCGCCCTGAGAAAAGGTGGGAACACCGGTCCGCCGCCAGTTGTAGTAGGCTTCCCAGCCGGAATTCTGCCAGAAGGCGATATATTTCTGGGTCAGGATCTGGTTGAGGCCGGCTGCGTTGTCGCCGGCGTACTGGATCTGGGCCTGGTTCATGAAATTGGTGACGTTGACGGTTACGGTACCGAGGACGTTGGAATAATTGACCGGCTGGAAGACGGGCAGACCCACGGTGACAGTAGCGCCATCAGACAAACCAAGCCAGCTCATGTCCGCGAGGATCCCGTTGGTGTACCAGCTGCTGCCGGAAGTGCCGGAGATCCAGCCGAGATTGGCTGCTTCGGCGATATTGAAGCACAGCTCCGGATAACCGATCACAATATAGGGTTCGCAGGTGGATCCGTTGGTATTCGGGCCGCTTGCAGTGCCATAGTAGCGGAGATAATTGTTGTACGAATACATCCCACCGGTGGTGTTCACCGTTAACTGCGAATAACCGAGGCCGATATCGGCGCCTACGTAGGCTGCAAAACTGGTGTAGGGCACATTATCGGCGATCTGCGCCGGAGCGGGAGTTGCAGCGATAAAAGTTCTTGGATCGTTATTGCCGGCGACGAGACTGAGAAATGTGCTGCACATATCTTCGTACCCGACATAGGGGGTGTAGTTGGGGAACAGGGGGTAGTTATTCCTGGACGGGCTTTCAAGGTAGTGATAGGCGAGGTTGTCGGAATTGCCAGTCATGATCGGATAGGTGGACGGATTGTTGAAGATCTTGGCAAATTGACCGGGGATATTGAGCTGGGGATTGTCCTGAGCTCTGCGGCTCAGGCTGACCAGGACGCGAAGCTTGTAGGTATTGATCACTTTTTGCCATTGCAGATAGGTCAGGCCGAAGATATCGCCGGTCGCATCCACGACGGCATTTGCGCCGTTGAGGCTTACGAGGTTCCCCATCAGGGTATTTGCGGTATCCAGCAGGGCCAGGCAGTTTTGGTATACGACAGCCTGCGAATCGTATTTCGGGGTTGGATAGAGGGCAGGGTTGCCAGCCTGGGTCATCGGGATATCGCCGACGCGTTGGGTGTACCAGATGAAGCTATAGGCGGTAAAGAACTTGGCGAGCGCCGCATAGGCATTCGGCGTGCTGCCGTATTGGTCCTGGGCCTGAGTTATCATCAGGTTGACATACTTCAGCATGGGATATTGCGTAGCCGTGTTGGTCCAGGTATACTGGTTGTTCCCCCAGTAATAGGGATAGTTGGAGACAAAGAATTGGTTCCAGCGCATGACCTGGTCCCAGGGGCCTTCGTTCTGGTTTCCCGCTACCCCATCGATCACACCGCCGCCGTAATACATTTCGTTGGTGATCCGGTTCAGCAGCAGGGAAACCGGAACGGTCGTCGAACTGCTGGCCGAATTGGGGTTGCTGAGCAGGTTGCCTTTCTGGCAGCTCACCAGCCCCAGGGAGATCATCCCGGTTAAGAATATAATTCCACTAAATGCTTTTTTCATAACTAATTTTTTATCAGTTGATTAAAAACCAAGGTTTAGATTGAGGCCCCAACGGCGGAAGCTCGGTGAAGAAAGGGTGACATCCGAGGAAGTCCCGGCATATTGGACCCCGCTGTTGCTTACGTTTGTACCGCTGGCGTATTGATCGATATCGAAGTCTTTGCGCTTGGCGAAATAGAGCAGGTTTCTGCCTACGAACGAGACCGAGGCGCTCTTGAATCCGGATTTCCCCAGCGCTCTCTTCGGTAAAGTATAAGCCAGCTGAACCTCCCTCAGTTTGACGAACGTCCTGCTGATCGTATAATACTGGTCGAAGTTGCTGCCCATCGAGCTGGAGAAATAGTTCTGGACCGTAGTAGGCACGTTGTTCGTGGCAAAGGCGACCTGTTTGAGGTTAGTGATCTGGCCATTGGCGTATGTCGGCGTACCGGATGTGATCATCACGCCGGGGGCGACGTAGGCGGGAACGATGGCCTTGGTTCCGTCGCTTGTGCTTTCCCATTCGGCATTTCGGGCTGTCTTGAAGGCGCCCTGGTCGGTCTCGATCGCGGTACCGCCGTTATCGGAATGATACCAGACGTCGTCGTAGACCTTGCCGCCAAAGCGACCGTCAAACTGGAAGCTCAGGCTGATGTTCTTATAGGCGATGCGGTTGTTGATACCCGCGACAAAGTCAGGATTGAGATGGCCGAGGTAAGTCATGTTGTTAACGCCGCCCGGGGAAGAAAGCGGGCCACCGCCGCTATATACGATATGGCCCTGGCCGTCGGTGACAAAGCCGGTGCTGTAATAATCGTCCATTCGTTCCCCGATATGGTATTCGTGGTTGCCGTTGCTTCCCAATAAGGTGGTGACACCCGGATAAATGGATTTCAGGGTTTCGACGTAGGTCGACCAGTTAATCATCATGTCCCAGGTTACATTACGTGTCTTAACCGGTGTGGCAGTCAGGGTCAGCTCCCAACCTTTTTTGAGGGTGGTGACGCCGTTAACATTCTGGTTTTGATAGGAGGTCGAGGCGGGAACGGCGAGCGCAAATTCCTGGGGACCATTCTCCGTGGTGAAATAGGTGGCATCCAGTCCCACGCGGTTATGGAACATCCGATAGTCCACCCCGGCTTCATAGGATATTACATCGTAAGGTTTGAGGTTCGGGTCGGCGAGTGTGGTCGAATAGGCAACCGACGGCAGGTTGTTGTAGTAAGTCGATAACGTGTATTGATTCTGATTGGCATAGGTCGGTCCGTCATAGGAAGTATAATTCTCTGAACCATAACCCAGCAAGTTTTCTGTCGATCCGCTGAACCCGCCGTTGGCCAGCGCATAAGCGGATGGGGCCTGGCCGGTGGTTTGACCGCCTTTCACTTCGGCGAATGATCCCCGCAGCTTGAAGTAGCTGATCGCCTCCGGCAGGCGGAGGTAATCGGTGAGCGACGTGCTTATTGCCACGGAAGGATAGAAGAAGGTGTTATCTCCTGAAGGCAGGGTGGAGAGGTGGTCTTCCCGGCCGGTCGTGGAGATATTGAAATAATTTTTATAGCCCAGGTCCAGGGTATAATACCCGCTATAGACCTGCATGTTGGAGGTCCAGTTCCATTCGAGTGCAGAGGTCTGAGAGTTGGACAGGCTATATACGCCGGGAACAGCGAGGTCCACGGTGGTTCCGTAGAAGGAGCTGTAGCGGAAGGAACGTTCGCTGGCACCCAGATTGGCAGCCAAATGCCAGTTCTTTGCAAAGTCCTTGTTGTACGACAACAGGAAGTCGGTATTGTTTTCCAGCAGGTTCCTCCGGTCTTCGCGGTAGTCGCCGTACCAGCCCCAATAATACCAGGGCAGGTATTGGTTCAGGATGGTGCCCGCGGGGACTTTCTCGTCGCGTTCCTGGCTCCAGCCGGTAAATTGGGTCCGGAAGGTGGCAATGAGGTTCTTCTGGATCGACCAATCCAGTTTCACGTAGCCGTAAATGTCCGTTTTAAAGTGGTTACGCAGCCATTGGTAGGCCATGAAATACGGGTTATTGCTACGGCCATAGTTCTCGGAGTATTGTTTCAGGCCGGGGACGCCCAGCGGCGACTGGTAGTAGTTCTTCAGAGACCGGACGTCATAGGCGTCATTGCCATATACATTGAACATGTAGACGTAGCTGTTGGGGCCGTAGTTCACGTCCGGCAGGTTGGGCGTGTACTGAACATCCATATTGATATTGGCTGAAAATTTCAGCTTGTTGTTGATATCGTAGTCCGTATTGATGTTCAGCACGTCCATATTGATCCTGGTATTCGGATCGGTCCCTTTCTGGAGGATGTGCGAATAGGAGATGCGGACATCGGAATTGGTGCCGGAGGTTGCCAGGGACAGGTTGGTGGCGGAGATCAAACCGTTAGCAATGAAATTCCTATAGTTGTTCTTGCCGATAGAGACGTAAGGAGTGGGAGTGCGGACCCCGGTGGTCACGTCGTAGGGGCTATTGTATTGCAGAACCGGCTGCGCATCCATCTGAGGACCCCAGCTCGGAAGGCGCTGGGTATGGTCATCCAAACCCTCACCAAAAGAATACTGGAAAAGAGTACCGCGGCCATATTCAGTCTGATCCTTGGGAAAGATCAAAAAACCTTTATCAATCATGTCGGAGGTATTCAGATTGATCTGCCAGCCTTTTGCATCGCGGCTTCCTTTCTTGGTGGTGATCACGATTGCGCCGTTCTGGCCCCGGAAGCCATAGAGGGCTGCCGCGTTAGGGCCTTTGAGGACAGATACGTTGTCGATATCGTCCGCGTTGATATTCCAGGTGTCGGAGTTAATGGGAATGCCATCCACAACGATCAGCATGTCCTTTGTTCCGCGGTTGACGATCTGGGGTCTGCCGAAAAATTCCGGCGATGCGCCGATGGTCAGGCCAGCCACTTTGCCTTCCATGCTGGTAAAGGCATCCGCCTCCCGGGCCTGGGTCAGATCGCTGCCTTTAATCTCTTGCACGGCATAGCCTACTTTTTTCGCTTCCTTCCTGATCCCGAGAGCGGTAACGACCACTTCTTCGAGCTGGCGGTTGCTCGGAACCAGGATCACATTGAGGCGGGCGTCCTTACCGACCGGCAGCTCCTGGGGGGCGTACCCGATAAAGGTGACGACCAATACAGCATCCATGCCAGAAAGTCTGATGGCATAGTTACCTGCTGCATCCGTTGTCGTTGCGTTGGAGGTGCCCTTTTCCTGGATGGTCGCACCCTGGACAGGATTTCCATCAGGCGAGCTGATCCGACCGACGATGGTCCTGGTCTGGGCAAAAAGAGAACCGCCTGGGAACAGACAGTTGGCCAAGAGCATGATCATGGCCGCAGTCCAAGTCAATTTTTGTCTCATTTGTTTTGTAGTTAATTGATGAAAGTGATTATAAGCGAATCTGTATATGGTTACACAAAGCTGTCTTAAGCGACGGCGTTTTTCAACGCTGCCGTTCGGGCAGAACATTTTTCTGTACGGCCCGTGCGGCAAGGACATGGATTAAAAATAACTGTCTGACAATGAGTCTTTTATAAGATTAATGGATTGTTACCTTACTATTAATAAACTATTAAGGTGCTGCGAGAGCTGCGATCAGCGCGTCGCCGCCTTCTTCGAGCGGGCCGTTGTTGTGAATACTGATGCGGCCGGATGAACCGGACCAGCGTTCAGGCTGACGCTGCAATCTGTTCTCGATATCTGCGGCTGTCTCGCGGCCGCGGTTTTCCAGTCTGCGGCGGATGATGTCCGGATCGGCTTCGATGACGATGGTCACGAGTTCTGGATAGCGTTGAAGCGCCACCGGTAGATACTGGCGCGAACCGTTTACGACGACGTGAAATCCATTTTCCATCCAGAAATCGATCTCTTTTCCGATACCGTAGTATAGGCCGTGGCTAATCCAATGCAGGGCGAAGAGGCCTTTGTCCCGTCGAAGCCGGAATTCTTCAGGGGAAACATAAACGTGATTTTCGTTCCCTTCCCTGGGGGGGCGGGTGATGTAGCGATGGGCGAACAGGACAGGCATCGAGCCATTTATTCGAAGGCGGGCGTATTCCATCAGGGAATCCTTGCCTACGCCGGATGCGCCTACGATGTAGAACAACTGAGGCATATAATCATTTAATAGTACACTGGTGATCTAATCCGGGACGAGGAGATGCGCATGAACGCCAAAGTGGTCGCTGGGGTACAAGCCATTCTCCGCGTCCGGCTGGTCAAGCACGGTCTCCGAGCCGGTGATCTGCGGATAAGGTTCTGCCGCGGGGCGGATGATCAATAGATGGTCTACCCAGTGCGAGGCGCTGTAGAGAACGGGCCCCCGCTCCTTCAATAATTGTATCTCAGTTGAATTTTCCTCTGCGTTGAGATCTCCGCCGATGATGCGATATCGGGCGGAGGATGCGGATATTTCCTGCAAGACACTGGTCATCTGGCGAATGCGCAACTCCTGGTTCCGGAGATGGGTGAGGTGCACGTTGACTACGAGCATCGATTTGCCCGGGGTCAGCTCCAGGGTGAGGAGCTGTGCTACTCTTCCGCCGTCGGCCGGGCTGGATGGAAGCTCGATGGTTGTCCGGTCGCTCACCGGGAGATTGGTCAGGATGCCCAACCCGGAAAAGCAATCTGTCGTGCTGCCGTCCAGACTTCGGAGTTTCCTGCGGGCGGGCGCAAAATAGCCCGGCACGTTCAACTCATCAGACAGATAGCGGAGGGTATCCACTTCTCCATCAATGGTCTGGAAACACTCCTGACAGAAGATCACCCGATCCGTAAGACTCATTTGCCGCAGCCCTGCCGCCAGCACCTTTCTCCTATTATAATAATCGCCGTCGCATTTCCAGGTGTTGATCGTAAGCAGGTCAATCTCCATTCCGCCACGAATTTGAGCCGTTCCCGTTCGCCTTTGATTGGGCTTTGGTTAGGAGTTAGTTATTCTTTTGTAATCGCAAAATGCGGGAATAATGGAGGAAAAATGCAGAAATCAGGGCAGGCTGAATTGTTAGCGAAAGATGTGGGAATAGCGAGTGAATAGCGATAAACCTGTGCCGCGAGTGCCGAATGAGGGCGAATTATTTTTTATTTAACATTCGCCTAAAAATTCGATCACATTCGATGGCTAAAATGTGGATCGAAAAAACCGGGGCCAATATGAAGAAATATAAGCTCATTATTATAGACGATCATCATGATACAATAGAGCTCCTTAAATATAACCTGGTGTCCGAGGGGTATGAGGTAAAGGCATTCTTCAATGCTGTTGATGCGCTGAAATATGTGACGATGGACAACACCGATCTCGTGATCACGGATTGGATGCTGCCGGAAATGGACGGGTTGGACCTGTGCCGGAATTTAAAACATAATCCGTCCACGCAGGACATTCCTGTCGTCATGCTGACGGGCAAGTCAGACGAGATCGACGTAGTGACGGCTTTGGAAGTAGGTGCGGAGGAATATATATCAAAGCCGGTACGGATGCGGGAGATGCTGACGCGTGTCAAGAAAATACTCCGGCGCAAGGCGGGTGAGATCCTTGCACAGGTGAAGGGCGAGAATAAAGAATATATTGTCAGGGGCCGGTTGAAGCTGGACCTGGCCAGCTATACGGTCAGTCTGGAGGACGAGCCGCTGGATCTTACGATCGTAGAGTTCCGGTTGCTGGAGCTGCTCGCGCGGCAGCCGGGGAAAGTCTTTTCGCGCAATCTTATTATGGAGCGCATCAACGGGATGGATTATTTCGCTGCAGAGCGATCCGTGGATGTACAGATTGCCGGCTTGCGGAAGAAGCTCGGCCGGTTCAAAGACGGGATCGAGACGGTGCGATCGGTGGGATACCGGTTGAATGAAAAGGCCTTATAAGATAACCATCAACTAACAAAAAGGCATTTACTCACTAATCATTCCCAAACAATCGACGGCTACTTTTACTTCAATCAATGAGTTAATTATGGATAACGCGGATCATATGGAACAAGCGGATTATATATTATGCGAGTGCGAGCTCGAGGCGTTGGCGACGTTTGTGCGAGAGCTGGAGCAGGAATATAAGATAACCGTTGTTCGTCAGCCGGCGGTCTGTATGACGATGGTGCAGGCAGAGGATTCGGTGGAAGGGCAGCCCTTTTATTTGGGAGAAGCGCTGACGACAGAATGTGAATTGCAAGTGGACGGGCGGGCCGGCTATGGGCTTTGTCTGGGCGATGAGCCGCTGAGATGTTATTGTATTGCTTTCGTTGATGCCTTACTGTTATCTCCTGACCGGAATGCGGTGCGGGTGGAGGCATTTCTCGATCAGCAGGACAGGGCGATCGCAGAACGGCAGCAGGTCGAGTATAATCATATTCAAAGAACGAAGGTGGATTTCAAACTCCTGGAACAGGATTAATTCGCGAATTCATTATGCAAAAAGAGATACTATACGACGATGTTTTCGATGCACAGCAGCATTATCGAATGTTGCTGGACAGTATGGCGCGGCCCGGCAAGATCAATGTGCTGCCTGAGATGGAATTGACGGCGCCTGCGGGCATTCATGCGGCGGGGGCGCTGACTGCTTTTGCGCTGTTGAATGCGGATGTGAGCTTCTATGTGGAGGGGCCGGCGGCTTATGAAGTTGCCCGTTATCTGCTGGTGAATACGGCGGCCAGGCCGGTGGAGCTTGCGGAGGCGGACTATATTTTTCTGGACGGCGGTGCGCCGGCGGAGCTGCTGCAGCAGATGAAGGTGGGGACTTTGCCTTATCCCGAGGACAGCGCGACGGTGGTTATCGCGGTGGAAGGGTTGGCAAATGAGGGCGACGGGCTGGCACTGTGGCTAAAGGGGCCGGGAGTATTGGGCGAAAAGAAATTGAGTGTCGATGGGCTGGACCCGGCTTTTTTCGAGACGCTCGCGACAATTAATGGTGAGTTCCCGCTGGGGATCGATGTGATATTGACAGATAAGGAGCGGAAGGTGGCTTGTATTCCCCGGAGTACGAAGGTCAGAATTGCTTAATCTACAAAAATTTACTGTATGGGATATGTAGCCGTCAAAGGTGGCTCGGATGCCATCCATCAGGCAAAGGAGCTGGTAGAGTTCTACCGCATCAAGGAACAAACGCCGCCGGTCACTGTGGAGCAGATCCGGACGCAGATGCGGTTAGCGGTCGACAAGGTAGTTTCGGAAGGGGGGCTGTATGCGCCGGAATATTCGGCGATTGCGTTGAAGCAGGCCGAGGGGGATGTATTCGAGGCCGCCTTTATCCTGAGGGCATTTATTACGACGTTGCAGCGCCGGTATTATTCAGAGACATTGAATACGCGCGAGATGTTCATCCGGCGGAAGATCTCAGCGTCCTTCCGGGAGATCCCCGGGGGGCAGGTGCTGGGGCCAACGCGGGATTATACGCAGCGGATATTGGATACGACAAAGGTCGGTGAAACGTTGGCGGATATCCGCGACTTTTTGTCGCGGTTCGAGAAGGGGATTGACCATTCGCGGTTACAGGAGGTGACGTCTTATGGCAAGGTGATTGACCTGTTGCGTGCGGAGGGGCTTTTGCAGGGAGTGGGGAATGCGGAGGATACGACGCTCAAAGATATTACGCGGGAGGCGATCAAGTTCCCGGCCCCGCGCAGTGCCCGGTTGCAGATGATGGCTCGGGCCGAAACCGGTGGGTTGATGGCGTTGGGGTATAGCAGTCTTCGGGGTTTTGGGAATACACATCCAACGGTGGGTGAGCTTCGGTATGGGACGGTACCGGTGCGGGTGAAGGATGCGAGGGGGCGGGTCCGTTATATCGGAAAGATGGAGGTCACGGAGGCGGAGATGATCACGACGATCAAGACGGATAAGAAGAATTCGATCCCGTATTATTCGATCGGATATGGATTGTGTTTCGGCCAGAATGATACCAAGGCGATCTGTATGGGAATATTGGACCGGGCGATGCGCAGTCCGGAGGTTGGGGCGCCGGCGAATGATGCGGAGTTCGTATTGTACCATACGGAGGGAATCGAGGCGATGGGTTTCACGAATCACCTGAAGCTGCCGCATTATGTAACGTTCCAGGCCGGGTTGAGCAATGTGCGGCAGGCGGTACGGCGGGCGAATGCGGTTACGGAGGAAGAGGAACCGGAGACGGTTGCGTGATGGGGTGCACGGATTGATCGGGGCCCGGAAGAATCGGCGCGGGATATGGCATGATCGAGATGCGCGGGGGTATGTCTTTTTTGAGAATTTGGATTTGCATATGCAAATCAAATTTGGCGGGAAAGGATGAGGCGGGAAGGAGGATGGATCAAACAAATTTGTATGATAGAGAATATCAAATATAAGAAGAGCTACAATTTCGCCTTTATCGATGAGTCGACGAAGAAGGAAGTGCGGCGCAAGCTGCTGAAGGCGGTGGCGATCCCGGGTTACCAGGTGCCGTATTCGTCGCCGGAGATGCCGATCGCGCGGGGTTGGGGAACGGGAGGGCTGCATATTACGCTGGCGCTGATCGGGCGTAACGATGTCTTCAAGATCATCGACCAGGGAAGCGATGCCAGTGTCAATGCCTGTAACCTGCGGGAGTTCGTACAGGCCATGACGGATTGCAAGGTTACTTATGATACCACGGAGGCGACGTTGATCCAGACCCGGCATCGGATCACGGAGGAGGAACTGAGGGAAGATCAGCTGTTTGTCTTCCAGGTGCCGCAGCCCGAGCCGTTGAGGGGTGTGGAGCGGTATGAATACCGGACGCGGCAAATGCATGGCGAGGCGGATTATGCGAAAATGTGGGTGTCGCTGTACGAGTCGTTTGTCCGTCATGGGGATATCATGTTGGGAGCGGGTTATCCGGTGAAGGTCAACGGGCGTTATATCATGGCCCCTTCGCCGATCCCCCGCTGGGACATCCCTAATCTGCATCAGGCGAAGACGTTGTATCTGTTCGGAGCGGGGCGGGAGAAGCGGCTGTATGCTGTTCCGCCGCATACGTCGGTAGAGCCGCTTGAATTCGAGGATGTCAAATTCAATATCGAGAAGTTCAATGGGGCCAGCTGCTCAAAAACGGGATACCGGCGAGCATTTCTGGATGAGCTCTTCCTCGATGACGGGTCCAGGACCTTTGTGATCAACGACAGCAATTTCCTCGACAAGATGGAGCAGGGCGAGCCGGTCAATCAATTCACGAATCCTTATTTACAACAACTGGTATGAGTAATCATCATAATGAACACTCCTGGCTGCTGAAGGTCCGTAACCTGACGAAAATCTATGGCGAGCCCAATGAGCGGACAGTGGCGCTGACCGGCCCGGAATTCGGGTCCAATATCTGTCCGGAGACCGACAGTATAGTAGCCTGTGCGGGAGTCAGCTTCGATCTGTTTCCCGGCGAGGTGTTGGGGATCGTGGGAGAAAGCGGCTCGGGCAAGAGCACGGTAGTAAAACTGCTGTATTTCGATATCGAGAAGTCGGCGGGGTCCGCCTGGCTGCGGCCTTACGCGGATGGGAAAACGAATATCCTGGAGGCGTCGGGGCAGCAGAAGCGGTTTATCCGAAATCATCTGATGGGGACGGTGTATCAGAACCCCAGGGACGGGTTGAACTTTAACTTTTCTTCCGGCGGCAATATCGCGGAGAAGCTCATCATGGCGGGGCATATGCATGTCGGTAATATCCGCGAGAGGGCGGCCTATCTGCTTGACAAGACGGAAGTACCTGTCCGGCGGATGGATGACCGGCCGGCGGCCTTCAGCGGGGGGATGCAGCAGCGGGTGCAGATCTCCAAGGCGATTGCCAACAATCCGCCGCTGCTCTTCCTGGATGAGGTGACGACGGGGTTGGACGTCTCGGTGCAGGCAAGGGTGCTCGACCTGATCCGGGAGCTGCAGCAGGAGCTGGGGATCGCGATGATCGTTGTGAGCCATGATCTTTCGGTGATCCGGATGCTGACGGACCGGACGCTGGTGATGAAGCACGGGCGGGTAGTGGAGAGTGGTCTCACGGATCAAATCCTGCAGGATCCGCAACATGCGTATACACAATTATTGGTGAGTAGTCTTTTATAGCCACCCGGGGCCGGGTGAAATATTTTATCTATGAATATTGTCGAAGTTCATCAGCTGACGAAAACGTTCGAACTCCACATTTTGAACGGCAAGCGGATCACGGCCCTGAACGGCATTGAGATGTCGATCGGGGAGGGGGAGATAATCGGATTGACGGGTAAGTCCGGCTCGGGCAAGTCGAGTCTGATGAAATGTCTCTACCGGACCTATCTGGCCAGTTCGGGAGAGATCCTGTATTCATCGCAGGACGGAGTGGTGGATCTGGTAAAGGCGAAGGACCATGATGTGCTGGCGCTGCGGCGGACCGAGATCCGGTATTGTTCCCAGTTCCTGAGCGTGATCCCGCGGGTCCCGGCGGTGGATGTGGTGGCAGAACCTCTGATGCGGACGGAGCGGAACCGCGATCTGGCGCGGGCGCGGGCGAAGCAGCTGCTCGAGATGCTGGCACTTCCCACGGAGCTATGGGACGCCTACCCGGTGACATTCAGCGGGGGTGAGCAGCAGCGGATCAACGTAGCCAGGGCGATCATTTCGCGGCCGCGGCTGTTGCTGATCGACGAGCCGACGGCATCGCTGGATGCGCGAACGAAGGATGTGGTGATCGATCTTATTCGCGAGCTGAAGCACCAAGGGACATCCGTGCTTTGTATCTCGCATGACGAGTATACGTTGGGAAAAATGGCCGATCGCCGGCTGCATTTGTCGGGCGGGCATATTATGGGTAATGTAACAGCAACAATATGAATACCTGGTTGATCAAAAATGCAAAAGTTATTACGCCTGATGGAGTTATTGAAGGCGGGTCAGTATGGATCGGGGATGGGACGATAAGGGAAGTGGGGTATGGGCCGGAGGCAGAGGCGCGGATCGGAGGAGAGGGCGGCTTGCAGGGAGTGCAGGTGCTGGATGCCGAAGGGGCATATGTGATGCCCGGGATCATCGATATCCATACGGATGCGATGGATGCGGAGATCGTTCCGAGGACGGGGGCGGATATTCCGATCGCGGTTGCGTTCAATGAGCTGGAGCGGAAGATGTGCGCCTGCGG
>Ga0206851_1148_pt1 | contig 18708 bp, 16 predicted proteins | sample Alteio_BWOrgCont_13_FD_152904 | JGI IMG/M metagenome (GOLD analysis project Ga0206851, IMG submission 152904) | Enriched cells from forest soil in Barre Woods Harvard Forest LTER site, Petersham, Massachusetts, United States -... | ecosystem: Environmental > Terrestrial > Soil > Temperate forest >... | reverse complement strand
GGCATGATTGATAAACATTGTCTGAGATTTTTTGAAATGGATCATAAAAATTTATTATCAAAAAGAATCGATGATAAAGGTAAGAAAATTGGAATAGGTTCTCATATGGTTCCTTATCCTGAATTTACAATCAATGATGTAATTGAAGAATGTAAAAAATGTCGTGTATTATGCAGATATTGTCATGCAGTTAATACTAGAAAACAAAATGAACAAAAATCAAAAATGATTAGTGATAATGATAATAATGATGATGAAAGTGACGAAGAAGGTGATGACAAAGATGTCGCTAATAATAGCGACAGCGACAGTGACAATTATAGTGACAATTATAGTGACAATTATAATGATGATTGTGATCCAACTAATACTTAAATTTTCCTAGAGTTCTAGGAAAAAAGGCACCTTAATTTCTGGCTCTTGTCCTGCTCCGAATCTGCCAACTATCACAACAGATCAGATAACTTCATTTGCTAATTTCTATAACAATTCTTATATAGATAGTTGTGGATTTTCTTTAGGAGACGTGCCTAATGCAGTTGGTAATACGAGTACTCTCCCAGCCTCGACAACTATCAATGCTCTGTTAGCATGCGCGGGAAAGCAGAATCTATTAAATGACCCTAATATTCAGTCTCTGAAAACAAAGTGTGGCACGGCCTGCTCTTAATTTAGAAGATAAACTTTTCGAAAGAGAGTTTTAACTAAATAGCTCATTTTATAAATGGAAGAATATATTACATTTCCGATGATGCAGGACTTATGGGATAAAACAAATCATGTAATTAAAAGTCTAAACTTTTCTGAAAAATGGGAATATGAAGAGAATGACGATCATGGCGGTGGTATGTGTTTTAGTTATAATTGTGAATATTGTGGATATTATTCAATGAAACTCGATATAACTGGTATTTATGTTTACGGCTCCGGCAAATATTGTAAGATGACTCTCGATAAATTTGACATTACAACAGTTCAAAATATCATCACAAAGACTCTACCCGATTTTAAATGGCCTACTCTTAAGTCTAAGTAATTTTTGTAGTTTCGATTAACCGAAACCAAAAACTTTCGTTTTTGTAGTTATTCTACAAAAATAGATAATAGAATAAAATAAAATAATACTCTATAATTAAAATGAGCGCAGAGGTTGGAAATCATCTTCTATTAACTTACAAAGGTGAGAAATATCTACTTGTAATCACATCTATAATCGGTTCCACTCTCTATCTTCAGGACTTCACTACCAAAGAGGACACCTCCCTGAAATGGAATCAGACTACACAGACTTGGAGTCTACCGAACGGTGAGACAGTCCCTTATTCAGAGGCAGTTCTATTTACGAGAGGTAGATCTCTGCCTGGAAGAGCTCCAAATTACCGATTCACAGAGCATGAGTTGACCGATCTCGAACTCTTCAAACAGTTTGATCATGAGACTTTCCTGAAAGCGTGTTCAACTAGTAAATACTCAAAGGAGCTATGTAACGGTAGACATAATAATATTCTCTATAGAGATAGAATACGAATTCACTATCCGGAGATCTATACTGATGTTGCTAATCTTCGGAATGTGAATTGGAGAGAGCTCTACTTCAATATAGTAAGGTGGATGCAGATATATAAGAAGTATGGAGGTATTATGTGGGGTGATACAAAAATTCCTATTAATGAACCTGAGATTATAGTGTTCTTTGCAATATTTAAAGATCTAAGTGAAGATTCTATTAACAAATTGATAAGAATAATTCCACGGCTTGCGACTAAAGAGGCAGAAGATGCGTTGATCTGGATGGTTGTAAATAATAAAACAACAGATTTTGATCTATTATTTGAGTATGGGTTTATCTATAATTATGTTAAATTGATTGAAGAGATTGAAAAGAGAGGAGGATCTCCTCGTTTCTCAGCTATTCAACAAGCGCTTCTTCATGAAAATTTCGATCTATTCAACTCATACCATCCGAATATACGAACAGTTACAGAGAATGTAGAGCTACGCTATCCTTCTGGATTAAGTTCTGCTCCTATGCCTCCTCTTATCAGGAAAGATAAATATATAGTGATCACTATTCCTGGAAGACCTGGTGAATGGAGAATTCCTTATTCACAAATCCTTCAAAGTTTTAATAGTGGACCATCATTAAATTATTTATCACCGTATCTTGAACTTGATTTAGATGATTTAAGAGATGCTATTAATCTAAATTACACAAATGGAATCAAGTTCATTCTTCAAAAATTGAATCTATCAGCTGCTGAGAAGCAACAATTTGTCAATGATTTTGTAACCAGAAAGGGTCTTCCTTCTCTTCAAACAATCGATAAAATGTTTAAAGAGTTATCAGTGGAAATTGTCACTTTTCTTCATCGTAGCAACAATCGTGATCTCAAAGTCTTCTTAAGAGAATTGCAAGAAAAATATCCACAACAGGTTCAATCTATCCTTAATAGTATTCGCTGATTTGTCTGTCTCTTAATTTTCTTGTCTCTTGATTTTGTAGAAACCTACAAAAACTTTAGTTTTTGGTTTCGGTTATCCAAAACTACAAAATTCAATCAGATAATACCGAAGTCTCCATTGACCAGATATGATCTTTCTCACTGTTGAGAATATACCATTTCATCATTTTATAACTGAATCCAAACGCGAGTTCGAGTATACTATTCAAATAGCTTGGTAGATATAGGCCTGATCTTCTATCTCTTTTGGTAGTGAATAGATCAATAAGTAGATTATTAAGATCTCGAATTAGTACTCTATCTTGTGCCTCTATCTTAACAATCTGTTTCTCTACTATCGGCTGATCTGATCCTACCTCATGTAGATTATTTAAACAAGCAAATTTATCCTTCTCAAATTGTCGTAGAGCAATCTTCTTCTCATGAGGTGTTAGGAGCTCATTGCGAAATAGTTCCGGATAGAAATCACTCTTTTCATAGAAGGAGATCTCTAGACAATCATCTAGAGTCCATTCCTCTCTCAATTTAGCTTGCCACGAATATGAATGATTGCCCGTAAAAAGCGTGCGATCTGAATGGACTCTTATCAACTCTTCTGGAAACTCGCGGTGCATAGATTGACAGAGATCTCGTAGTCTCTTAAGATTACTCTTGACCAGATAATAGAGCTGTTCCATCTCCATCTTCTTTGAAAATTGAAAGAGAATTAAAACCTTTTATTTACGATTTCCAATTTTCAAGGAGAATTGAGAGCGTAAATCTTTTATTTACGATTTCAATTTTCCTTGAAAATTGAAATTAAATAATAAATAGAGATTTGAAATTCAAATGAGTTCTGTGATCTACTTCAGAGGCCTCGATCTCGGTGCTATAGTTTCGAAATTCATAACAGGTGGTTATTCGGGAGTAACTCGTAGCTGCTTTACGAAAAGAGAGATTGTAGCCAGTGAATCAAAAGCGCTTATAACTACTCAAGAGATTGAGCAGAGAAAATCTTATATCTCTGTTTTTGCAGATGGAAGAACATATATAAGATTGGGATATATAGTATACGATAAAGATGGTGTCTACAAACCGATTGACCCGAATCAAATATTCAATTGTATGTTTTGCTTAAGAAGGATTCTACCAAACGATAAGTTTCAGGGTCTCCCAATCTACAAGACAGTAGAAGGGGATAAGGTAGCCTACCATGAGATTGATATATTTTGCACTTGGGACTGTGCTTGTGCAGAGTACAATTGCCGATCTAAGAATACTCTGTATGAATATACTTATACATATATGAAAGAGCTCTTCCATTTGACCACCGGGCGTCCAGAGAACGAATTAAAGCCAGCATCCGATAAAAGGTGTCTTCAGATCTTCAATGGCCCACAGTCATGGGAGGAATTTCATAAATCGACCATGAGATTCGCAGAGAAAACCCCTCTCGTCTATTTTTTCCCTGTACTCTATTACATCGAACAGGACAAAATTGAAACTTTCCATTAAGACTTGAACCCTCTGATGAAAGAGTAATGAACTTTCTAGTTCGAATCTTCTCCCTTTTTCAAAAATGGTTTGATCTCTCTACCTATAATGTGATAGGTCTCTATGATGAATGCGATAATGAAGTGATAACTATGAAGAAGCGAATTTATATTCCTGATAGGCTATCAGCGGATTTATCAATAGCAGATCTAGTTCTAATTATGAGATATAAGACTCACTACAATCTCTTCTTTCTCTTCTCCATGAAAAAACTCAAAATCAACTTACATTTTCCTCCTGCAGGTCATGTAATGGAGATCTATAATGAATTTGGACTACTCGTTGAGAATCCTTATGAGGAAGGGACTCCGTTCAAGCTCGCTTTTCATAAACTGAAATTGCACAAAAGAGTTCGAAGAGGACTCTCTTTTGGTAATCATATGATTCATGAAGGTGATAAGTGGCCTATCGAACAGATCAGTTGATTTTCTTGTTTTTCAAGAGAATGCCTATAAATAGGCCCAAATCTCAAAAACTCGCTTTTCGAGAAAAATGAAAGATTAATAAAAAGTTAAGTTATAATGAAAGATAGTTTGGTCAAAGCATCAATTGAAACTACTCAAAGCATGAGCAACAACAATTTCGATAGTGAAGAGATTAAAGAGATCTGTCGTGAGGCTCTGAAGCTACCGGCTGAACTGAACGAATTCTGGAGTTTGCTCTCATTCTATCCTCGTGAAGCCGAAAAGCCCCGTCTGGCGCTTGTTCATTACAACGAGAAGTTCGATCCGAACAAGAGTGCGCACATTCCACTCTTCTTTGTACGCGGAACAGTGATCGATTTGAAGACGAAGGTCGTGATCGCTGATTCGTATGGGCACACCGAGCGTCTTCCGGCCTATTCGGAGATCACAAAGAACGAAGAGGGAAAGATTGTCTTTCAGACCTTGCGCAAGGTGTTTATGACCAATTCGTCGACAGAGAATGCGAAGTATACGATCGGAGAGATTGTTCTTGATCCCGAGAACACAACTTTCTATGTGGGGAACGAGGGAGTGATTCTTCGTGTCTTCAAGTTCGATGGTCGTGTTTTCTATTCGACACAAAAGAGTCTCTACGGAGAGACGAGCTTCTTCGGAGAGGTGAGCAACAACTTCTTCCAGATGTATCGTCGTCTCTACGGTCCCGAGTCTCGCGGCGGATCGCAAGAGCTCTTCAATGAGCGTCATGCTTTCTCTCCGTACTGCTACGTGTTTCTTGTTGTCGACAACAAACTCCGTTTGGCATCGAGCACTCGTGACAACCGAATTGTGTTCATCGGAGTTCGTGAGATGTGGCCTGTGCATCAATACGCTCGAGAGGCAGGAGATCCGTACTTCTGCGAGTCAGCTGATGATTTCAAAGAGCCGGTGAAGATAATTAGCTTATCAAACTCATCTGCGAGAGCCGATCCAGATGATGATCGTCTGGTGAAGCAGAATCCAATCTCAATCGAACTTGCAAATGCGATTCTGTTTCCAGCCAAGAACGCTTTCCGCAGAGAGCAGAGCTCTTCTGCGGCATCGGTAGGAACTGTTCCGCGTCAGATGACACTCAAGTACAACGAGGATCACACTCAGCTGACTGGAGTTGAATACACTCCGGCAAAATATGAAACGAACAAGCTGGGTGGTGGCGATTTTGTTGTGATGTACATCAAGACTCCTTCAGGAATGTTTGTCTATCATGTCGAAAGCGAACCGTTCATGTACCGTATCGAGATGACAAAGGAGGATCCGAACTTCTATCACAACTTCGTCGGTCGAGCTCCATTCTTCTACAAGAATGAGATCAGCAAAGCTCTTCTTCAAGGAGCTCCACCAGTGATCACTGGAATTACAGGAGAAGCTCTCGATCTCGGAACATCAATGGGTCGACTCTACTGGTGGAACTCAATCCTGTATGAGACTTGTCGTATCTCTATACGAGAGGAGGTGAAGAAGTACACACGTGATTATCTGACAGCAATCACAAAAGTTGCAGAGTTCATTCTCTCGAACGAGAAGATTCTTGATCTCGAAGAGCGAAAGCGACTCGATGAACGAACACTTGGAAGGTTCGAGAATCTGCGTGCGATCACAAAGCACGCAGATTTTCGCAACGGTCCACAACTGGTTATTCTGAAGGAGATGTTGCACCGAGAGACTGGTGGCGCATTCTACAAGATGGCGACAAGCGTGAAGAAAGTGGAGGAGTTGCGCAAGAAGAAAGCAGCTACAGAGAAGAAAGAATAAAAAGAAATAAACAATAGAAAACATCAAAAAAACAAATTTTGTACTCAAAGTACAAAATCACAACTTCTAATTCCTGAACCCTCGTCTCTCCAACCGAATTTCTACTCTTGCTCCTAATTTCTATCTTCTATATCTGCTCCTAATTTCTATCTTCTATATCTCGTCCCTCGTCTAATTTTCAACTGAATCTATTTTCCCTTCTCAAGTTTGATATCTACTTTTTAAATTTTTATCATTTCGACGAGGAACGAGAAAAAATTCAACTAGTAGGAGAGATTCAAAAGTTAGAATTTAGATCAGAAGATAGAAATTAGACGAGGGACGAGATATAGAAGATAGAAGATGGACGAGGGACGAGATATAGAAGATGGACGAGGGACGAGGGACGAGGGACGAGGGACGAGGGACGATGGACGATGGACGAAATATAAGTCGAATTTGTACTCAGAGTACAAATTTAAGAGAATCACATATACCAGAGAATCAAAAGAATAAATAAGATTATTAGAGCTATCCCAACTAGAATTAGATATGCTTGATTATCTGTCAGAATCTCTTCTGCTCTTTTCAATATCACAACAGAATCATCTGGCGACTCTACTGCTACTACCTCTTTTGAAGTAGATGAATCAATTATAACTACAGACTCATCTGCTCCTTTCTCTGAGTGAACCAAAGTTCCCTCCTCTGCACTCTCATACATCCCCTCCAGTTGAATTTTCGTAACATTATTTTTCGATACAATCGGTAAGAACTTGATTTCCGGCTCTTTTATAAAGACATAAGTTGTACTAGATAGCAGTTCATTCAGCTTATCCGTTGAACTTATATATTCTTTTTCGGATTCAAAGTAGAAAAAATTACCGAATATCTTACTCTCTCTTTCTAATCCAGAGAGTGATAGGCAGATATACAGCTCCTTGTGATTACATTCAAATTTATAGAATGCACCGAAGAGAAATGAACCGACTGTTAAAATTTCATATTCTTGATATATGAATAAACCTCGAAGAATCACGGTAAGATTCAGAAGCAGTTCTCTCTTCTCTCTGCCAAGATCGAATATGTCGATAAGTTCAAAACATTCTTTCTCATGAAGATCAACTCTATCTCTCAACTGATCTGATTTTATCAATCTTCCTACTATCTCTTTAATTCTATTACTCTTAAGAACATATTCAGAATTTATCGATTGAAGTAGAATATGATCCGGTTCTTGAATAGAGACTCGTTTTTTCTGCTGAGTCTCTTGAGTTTTACTTAAAGATTTTCTCGCCTCGAAGAGTCTATCGTAGATCCTCTTCAACATTTTAATGCCAAATTTATATTTTAAAATGAGCGAAGAGGATAAATACATCTGTAGATGTTGTGATGAAAATTATATCAATGAGTCGTGGGATTTTCACAATCTATGTCACAATTGTTTTTGGCAGTTCGATAAACAGAAAATGGCAGGACGATTCAATTATCTCTCTCAAAAATATAATACAACAGATTTGAGCACTCTAGCTATAATGGTTCATCTCAGTGTAGAGGATTTACAAAAACATACTTTTTACACAGAGTCTGTAAAAGAATATATAGATGCAAAGATATGTAATCATACAAAAACTCAATAAGAGAAATATACAATAATATTAATCTGTATAATAAAAGAAGAGAGAGATGACGGAACTCAACGAGAAACCTAAACATAGATATGATTTCAAAAAGAGTAAGAGAGTAGCTACAGATAAGTTGTATGCTTCTCATCCAAAATTCGGTACTGAGCAGTTGGAGACACTTCCATTCGAAGTTGATCTGAGAGACCAGATGCCGCCTGTTTATGATCAGGGTCAGCTAGGTAGCTGTACAGCCAACGCAGGATGCGCAGCCTTCGAGTATGATGAGAGAGCTCAACAAGAAATTGAAGGAGGGATTAAACCATCAAGACGATTTCTCTATTTTATCGAACGTGAACTAGACAATGACATAAATCAAGATGGTGGATCGACGCTCAGAACATGCATTTCTGCTATCGACCAGTTCGGTATCTGCAATGAAGATCTCTGTCCCTATTCTGAAGCTGATTTTGCAGTGAAACCGAGCGAAGAGGCTTACTCTCAAGCTTCTCAGCACAAAGGAGTGAATTCTTTCTCTCTCGATCAGACTCTTTATCAACTTCATCATTGTTTAGCTGTCAATAAGCGACCTTTTATTTTTGGGACCTCAATCTATGAAAGTTTTGAATCGGCAGAGGTTGCTCAGACTGGTGTAGTACCAGTACCAGGATTTTTTGAGAAACGCATTGGAGGACATGCGCTCTGTTGCGTCGGTTACAAACCGGGTTATTTCATTGTTCGAAATTCATGGGGAGCAACTTGGGGCGATGGAGGCTACTGCTATATTCCACAATCTTATATGTTAGATTATCGTCTCACTTCGGACTTCTGGTGCCTCGAGAAGATAGTTTGAGACGAATTTTGGATAATCTCGAATTTTGAATAATCTCTAATTTTGAATAATAGATTCAAAATTCATTTCAAAAGTCAACAGCCCCTTTTCTAACGGCCTAGTTTCAAATCAGCATGTGTTCCATCAAACACTTGTTTTACTGATTTCCATTTTGATTCATTCATCACACACGATGAGATAAAATTCGTATCATTTGTAGGAGCAGAATAACACCAACGATTATTATATTGATCTAATCCTTCATATCTCTGAAAGATAGTAAAGATAGCACAACGTTCTGGAATTTCGCTGAACTCACTTTTGATCTCTTTGAAATTATCATTGTGAATCAGGAAACTGAAGAAGACCCGTCCGTACTGATCGCGTCCTTTTAGAGCAGAGATACCTGTTCCAGGTTCGGTACCCTCTCCAAACATATCCATCTTAATACAACCATCGAAGTATCCTGTAGCTCGTTCTTCAACGATTTTAATCGGACAAGACTTCAGAAATGATTCTCCAACTGCATCAATCAGCTCTTGCGGAAAGACTAACTCTGAATCTTGTTGGAGAATCGGAACCATTTGAGGTTCACCGCAAATAAAACCTCCTTCTGGTCCAATTTGAGCCACAAGCAATTGAGGGCGAAGATGAGGATTGAGAGTCTGCATCATTTTGATTAAAAATCAAATGTTTAAAATAATTCAATTTTAATTATAGATTTGGAAAATCTCGAATTTTGAATCTATGATTCAAAATTCAAAGGTTCAAAGGTTCAAAGGTTAAGAAGAGCTGCATAATTCCCTCCATAATTCAGAATCTCGACGTATCCTTTACCCACTACCCTTTTATCAATTGAGATTTGCAATCTGCTACTCGGAGAGATAGTGTAGATCACATGAGAAGGTAGAGAAGGTTCAATGTATTGTTTTGCACTGTATCCGAGATTGACTTTATACAAATACCAATAAGTTGCAACATTTATCGCTCGTAGAAAATCTCCCATCGCAACGTTTTGAATTAGAACGTATTTACTCTTCTCTGTATATACATAAGGATCTTGATAACGATAAGCATCAGGGTTGAGTGTAAAATTGATATTATCTTTCAGATTCTGTACAATTCTCTCCTTTACTCCAAAGGCAGATATATAAATCTCTGCCCATGAATCGAATTCTTGTGGAGACAACAGAAGGAATTCATTCTCCTCCATAGGATAATCAGATTTAAACTGATAGAAATTCTTGATCTCTCGAAAGTAGTCCGGAGACAACTTGAGTCCCTCTATACTCTTAGCGAATTTCTTCAGTTGATACAGTATTCCATTGTACATCTCCTCGTTATAGATCGGTATTCTCGCACCTCGAAATTGATTATTGTCGGAGGGAGCTAACTTTTCAAGTCTTATAAGAACTTCCTCAACTGTATTTCCGGCTGGTAGAACTCGTGGTATATAATTTGTAAAGTAGAGATCAGTTGAATCGGGTAGTTCCGCAGGGTTCCTCTGCGGAACAGCTGCTCCAATCCTTGCAATAAAAGCTCCAAAATCTTCTGGTTCACGAGCTACAACATAGAGATATTTAATAACAGTCATAATAATATAAGCGGCTCGTTTCAGATACTGTATCCTTTTGATAGGAGATTGTTTAATACTAGTTGTTGGACCGAGAGCTACTGTTGTTGAGATTCTGTCCGTTCCGTCCACCGTAGATTCTGGGCGCGGAATTCCCACTGCGGTATCAAAAGGGATAGGCTGGAAAGGACATTCAATTCCGTATTCTATATCCCCTATAGAGAACCAATATCCGATTACGCGACTCTTTGTAAAATTAGTCACATATGCATAAGGTTTTCCGAACAACTGTTTTACCAGAGTTTCAGTCGGTAGGAGAACGGTTTTTGTATCAAGAAGTGGAACATTCAGAGGAGCAGTAGGAAGAACATTCACATACACCAAGCTCTCTCCAAATTTCAAACAGAACAGACGCGCCTTCCCATTAGAATCTATAACTTGCGAGATGATAGGAATTTGCCCAAATACAGCTCTCCAATTGAACAGAGAGTAGAGATTTTTTCGTGTCTCATCTCCTATCTGCCAAGTGAGCGTCTGTGAAATGTATCTTAAAGCAGAGCTCAGAGCAGAATTCATCTCCTCTCCGAAATTATAACGATAAGTATAAGACTCTCTTTTGTTTTTATCTCTATTCGCAACAGATCTCTCTATTATCAACTCGCAAGTCGGGAACGGAATCACTTTACTTTGAGATTCCGGACCCCAGTGTCTCATAATAAGAATAGTAGGAAGATTTGATCGATAGATATGAGAATGAAATATGGAATAGCGAGGGAGTTGTAGAAAGCTTGTCTTCAATGGATTTTTGTTCAGCTTATCTGTTCTCATATATTCCGAGTAACTGAATACATATATGTTGCAATTGAATATCTCTTCGAGTAGACGATAGAAATGCAGAGGGTCGAAGAATCTTTCATTATCTGTAGCATACTCCTTAATTGTGTCCGGTGTCATATCATAAAGTTCTTGTGACAATGTTTCTGGATAGACATTGAATCCAGTACCAGGATTAGGTGACAAGGAGAAGAATCTTTTTCGAAATGAATCGACATAATCCTCTTTTGCATCCGAGCTCATATAATCAGGTATTTCGAGAGCTCGTAATACACAATGAATAAATGTGTTTTGATAATAAGTATCTGAAGCTCCGAATGTCTTTTGATAATAATTGACTGTTCCAAAACGAAGAAAGAGAGAGTCCTCGGAAGACGCAGAGGAGCCTATTAGCGCAGATTTCAAAAACGACTCTATCTCCTTCGGAATATACGCATCTCGTCCCTGGTCTAATATCTCTGGAGTTGTATAGATATGTTTATTTGAATGTTCTATTATCGACTCCTGTTTAACTTTAGTAACTGTTCCTGTATCTGTCTTGTAACAACAGGGGATGTAGGGATACACCTTATTATTCGCCAGAGATTTATTCTCCATTAAACGTGGATAAGGATACTCTTCATTTGGACAGATAAAGTAGTAGGGCTTTGTGACACCACTCGGATTGAATTGAAGTATCCTCTTCTCCTTCTCGTATAGAGGTATCTCTTCAGTTTTGATCAATTGAGGAAGAGGATTTGAACAGACTCGATTATAACCTCTTATGAATAGGTCTGGAATCTGTTTTCTTAAGAGCTTCTCTGGGCTCAGGTTTTGAAGAGCGAGCATCTCCTCCTGACTACCAACTGCAGCCGATTTTTCAATGAAAGATATAAGATTCGAATTGATTTTAAGATAGGTCTCTGTCTCTCGCTCTTCTAATTCGATATATCTTCTCATCAATCTTGAAAAGATCTGAGAGAAGAGTTGAGCTGTTCCAATAGCGTAAGCGTCTTTAAAGTTAACATCGATTGCTATTATCGAATTTGAAAATGAACCCTCTATAATTGAAGAATTTGATACTACCTCCACAGTATCATCAGCTCCGATCACTCTCTTCTTCAGTTTTAGATCGATTGAGAGTCCTTGCGGAGAACGGAAATTGATACTCGGATCTCTCTTCTCTGCGATCGGTTCGTTTCCAAGTTCTGCTAAATATAGATAGTTACTGAATAGAGAATCTGTCATAATTAAATCGAAGAGTAGCACTTCAATATAATTGATAGAGTAGAGTGTAAATTGACCGGAGAGTTCGGTTGATAGAACTACTGATGAGCTCGATAACTCTGTAACTCTGCTTTCCGCAACCAGAGGAAGAAAATTAGTGGCGACTGGAATAGATGTTAAGTAGGGAGAGGGAAGATTAATAAACGAAGAAGAGATTCTATGAATAATATCTCTCTCTGTCAATACTCCTTCAATATAAGGAACAGAAATCTTAACAGTTAACTTATTCTCCTCTTGTCTATAAGTGAATTCAGCACGCTTAAAGCCCTCTTTCTTTCCATATCGAGCCTCTTGATCAAGTTGATTTTCAGAATCTTGGGGGGTTACTCCGTTACCCTGCGAACTAGATCCGAGTTCTTCTGCCCAGACTGAACAGATCAAAATATTCGCTCTCAGATTTGAGACATAATTAACTGAATTATAATAGAGTGGCCGAGTGTCATTAGTTTTACCTGAATAAATCTTAAATTTATTATCGTATTGTATATACGGTATAATATAAGATGTTTTTGCTTTCGCGAAGATCTCTGGTAGAGGATCTACTCCCACTTCACATCTGTAAGAATAAGTTATTGTATGCATATTGATCTTAAGAGGAGACATATAGACCGGAACTATGCTTGACATCTGTTGTACAAGTAGCTTCATCTTCTCCAGTTTTATAGCATCTTCTCTCAACTCGCTCTCAAATCTCTGCAACCAGATTCTATAATCACTCAGTATATTTCTCATACTTGTCTCTTCGAAACTCTCATCTCTGCTCTCAAAGAAGTTTTTAATCATAGCTAGAATTTGTGGATGCTCGATCTGATATTGAGGGAAGGCTTGTAACCATAAATAGATAAACTCGATCGAATCTCTTAAAGGAAAATCCAGAGCCTCTTCAAGATTATATAAGGATATAGTGGGTCTTGCTGCCGTAAGCTCTTGTAGTTTCTCAAAAACTGTCTTCTCTTCTGCAAGATCATAATATCTTGCTGGCACTCCTTTTGCTACTGCTTTTGCGAATGTAACAGATGAATCATTATCGAACTCCGATCTCATCCAATTTTTAGATGGTGAAAGAAAACATTTCCAAATAAATTTGAAAATGGAGAGAACTTACTGAGCTTTTCGGCAGCACGAACAAGAGAATAGCTTCGCAAAGAATGATTTAGTTGTTGGAGTGAGAACAATTGCACCATTCTGCACATCAATCAACATATCAATAGTAGGTGTCACAACGACTATTACACTCTCTTCGATCATTTCATTCAGCTGATCATCTGGAATATCGCCCTTGGCTACAAGATCCGAATAGACAGTTTTAATAAAATATTTCACTGTATCGATCAGTAGCTGCTTCTTGAATGCATCTGGTAGATTCTGCACTTTGTTTACATCCGAGATAATCTGAGGGATAAGATTGGAGACAAAGAAAGCAATAATCTCTGGAATGTTTCCATTGTGTGATTGTGTAATAAGAGTCTCAAGGCTTTTCACTTGAGCTGTGTAATAACTGAATAGAGTTGCTGGGTTCAGGGTAGTAGTAGATGTGATAGTTGTCATCTCCTCTTTTTATAAGAGAGGAATAAAATAATTTGCTATTTATTCATTATCATCATCGTCATTAGTTCGATTTGCTCTTCCACTTCGTAGAGCTTTTGCAGCCATATCGATTTGAATCAACTGTTCAATATACTCCTCGTGAACTTCTGGTTGATTAATAGTATTGAGAATATCTTGATTCTGTTGTTCAATAACAACTTGAGCGTACAATGATGATATTTGAGGATAAGTAAGAACATTCGGATTCAGAATAGAAACTCTATCACCATTTCCTAATATAAATACACCTCTATCAAATTCTTGTTGTATATTTGCAAATCGAGGTGGTTGATCAACAGCCTCCATCATTTCATCAGCAAACGAATTAACTCGAGATATTATCTCTGGAGCATTCATCCCAGCATATGAATTGATAATTCTATTTTTATCTCTTAAAATTGCATTTTTAATGAATCTCTCAAGTAGAGTTCTCTGTGCCATAGATAAATACCAATAGAGAGGAGTCAATCTCAGATTCTCTCTGAATATTACAATATGCATCAATTTTACAAACATGCCACTTGAACATAATCCGAACAGAGGAGAATCATCTTGCAATAGAGGTAGATTTTCAACGAGATCACTATTAGGTATCTTTTCTATATCACCTTTATACTCAATCTGAAATGTAGTTGTATCTTCTATTGCAAGATATTTTGAGATATGAATCGGTCCTAGATTAGCTTGTTTAAAATAAGCTATAGCATCAGTATCTATTCGATTGACTCGAGAGAAAGCAGTTGGAATATGGTAATGATTAGTAATCATCAGAGGAAGTTCCTCTGGTCTAATCATTTCGATAAAATCTCCCAGCTCTTTACGTCCCAGAGGTACACCTTTAGTGATGATATATTGATAGTAGGCCTTACTTTTCCCTTTACGCACTATCGCTCCAGTAGTAAATAGATCCAATATCTGCTGTTGAGAAAGTGTTTCGAATAGAGGATCGAGAACGGATTTAATATAGTTATAATCGTTGCTTCGAGTCAATTTTAGAAGTGCAGAATAACCTAGATTATATGGGTCTTTCTGAATTAAATATTTAAGTATCTTTCTTGGAAATAAGTTCTGATTATCGAATATTATTGTATCAAAACGTAAAAAATTACCGAATGGTAACATTTTTCTGGTATTAAGAATACTCGAATTGATATATAACATTATTTGCAGAGCTTCAAGATCATCATTATTGAATATCTCTCTCAGAGCTGATTCCATAAGAGTTGTATCGTCTCCGGAGGATATCTCAACAAGATTATAGACATCGAACCAATTCAATTCATTCTTAATCTTCTCTATATCGCGAATCTGTTCCTCTCTCAACCCCAACATCTTTAGTTTCGTCTTAAAAAGATCTGCCATTAATTTCGGAGTGAATAGATTCTGATACTCCGGCATACTCATCAATGTTCTAATTGATGCAGTATCAAAATGCTTCATCATCTCGATAGAGAGAAATTCATTCTGCTTGAATAGACTCATTTTTATTATAGGCCTTTTTTTGATATTAAATATCAAAAAAAATTCGTTAAATCTTAGTTTCTGTTCCAGAAACTTTTCGGATGCCGAAACTATTTCCGAAAAGGTTAGGAATATTTGGACGTAGACCTTTTGTCTCCAACCATTTCAGTATCTTGAAAGCTCTCTCTTGTCTCTGCACCTCTGCAACCCCTCCAAAACTATTTCTGATTATACGCATAGTAGGAAAATTGGCTCTATTTGCAGTCTCTTGAGTAGGATGTACACCTATACTATCGAGCCAAATAAGAATCTCTACTGCATCTTGGCTGATCGGTCCTTTACTATTAATTGCACTTTGTAAATCTGGATAATTTTTGGGATCGTATCCTTTAGTATAGAGATATTTCAGTACTGACAGACTCTCCTCATATTGTAACAGATCTAAATAAGAATTCATATCTTCGAATCTGAATGAATATTCAGGAGACTCATAGAAAAATTTTACAATATCTACATGTCCGCGTGATCCAGCAGAAACAATATTATCATCATAAATCAGCTCCGCATTCGTTAAATTTAGATTCTTTCCCTTCTTTCTATTCAGAAGATATAAAATCAGCTCAAGATTATCATTTGAGAAAGATGTATCGAGACTGCTCTCCTCTTCATCCTCATTAATATAACCGTTCTCAATGAGATAGATTATCATATCATTCTTCTTTTCTTGTTCGATTCTACCTAAGAGTTTAAAATAAAATTCATTATCATTATCTGGGTCGCTTAATATATTCGGGTACATTCTCAACATTATTCTCAACTCAGTTAAAGTCTTCGGCTGGTTATTAAATTGCGTCTGCCATTCATTTTCTTTTCCTTTGTCTCTATTCAATATAGTGATGTAATCATAGGCTTGTTTCCAATTCTCTTTTATTATATCGTAATACTCTGGCCAATGAAGCCTAATTCGACCTTCATATAAGATATTATTCTTTGGGCCATCGCACAACTTTTGCGAATATTTACTTGTTCTACAAGCGCTTCTGAAAGTTTTATCATCGAGATGAATCAATAGCTCAATGTCTGTCAGCTCATGACCTGTGAAACTGAAATTAGCTTCTTCTTTGATCAAAAAGACATCTGTAAAAGGCACAGAAATATTGCCAGGCAACAACCAATTTCCATCTGAATAAGTGAGAGAAGTACGAGATTCACCGTTCACAATTATCATCGTACTACCTCGAATCTCTGAGATTCGACCTAAGTGTCGCTCACCTCGATAGAGAATACTCACTTGATCTCCAAGTGAAGGCGTTGTCATTTATCTTTCTTGATCACAAAAATTATAATATTATTCAATTTTGAACACTGTTCAAAATTCTTCAGTCCCGATCTATAAATAAAAAATCTTTCAGTTCCCACACCTCATAGGTTCCAGGAATTGTACCAATTCTCAAAATCTTATTCGGTATCACTCCCTCCTCTAACTCCTGTTTTGCTATCTTAAGCGAATCTCGACTTCTCAATCTGCTTATCGGTATTTTAATCGGTGCTCGATTTGCAATCTGTTTAGCTCGAACAGCAATCAAACGAGCCTTCTCATATTTTCCTAAGAATTTAGATGTGACACGATCTGATCCTTTCAATTCTCGCATGTTTTTCAAATTCTTCCAGAGATTAGAGACACCGCCAGAGGCAGTAATAGACTGTTCATCAGCTAGACGATTGTCCGAGATCAGCATCTCTTCGAGCTCCTCTTCCTGTAGCAGAGCTCCTTCTGAAGACCCTACAGGTGCTTCTCCCGGTTCTCCTTTTGCGAATCCCACCTCTTCATCGTCATCCTCCTCCTCTTCAGAGTCTACCTCCTCTTCGTCGTCATCATCTCCTTCGTAGTAATCTCCTCCTCCTTCTCCTCCGTCGTAATCGCTCATTCTTTTTATTAGAGATTATAATTTATTCTTGCGTCAATTTTGAATTTTAGTATAAAATTTGAAATCAAATCTTCAAAGGAGATTCTGTTTCTGATCTTCTGAACTCAATTTTGAGATTTCTACAGAAATCTGTTCATCCTTAAAATTCGAGCTATGCATTACAAACAGAATGGAGGCAACAAAATTAATCTTGCAGCACGAGAGCGATCTGAAGATTTCGTGGACACCTGGATGTTACTACAAAGGAGAAGGGAGATGGTCTTGCGGATTAGCTGGAATGATGGGATCTATAGGACCAGGAGCTCCGAAAAGAATCCCTATTCCAGTTACAAAACTTCCAAAATCTCTTATGTTCATAGTTAAAAGCCAAGATGAAGATCTACTGAAACAGATTGCATCTAAAGCTTCGGAAGAGAAAACTCTGAAGAGTGCTTCAGTGTTTTCTCAAAAGAAGATTCAACTTAGACCATTACGAGTAAAAGAGGAGAGAAAAGAGGAGTATGAGAGAATATCAAGAGAAAATAAAGAACAGGATGATGCAATTATAGATCAAGTGCATAGATTAGTTGATCTTGGTTGTTCAGATATAGAATATAATGTGAACCGAAAACCTTTCCCTTCAGATTTATATGAGGAGTTCGGAGAGATTAAATATGATGACGCTCGTTTAGATATTTGTTGTTGTGAAGACACGGAGATCTACATCGCTCTGAAAGAGACTGGACTACTCGAGAAATACTTTCCAGTTTGGTATAAGAATGGAGTTCATCCCGATTTTCCTAATGAAGCTTTCACGTTCATTGAACATTGAATATCAATTTTCTTGTTATCAAGAAAATTAATTCTGAACAATTAGATCGACATCAAAGAACGGCACTGAATCGAGTAGTTTACAGTAGATAATCTCCGCAATCTCCTTCGGTTCCAATGAGAATACAATAACTATCAGACATATATTATTCTGTATACATATCTTCTCTATCTGATTATCTTCTGCTCTCAATCTCTCAAATTCTTTATATGGGATCTTAGCTTCACTCGGCCATCTGTAATGAGTCTCCTCTCTGTACTCTACCGCTATCATATGCTCCTCTGAAAAAGAGGTTAGAACTGAACCGTGAAATCTCTTCTCTACAAATTGAATACCCGGAAATAGTTGGCCTAGATATTTTAATGTACTCTCTTTGATATTCAATTTAGCCGCAGTAGAGTCCTTGGAAAACTCTCTGCCGGGAACAAATTGAGGAAAAGTTGGAATGATTCTTCTTGCCTCTTTTCCATACAGAATCAAATTCTCCTCTCTCTTCTCTTCTGGTAGAGAAGAGATTCTTGAATAGTAGCTTCGAAAAGGGATCTGTGGTGACACTCTCTTCTCTTCTACCTTCGGCTCTACCTTCGGCTCTACAAATTTAGTGAAT
>Ga0206851_1147_pt1 | contig 18769 bp, 14 predicted proteins | sample Alteio_BWOrgCont_13_FD_152904 | JGI IMG/M metagenome (GOLD analysis project Ga0206851, IMG submission 152904) | Enriched cells from forest soil in Barre Woods Harvard Forest LTER site, Petersham, Massachusetts, United States -... | ecosystem: Environmental > Terrestrial > Soil > Temperate forest >... | reverse complement strand
GTGTGACGTACTCGATCACTTCCCCGCGGCGGTTTTGGCAAAAGTCGACGTCGATGTCGGGCATGGTGACGCGTTCTGGATTGAGGAAGCGCTCGAAGAGCAGGACGTTCTGCATGGGATCGATGTTGGTGATCTCCATGGCGTAGGCGACGAGCGAGCCGGTGGCGGAGCCGCGGCCCGGTCCAACGGGTATGCCGTGATCGCGCGCGTACTTGATGAAGTCCCACACGATCAGGAAGTACCCCGAGTAGCTCATCTGCTTGATGATGCCGATTTCGAAGTTGAGCCGGGACTCGTATTCGTGAAGCGGCGTGCGCAGAGTTCCGCTGAGTTCGAGCTGGCGCACGGCCGTGTCGAAGCGCTTCTTCAGGCCCTCGCGGCAGACCTGTTCGAAATAGCTGTCGATGGTGTGCCCGGGCGGGACGGCAAATTCTGGAAAGGGATTATCGACGGGGTTGAGTTTGAGGTGGCAGCGCTCCGGGAACTGCTGGGTGCGGGCGACCACCTGGGGCGCGTAGGAGAAGAGGCGCTCCATTTCATCCGCGGTCTTGACGAAGAACTGGTCGGAGTCAAACTTGAAGCGTTTGGGATCGTTGATGGAGCCGGCGGTTTGCACGCAGAGCAGGACTTCGTGGGCGTGCGCGTCGTCTTCGCAGAGGTAGTGGCTGTCGTTGGTGGCGACGAGAGGAATTTCGAGCTCTTTTTCGAGGCGGAAGAGGTCGGCCTGGATTTTCTTTTCCAGTTCGAGGCCCTGATCCTGAATTTCGAGGAAGAAATTGCCGCGCCCGAAGATGTCCTGGTACTGGCCGGCGGCAGCTTTGGCGGCGTCGTACCGATCCTTCATTAGGTTTTCGCAAAGCTCTCCGGCCAGGCAGCCGGAGAATCCGATGAGGCCTTTCGCGTGCTCGGCGAGATATTTCTTGCTGACGCGCGGCTTGCGGTAGAAGCCGTGCAGCGAAGCTTCCGACGTAATGCGGACGAGGTTGCGATAGCCTTCCTCATTCTCCGCGAGGACGAGAAGGTGGTTGTAGTCGTCGCCCTGGGGCTCAGCGCGATGATCGTCCTTCTGGCAGATGTAGAGCTCGCAGCCGAGGATGGGCTGGACCCCGTGCTTCTTCGCAGCGTCGAAGAAATGTACTGCCCCGTAAATATTGCCGTGGTCGGTGATGGCGACAGATTTTTGGCCGATGCTGGAGACGCGCTGAACGAGCTTTTCGACATCGCATGCGCCGTCAAGCAGCGAGTAATCGGTATGGAGGTGCAGGTGAGTGAATTCCGCCATGGGTTCTGCTTCTATTTTAGGTCGTCGCGGGCGGGGGTGGACGTGCGGATCGAAGCCGCGTTCATGAGGAAAACGGGGTACGAAATGCGAATTGACAGGATGATTCGCCTGGAGCGTGTACCATTTTCCTCAATCCCCGAGGAGAACCCCGCATGGATCACGTCGTTACTTTCCTGCTCACGAAGAATCCGGAAGCCGCGATTGCGTTTTATCGCGACCAACTGGGCCTGAAATATCTGCGCGACGATGGATTTGCCCTGGTGTTCAACACGAACGGCGTCTTGCTGCGCATTGGCAAGATAAAGGAATTCACGCCTGCCGCGAACACCGTGCTGGGATGGGAAGCGGAGAGCATTGAAATGACGGTGGACCGGCTGGAGAGTGCGGGCGTGGCGTTCGAGCGCTATCCAAACATGGGGCAGGACGAGCGGGGGATTGCCACGTTTCCCACGGGAGATAAGGTGGCGTGGTTTAAGGACCCAGATGGCAATGTGCTGTCGATTTCGCAGCACGCTTGAGGCCTGCTAGCGGGGCATGTCGCGGTGCGCGGTTTTTACGCGATAGCCGTGGCGGCCCAGGCGGCGCGCCACTTCCTCCGCAATCATCACGGAGCGATGCTGCCCGCCAGTGCATCCGAAGGCCAGCGTGAGGTAGCTTTTGCCTTCGCGAATGTAATGGGGCAGCAAAAAGAGAAACAACTCAGTAACGCGGTCGAGGAATTCGCGCGTTTGCGGGAAGCTGATGACGTAGTTCTCGACCTTGGGATCGAGGCCGGTGAGGTTGCGGAACTCCGGAACGAAATGCGGATTGGGCAGGAAGCGGACGTCGAAGACGAGATCGGCATCGAGGGGAACGCCCTTTTTGTAACCGAAGCTGACGGACGAGACGAGCAGGCTTTTGCCGTCGCTTTCGCGGACGAATTTGTTCTGGATGTAGGCGCGAAGCTCGTGGACATTGAAGCGCGTGGTGTCGATGACGATGTCCGCGACCTTGCGGATGGGCTCGAGGAGGTGCCGCTCTTCCTGCAGGGCGCGGGTTACGCGCTCTTCGCGGCCGAGCGGGTGGGGACGACGCGTCTCAGAATAGCGGGCGAGCAGCGCGGCGCGCGACGCTTCAAGATAGACGACGGTGGTGGGCAGGATGCGTCGAATGTCCTGAAGGATGTCGGGAAACTGCTCGAGGCTCTGGCCTTCGCGAACGTCGATGACAAGGGCGGCGCGGCGAATATCGCGCGAGTGGGCCACCAGCTCAGCGAATGGCGGCGTGAGCGAGACGGGCATGTTGTCTACGGCGTAAAAGCCCAGGTCTTCAAACGCCTTCAGCGCGGAGGCTTTGCCGGAGCCGGAGAGCCCGGTAAGGATCACAAGCTCGCGAGGCTGTTCCGGCGCGGCGGGCTTCCTGGGCTTCGCTGCTGCGCGCGGCCGGGCTGGTATTTTCCGGCTGGGAGCCATGGCTCATCGTAGCATTTGCGTTGGAAATTGCTGCGAATTGATTACACGTGAGCCAGGGGACGCGGGCTTAATTTCCTGAATCGAGCGCAGCGCGCAGGGCGGCGGCGACACGCTGCATTTGCTCCTGCGTGATGCGGTTGAAGAAGGGGAGCGCCAGGGTGCGGGCGGCAACGGTCTCGGTGACCGACACCGACCCGGCGTTGTGTCCGGCGTATGCAGGCTGCAGATGGATGGGCGGAAAGTAGCGGCCGGTGGCGATGCCTTCCGCCGCCAGGGTGCGCATGATGCGGTCGCGATTGTCGCGCGTACATTCCTCCGCAAGACGAACGACGTAGACGAACCAGCTGAGGCGCTGGCCGGGGACGTCGAGTGCGGGAAGCACCAGGCGCGGCGTTGCGGCGAGCAGTTCTCCATAGTTGCGCGCGATGGATTCGCGGCGGGAGAGGATTTCCTCGATGCGGGCGAGCTGGGTAAGTCCTAGGGCGCACTGCATCTCCGAAAGCCGGTAGTTGAAGCCGAGTTCAGCGTGATCGAACCAGCTATATTCGGAACGTGGCTCAGGTGAATCGTAACGGCCATGGTTACGTAAAGCGCGGATGCGCCGGGCGGTGTCGGCGTGGCGGGTAAAGACCATACCACCTTCGCCGGTCGTGATTTGCTTGTTGGGATAGAAGGCGAAAACGGCAGCATCGCCGAAGCAGCCGACGGGCTGGCCGTCGACATGCGCGCCGATGGCTTCGCAGGCGTCCTCGATGAGGAGCAGGTTATGGCGTTGGACGATTGCAAGCAGCGCCGGCAGATCCGCGGGCCGTCCAAAAGTGTGGACGGCGATAACAGCGCGAGTGCGCGGCGTAATCGCTGCTTCGACGCTGGATGGATCGAGATTGAGGGTGTCTGGATCGATATCCGCAAAGACCGGGTGCGCGCCGGTGTAGCGGACGGCATTTGCGACCGCGATAAACGTGAACGAAGGGACGATGACTTCGTCGCCGGGACCGATGTTGTTGGAGAGGAGGGCGAGGTGCAGGCCCGCGGTGCCGGAGCTGACTCCGATGGAGTGACGCGCGCCGATATACGCGGTCATGGCGTGCTCAAAGGCTTCAAGCTGGGGGCCGAGGCTGAGTCGCCCGGTGCGGAGAACGGAGGCGACGGCCTCGATTTCCGCTTCCGTAATGTCGGGAGCGGAGAGCGGGATCGGAATCATGGGACGAATCCGCAAGGCATGGCGCGCTTAATGAGGAGTTGCGGGCCGGTGGGGACGGAGGTGAGGACTTCGACGATGCGCTCCGCGGCGTGGCCGGCGCCGTAGGGGTTGGTCATGCCTTCGAGAGAGGCGCGGAAAGCGGAGCTGCGGGCTTCCGCGATGCGGGCGAGGATAGAGACCGGGTCGGGTTCAGCGTCGAGAACATTCAGGGCGCGCTCGCGGCCTTTCTGGCGCAGGCCGATGTTGACGGTGGGTAGCGCAAAGGATGCCGTCTCCATGATGCCGCTGGAGGAGTTACCAATCATGACGTCGACGTGGCGGAGGAGGCTCCAGTAGGTGACGGCGTCCAGGTTGACGAAGAGCTTGCCGGAGGGATGCTGTGCGAGGAAGGCGCGGGTGCGTTCGACGAGGGCACGGCTGCCGGCGTCGGCGTTGGGATAGCAGAAGAGGAGCTGTGTGCCGGGCTGCTCGGCGATCTGTTCTAGTGCGGTGATGAGCGCAGCGGCTTCGGTGGTTGTGTCCTGCTCGAGCGTGACGGGGTGGTAGGCGACGAGCAGCGCGGGAGTGGTGAGGTCGAGTTCGCAACGAGCCTCGACTTCTTCGCGGGAGAGCAGCTGGCTGCGGCGGAGATGATCGAGCGAGGGCGCCCCGGCGCGATGGACGCGCCACGGCTCTTCGCCCATGGCGATCACGCGGGCGCGGGCACCGTCCGTGGAGGTGAAGTGGATGTGGCTCATTTTAGTGAGCGCGTTGCGGACGGCGTCGTCGATGGCGCCCTCGCTGATTTCGCCGCCTTCGATGTGCGCAATGGGGATACGCAGGGAGAGCGCGACCGAGGCGGGCGCCAACATTTCGAAGCGGTCAGCGATGAGAAGCAGGAGGTCTGGGCGCAGGTCGCCGAGGGTGTCGGCGAGCGAAAGGACCGCGACGCCGATGCTTTTGGCCATGCCGACATCGGAGTCGGAGCTGAGGAGGCACTCAATGCGCGCGGCGATGGGGAATCCGTCCTTTTCGATCTCGCGGATGGTTGCGCCGAACTCCGGCGACAGGTGCGACGCCATGACGATGAGGCGCAGATCGACCTCGGAGTGAGCGGCGAGGAGGCGCAGCGGCCAGTACAGATGGCTGTAATCGGCGCGGGAAGTCGTAATTACGGCGATTCGGCGCATCATTTTTCCCGGATTCCGTGTTGAAGGGTCTGAATCATGCTGTGCGATGCCGCCGATGAGCCGTGCTCATCGTGCCCGGAGACAAGTATATGCAGTGGGATGGATGGCCCTGGTTTGGGGTGTCGCTGCTCAAGGCCGTTTTGCTGGTCTTGCCGGCGTTTGGAATGCTTTGGTATTGGCGGCGCATGGGGGTGCTCAACCCCCTGCTCTACCGCCTGTCGCGGGTGAATGTCGGAGTCTATGCCTTGTGGAGCGTTTTGGCGTTGGCGGTTCTGGTGATCCGCAGCGGTCCGGTCGCGCTCTGGATGGACCAGGCTGGCTTTCCCGCCAGCGTGGCGTTCATTATTCCATTCCTGGCAGCCGCGGCTTCGACCCTGTTGTGCATGCTGTGCATTGCGATGAAACGGGGACACCGGCGGTACATTCTGCTGGTCAACGGACTGATGCTGCTGTTTTGGGGCTCGGTCGTCGTTGCGCCGAACTAATTCCCTTCTCAACTGCGAACGGCCAACGGCTCGCCAACCGACCCGCGCAGCAGCTCGCTGGGCTGGTAGTCCGCGACGAGGCGCTGGCCGAGGCGCAGCACCTCGGCATGATCACGCGCGGTCAGTGCAGATTCGAGCGCTTGCAGATGCGTAGGCAGGCCTGCCGCTACCGGGCTTTTGACGCGGGTGAGGGACGGGGATGCGGGTTCGCCAATAATTTCGGCGGGGGCGACCAGGGATTCGTCGCGTTTTTCGCCGGGACGGGGCTGGGTGAAAACAATTGGCACGTCGCGTCCGCTCCGGGCGATCATGCGGCGGGCGAGGTCGGCGATGAGGATGGGGTCGCCAGTGACTTCAGGCGTGGGGATGAGAAGGCCGGTCGCATCGGCGTCGATGGCTTCGGCCAGGAGGGCGGTGACTTCCTCGAGGGTCAGAAAATAGCGGCTGGCGGCGGGATGGGTGACGGTGACCGGTCCGCCATGGGCGATTTGTTCGGCAAAGAGCGGGGCCACACTGCACGGGGAGCCGATAACGTTGACCAAACGGACGGCCGTTTTCCGTAGGCCAGACGGCGCAAGCATGATCTGTTCCGCAATGCGTTTGGAGGCGCCCATGATGCTGTGGGGCGCGACCGCTTTGTCAGTGGACACGAGGATCATTTGGCCCGCGCCGTGGGACTCGGCGGCTTCGGCGAGGATCGCGGTTCCAAGGGTATTGGTGGCCACGGCTGCAAGGGGGTTTTGCTCCATGAGCGGCACGTGCTTGAGCGCGGCGGCGTGGAGGATGATCTGGGGCCGATGCTCAGCGAAGAGCGCATCGAGCAGCGTGCGGTCGCAGACACCGCCGAGGATCGGCGTGCAACAGTCGGCGGAGCCCTGCGCGGCGAGGGCGGCATTCACCTCAAAAAGATGCTGTTCGCAGATGTCGAGCAGTACAATTTGCTCGGCGCCCGAGGCGGCGAAAGCGCGGACTATGGCCGACCCGATGAAGCCGCCTGCTCCGGTGACGAGGATGCGCGCTCCCGCTGCGGCCGAGATGCGGAGCTCAGCGGAACGGGCTGGCGCTCGCCCAAGAATTTCAGCCCAGGAGGGCGGGCTGCGGAACTGCGGCGAGACGGGAAAATCGCTGGACACTTGCAGAAATTATAATCACCCGTTACCCCACCATGTCCGTCACCCTGTTGTCCGCTACCGAACAACTCGCAATGCTGCGCAGCCGCGCGATCACACCCGTGGAGCTCGCGGAGGAGCACATCCGGCAGATTCAGCGACTCAATCCGCAATTGCGAGCGCTTGTTGATTTCGATGCGGAGCGGGTGCGCGGCCTCGCGCGCAAGGTGCGGTTGGGGACCGAAGCCTGTCCGCTGGCAGGGCTGCCGGTGACGGTAAAATCGTCGATTTCCGTCGCGGGGTACCGATGCGAAATTGGCAGCGCACTCAATAAGGGGTCGGTTCCGGCTCAAAATGCCGTCGTTGTCGATCGGCTGATTGCGGCGGGCGCGGTGATGCTGGGGACAACGAATTGTCCGGAGTTCCTAATGGCTTACGAGACCGAGAACCTGCTCTACGGGAGCACGCGAAACCCGTGGAATCTGGAGTATTCGGCGGGAGGATCAAGCGGGGGCGAGGCTGCCGCGATCGCGGCAGGACTTTCGGCGGGCGGCCTGGGAAGCGACAGCGGCGGATCGGTGCGGGAGCCGGCGCACTTTACGGGCATTTGCGCGCTGAAGCCGACGGCGGGACGCGTGCCGGCGTCGGGCCATTTACCGCCGTGCCTCGGCCCGTTCACGTTTTTGGGTTCGATTGGGCCGATGGCGCGAACGGTGGGCGATGTGGCGCTGCTGTTTTCCACGCTGGCCGGCCAGGATGCAACGGACGCAAGCAGCGCACCCGTGCCGCTCCGGACGGTGACGCAGGAAGAGGCGAAGCGGACGCCGATTGGGTGGTTTACGGACGACGGCCTGGTCCCGGTGACCGCGGAAACGCGTGCAGCGGTCGAAGCCGCGGCGCAGGCGCTCAAGCAGCAGGGTTACAACGTACAGCCGTTTCGTCCGCGGGAGCTGGAAGCGGCGCGGAAGCTGTGGTGGACGTACTTCATGCAGTGCGGGGCCATGCTGTACGCATCAACGATTCGCGGCCGGGAGCAGGAGTTGAGCCCGACGTTTCGCGAATTTTTGGCGCTGGCGCGGGCGGAAACACCGCTGACGGCCGATTCGCTTCTGGATGCGTGGGTCGAGTCCGATAAGGTACGCAGCCGGCTGCTGGCGGAGATGCAGGCGTTCCCGCTGCTTCTGTGCCCGGTGTGCTCGGTGCCGGCGTTCAAGCCGTTTGAGCGGAGCTGGATGGTGGAGGGGGCAGCGGTTTCGTATTTCGATGCGATGCGGTACACGCAGTGGTTCAATCTGTTGGGGGGGCCGGCGGCGGTGGTTCCAGCCGCGAAATCAGCAGATGGACTGCCGATTGGGGTGCAGATTGCGGGGAGTCCCTACGCGGACGAACTGGTGCTGGCGGTCGCTGCGGCGGTGGAAAGCGCTTTTGGCTTCGAACCGCCCCCCATGGCGCGCTAGGGTTTGAGTCGCGAGAAGAGATTCAACTTCGACACATCGTTGACCATCACGAACGCGAAAAACAGGATGAGCATGACAAACGCCACCTGGTAGATGCGCTCTTTGAATTCCTGCTTCAGATCGCGGCGCAGGACGCCTTCGATGATGAGGAAGAGGATCATGCCTCCATCCAGGATCGGGATAGGCAGCAGGTTCATGATGCCCAGGTTGAGGCTGATCAGCGAAGTGAGATAAATGATGGGCTCGAGGCCGTGAGCCTGAGCGGCTTCCCCGGTAGCGCGCGCAATGCCGATGGGTCCGCTGAGTTGCTGCATTACGGCACCGTGGTGCGAGAAGAGGCGCCCGAGAATATCGAGGATGTAGCCGGAGTTTTTCAGGTTGAAGCTGACCGACTGGCTGATGGCTTTAGGCAGCGGCGACTGCTCCACGCGGAAGGGCGGAGGCGAGGCTCCGAAGCCGAGGCGGTAGCCCGGAACCTGGCCGCTGAAGTCGGCCCAGATCGGCTGAACGGTAGTGTTAAACGTGTGTCCGCCGCGTTCGACGACGAGGATAACGGGCTTGGCGCCGGTTTCGTCGAGAACGGCGATGATGGAGGAGACACCGTGGACGGCCTGCCCGTTGACGGACACGATGCCGTCGCCTGACTGGATGCCGGCCTTCGCGGCGGGGTCGCCGGGCATCACGTCCGCGACCTGAACCGGGTATTCCTGCTCCCGTGGCAGCAGTCCGAGCGACTCAACATCAAAGTCTTCGCCCTTGCTGGGATCGTTCAGGTAAAGCTCGGTGCTGAACTGTTTCGGCTGCCCGCCCACCATGCGTTGCACGGTGATGGGTGCGGTGGAGTTGGCGTCGAGCGAGGCACGCTCTTCCACTTTTTCCCAGGTGGGGTTCTTATCCTTGTCAAAGCGAATGATGAGGTCGCCGGAGAGCAGGCCGGCGCGGCCCGCGGGTGAGTTGGGAGGCACGATGTCGAGGACAGCCGGCCCTTTGGAGTAGACCGGGACCTCGTTGTGGAGCATGAAGAAGCCCGCCATGAGAGCGAAGGCGAGCACGAAGTTGGCGACTGGGCCAGCAACGGCGATCAGGACGCGTTGCCAGCGAGGACGTGCGGAGAATTCAGCAGCGTCGCCGGTGGTTTCCGCGCCCGGGGACTCGCCGGACATTTTGACGTAACCACCGAAGGGCAGCACACCGACGCAGTAGTCGGTATCGCCGTATTTAATGCCAAAGAGTCGCGGAGGAAATCCGAGCGAAAATGTCTCGACGCGGACCCCGCAGGCCTTGGCTACGATGAAATGGCCGAGCTCATGCACCAGCACCAGGATGCTGAGAACGATAAAGAACGAAACGATCGAAATAACGGCGAAAGACATAGTGGATTTTGACGACCAGCAACGTACCAGAGGCGGGAATCAGCCGCGAGAAGAGATGCTGCGTTGCGCCAGAACTTCTCGCGAGCGTTCGCGGGCCTGGCTGTCCAATGCGAGCACTTCTATGATGGTCGCCGGATGAGTCTCGGGGGTAGTCTCGAGTACCTGTTCTATTGTATCGGGAATACCCATAAACGGTATGGCCCGTTGGAGGAATGCTTCGACGGCGACTTCGTCAGCGGCATTCAGGGCAATAGCGTGGGCGCCACCCCGTTCAGCGGCTTCGTAGGCCAGGCGCAGGCATGGAAAACGCTCGAAATCCGGCTGCTCAAAGTGCAGATCAGCAAGGGCTTCCATGTCGAATCGCAGATCGGAGGGCACGCGCTCCGGATAGCTGAGAGCGTAGAGGATGGGCAGGCGCATATCCGTAACTGAGATTTGGGCCAGCAGGCTACCGTCCACGTATTCCACAAGGGAATGCACGGTGGACTGCGGGTGCACTGTGACTTTGACGGCCGAGGGCGGCAGATCAAAGAGGCGGCAGGCTTCGATGATCTCGAGGCCCTTGTTGAGGAGGGTGGCTGAGTCGACGGTGATGCGACGGCCCATTACCCAGGTGGGGTGGCGCAGGGCCTGCTCGACGGTGATCTTAGGGAATTCTGAGAGCGGAAGGGTGCGGAACGGCCCTCCCGAGGCAGTGAGCCAAATCTGGCGAACTTCGCTGCGCTGGCCGGCGCGCATGCACTGGTGAACGGCGTTGTGCTCGGAATCAATGGGAAGGAGTGAGACGTTGTTGCGGCGAGCGGCGGCGGTAAGGATTTCGCCGGCAGCGACCATAGCTTCTTTGTTGGCAAGACCGATGGTTTTGCCTGCCTCGACGGCGGCGAAGGTGGCTTCGAGTCCAGCGACGCCAACAATGGCGGAGACAACAAAATCTGCTTCCGGGAGCGTGGCAACCTGAATGGTGCCCGCTGGCCCCCAGACGGCTTCAGTTTCGGTAAGTCCCGCCTGGCGCAGCCGCTGGCGTAGATCGGCGGCGAGTTCTTCGGTGGCGAGCGAGACGACGCGGGGACGCCAGCGTAGGCACTGCTGAAAAGCTGAATCGACGTTGCGTCCGGCGGCGAGGGAGACGACAGAGAAGCGCTGCGGGAAGCTCTCAACGATGCTCAGAGTGCTTTGACCGATGGAGCCGGTCGATCCCAGGATGGCAATGCGCTTCAAGGCTGGACGGTCTTCAGGAGCAGACGGAGGTTTAAAAGGTCTGCTGCGCTAACTGAGCGTACCACAGCAGCGGAGCGGCGAGCAGGAGCGCGTCGATGCGGTCGAGCATGCCGCCGTGGCCGGGCAGCAGGTGCCCGGAATCCTTGACACCGGCGCCGCGCTTGATGGCGGATTCAACCAGATCGCCGAGCTGCGCGCCAATGTTCACGAGAATGGCGAGGGTGATCCAGTGCAGGATTGGGCCGGGGTAGGAGAGCGATTCAATATTGCGGGCGACGAGCAGGCCGCTGACCCAAACCAGCAGCAGGGTGATGAGAATGCTGCCGGCGACGGAGGCGACGCTGCCCTCCCAGGTCTTGTTGGGACTAAGTTTGGGGGCGAGCTTGCGGCGACCGAAAGCGCGGCCGATGTAGAGGGCGGCGACGTCGCCACACCAGACAGCCATAAAGAGAAAGAGCAGCAGCGAGGGACCGTTGTCGCGGGTACTGAGCAGGTAGAGCATGCCCATGGGCAAGCCAATGTAGATGAGCCCAAAGATGGAGTAGGCCGTGTCCGGCAGGACGCGATTGACCGGAGAGCGAAAGACGCAGACCAGGAACAACGCGAAGGACAGGATGCCGAGGATCGGCTCCAGCAGGTCGGAGCGGCGGAAGACAGTGGCTAACAGCAGGGCCAGGGCGACAACGACCACCAGGCGCGGAGTTTTGGCGCCCATGGCATCGGCGAGGCCGAGAAACTCCCAGATGGCAAGCATGGAAACAACAAAGATGGCGCCCATCATAGGCAGAGGTTGCGTGGGCGAAAAGAAGATGAGCAGGATGACGATGGGTACAAGAACGACGGCCGTAAGAATACGCTTCATGCAAAGGCAGAATACACGCTGCGAGACGCATGCTTACGACGATGGGGTCACTTTGCGTTGGGAATGTGCTGGGTTGGGGACTGGCTGAGGACGGCAAGCGCATCCTGCACTTTTTTCCACTGGCGCGGGTTCTTCTTGGTGGAGATGGGGGCATTGGGGTCGGCGTAGAACGCGATGATGTTTTGACGGAGGCCGGCGGGCGGTTTCGCGGTGTTCGCGGTCACGCGCGAGATGAGCGTGGCGTAGGTCTGGTCGGTGAGCCGATACGTCCCGGGTTTGGTGGCGAACCCCGTATCGAGATCGAGGTCGGGAACTTCAAACTGATTCTTGCCAATGTTTCGGAGTTGATCGAGCAGTTGCGCATACTCCGCGGTGGCGCGGTTCACACTGCTCACATAATTCTGTTCCGTATCGGGCATGGGGCCGCGGATGGAGAGGTCGGCAAACGGGCCGACTTTGGGCGTGATGAAGATGATCACTGCGAAGACTCGGGTGAGGAAACTGGGCTTCTTCTTGCGATACAGATCCCAGTGGGCGGCGGTGTTGGTGGCCTTCAGGCGATCTGCATATTGCTGGAAGTCGGGGTTGTCCTCGTCGACAGGAAAGCTTTTGCGATGGAGCAGAACCTCGGCATAGCCAACGCGCGGGAGCAGTGTGCGCACCGACCACTCGTAGGTGAAGAAGGCTCTGCTCTCATGGCCGATGACCGTTTGCAAAGTGATGCCGTAGGTGTCGTAGAAGGCGCGGCTGACGAGCGGGACCGGCACTTTGAAGCCGACGTGGCGAAAATAGCCGGAGGGCGCGAAGCGGGCGTGCCCGAGCTGATCGACGTCGAAGGCGAATTCGGTTCGGATGTGGGCGTGCGGGTCCTGTTCGTAGGTGACGACCGAGCCGTACTTGCTTTGGAGATCTTTGAATTCCTCGGGGACGGAAATGTTGACGGCGTAGCGATGGCCGATGGTGTCGCCGACGTAATGCGAGAGCGCGCCGAGGGAGAAGGCCAGCTCGTTGATGTTCTGCGACTCGTGAATGAGGTTGGTGATGAAGTCGCCGCTGCGCACGTAGTGGGTAAGGTCGCTGAAAAACGGGTGGCCGAATGGGTAGTAGCCGACGTCCTGGATGGTGGAACCGCCGTAGGCGTAGGCGCGCGCGTCGCGCAGCTCGATCGGCGTGGCGTTGGGATAACGGGCGAGGAGCAGGGGCTTGATGGAGGAATCCCATGCTATGTCGATCAGGGTTTCGTGAGTGAGAAACGAATATCCCTGGCAGAAGGGTGCAACAAGCCAGCAACTGAGAGCGACGATCAGAACTTTCCTTACCATTGCGTACAGAAATCCTCCGGGATCGGACAGGACGGCCGCAGCGAGCGGCGCGCATTATTCGTAGCGCAGCGCTTCTGCGGGAAGCACGCGGGCCGCGGAACTGGACGGATAAAGCGTGGCCAGTAGCGAGACGCCAAGGGACAAGGCTGTCACGATCACGCCATGTAAGATGCGCGGCGCGAACGGGAGATAGTCCAGCGAATAGACATCTGCAGATAAATGGATGAATCGGTAATGGCTGCCCAGCCAGGCAAGGGTGTAGCCGAGAACCAGGCCAATGGCGGTTCCGATGACGCTGATGAGCAAGCCTTCCAGCAAAAAGATGCGGCGGATTTGGCCCGGCTGTACGCCCATCGACATGAGAACGGCGATGTCCTTCGTCTTCTCCATCACCATCATGGTGAGTGCGATGAGGATGTTGAGGGCGGCCACGCAGACGATGAGGCCGATGACGATGAAGGTGACGACCTGCTCCTCTTTGAGGGCGCGGAACAGCTCGCGATTCTGCTCCATCCAGTTGGTGGTGGAATAGCCAGGGCCAGCGGCCTCCTCGATCTGGTCGCCAATGACGTTGGCGTGGTAAAGGTCATCGACGCGGAAGGAAATGATGGAGATGACGTCCGGCTCGCCGAAGAGCGACTGGGCGTCAGAGAGGCGGATGAATCCGAAACTGTTGTCGTATTGATAGAAGCCGGAGTGAAAAATGCCGGCAACCTGGAAGCGCTGGTATTTCGGAATAAGGCCGTAGGGTGTCAGGTCAGCCTGAGGGCTGGTGACCATGACGGTGTCGCCGACTTTGGCTCCGATAGAGTCAGCCAGATCGGTGCCGATGACGATGGGCGGCGTGGGCTCCCCTGTGTCGCTCTGCTGGTTGGCCGTGGCGTTGAGGGGTGCAGCGGTGCCGGAAGTGACATTGGCGAGCATGTCGGAGACTTTGCGCTCGTCCGCAGGGATGATGCCCTTGAGCATGGCGCCCCCGGCGCGCGCGCCGCGGGAGATGAGGACTGGCTCGTAGAGTCCGGGAGCGGCAGCCACCACGTGGGGCATCTTTTCAAGCCGCGCCAGCAGCGGACGCCAGTCGCGCATGCCGTCGCTCATCGTGCGCATCAGGTCGACATGGGCAGTGGAACTGAGCAGGCGATCCTGCAGATCGCGGCGGGTGCCGTTGGTGATGGCGAGCGCGAGAATGAGCGACGCCACGCCGACCGCAACGCCCGCAATGGAGATCCAGGTGATGATGCCGATGACGGCCTGGCGGCGTTTGGCCCGCAGATAGCGCGCGGCGATGAAGAGCTCAAAGCGCATGGCCGGTTAGTGGACCACTGCCTTCACGGTGACGTTGTTGTCGTTGCGATCGAAGACGCGCAGGGCGATCACGTGCTCGCGGGGATCGACCGGGGCATCGGCGCCGGGACGCGGTGCAGGAAGCGGCGCATCGAAGTCAAAATGCTCGGTGAGCGAGTCAGCGATTTTGCCGAGCGGCTCAACGTATTGCCAGCGGCCCGCGTCGATGGAGTATTCCGCGTGAGCGACGGGGGAGATGGCGTCCGTCGCCGTGAACGCGGCGTGAATCTTGCCGTTCACGAGACGGGCTTCGATGCCGGTGACCACAGGCGGTGTGGTGTCGATGAGGAAATCGTCGCTTACGCGCTCGCCGGTACGGGCTTCGCCGGGATTATGCGACGGCGCATCGCTGGCGACCACCTTGAGGCGGTAATGGCCGTCGGGCAGCAGCGAAGAATCAAACGAATAAAAGCGATCGCGGACGTGTTCTTTCAGAAGCTGCCAGTTGTGTTCGCCTTCTCCGCGATAGTAGAGGGAGAAGACGAGGTCGTCGCCATTGTCGTCGTGCGCGGACCAGCGAACCGTGACGGCGGTGCGCTCTTTGATGGCAGGCAGCGGCTCCTTGCCGGCCTCAGGCTGCACGAAGCTGATGCCGGTATTCTGCTGCGAGGGGAAATTGACGGTGATCTGCGTGGGCTGGCCTGGCTGCGGCGGGGTGTTGGTTGCGCGGACGCCGGGCGCAACCACGATTTCATCCACGATGGGCGCCATATTCACCGGCAAAAAATTGACGCCAACCTCGCCGATGGAACTGCCCGGATGTTCGACGATCTTCCATTGCATGAAGCGAGAGGATTCAATGCCGAGTGGGCCGGAGTTGGCGCTGAACGGCTTCCAATCGCCCCACGCACGCTCAGGATTCTCGATGTTGCCGGCGCGGGCGAACATCTGGAAGCCGGAGCCCTGCGGGCCGGTTTCCACCTCCGCGCGTCCCCATTGCGCGAAGGCTCCGGCGTCGAAGACCTCGCTGGTATAGGCGCCTTCCGGGGCCTCGCCATGGCTGAGCAAATACACTTTGCCGGAGTTGGCGGTACCCACGTAGATGCCCTTGGGCGCATCGGCAAATCCGGTGACCTGCGAAGCTTCGAGGTGCGCGACGTCGGCATAGGTGCCGTCGTCGTGGATGCGGAAGACGCGGCCGCGATTGCCGGTGGCGGCAAGGAAGCCTTCGGGTGTCCAGGCGAGGGCGTAGACAATATCATCGTGACCGGACCAGATTTTTTGCGGTGGCCCGTCGCCGTGGGGGATTTCATACAGTTCGGAACCCTCGGGGATGAGCGTGTTGCCACTGAAGGCCTGCACGGATCCGGGCGTGACGATGGTGATGGTCGCGGTGACCTGCGCCTGTCCGGTTACGGTGAGCGGCGGCAGAGTGTTTCTCCCCTTCTCGCCCACGCCGGCCGCGTAGATGCTGCCGTCGGGCGCGACGATAACGGAGGTGATTTCCTTTTTCGGCGAATCGTAAAGGACCCAGGCTTTGCCATTGGGATCGATCCGGTAGATGAGGCCAGTGCCGTCGGAGCCCGCGATGAGGTTGCCCGCCTTGTCAAAGGCGATGGTGCGGATGTGCTCTTCGTCGCTCTTGTAGAACAGGGTTGGCTTCGCGCCGTTCCCGACCCGGTAGATGGCTGCGGGCCCGCCGGTAGCGATGTAGAGCTGGCCGTGCGCGTCGAAGGTTAGATCCCAAACGTACTTGGGCTTCTCCGTCACGGTCGCGGGATCGAAGACGACGGTCGCGGTGTCGTCTGTTTTGTTTTCCGCGTGCGGATCGAGTTTGAATACCTTGCCGGACGGGAGCGTGGCCGCATACAGAGAACCATCAGGCCCAACACGCAGAGTTTGCACGCTCATGTCGTGGCTGCTGAAGAGGATGGTCGATTTCCCGTCGGCGTCAACGCGAAGAACGGTCGCCGGCGCGCCGGTGGCAAGATACGCGGTGCCGTCGTGGTCCGTGGCCACGGCCCACACATAGGTCGAGGGCGTAGTGAGGACGGCGGTGCTGCTGGGGCCAGGAACGAGATGGCCGTCGCTGGTAATGGCCACGCCGTTGGGAGTGCCGCGCTCAAAATCTTCGAAGCGCGATTCGGTCCACAAGCGGGTTCCCTGGGCGTGCGCTATGGAAGGCGGCGAAAAGGCGAGGCAGGCTGCGAAGAGAGGCAGCGCCAAAAGGCTTGCAGGCGGCAGAAAGCGGAGAAAACGGCCTGGCATCATGCTGATTTTCAGTCTACAGAAACCTCGAGCCGGGCGGGTTTGCGGCCGAGAGAAACCAATGCAGACAAACGGCGGGACGAAACGAGGGTTCCTCGCCTACACTGGGGTTTCACTTTCTCCTCCAATCACCGGGCCGGCGGGCTCGGCAACCCGCGACGTGGAATTGCGCCGTCATGCTGAAAAACTGGAAAACACGGATTTTGCTGTCCCTCGCCGTGCTCGGTCCGGGATTCATCACGGCCAACGTCGATAACGATCCCAACGGCATCTTCACCTATTCGCAGGCCGGGGCGCAGTTCGGCTACACGATGCTGTGGACGATGATCCCGGTGACTCTGGCCCTGATTGTTGTGCAGGAAATGTGCGCGCGCATGGGCGCGGTGACGGGCAAAGGGCTCAGCGATCTGATTCGCGAAGAATTTGGACTGCGGCTGACGGTCATCATCATGGCACTTCTGGTTCTGGTGAACTTTGGCAACGTGATTGGGGAATTTTACGGAATCGCGGGCAGCCTGCAGCTGTTTCACGTATCGAAGTTCATTTCTGTTCCCGTTTGCAGCGCGCTGGTGTGGCTGCTGGCCGTGCGCGGCGACTACAAAAGTGTTGAGAAGATTTTTCTGGTCGCTTCATTCTTCTACTTCACCTACATTATTGCGGGGGTCCTGGCGCACCCGGGATGGCACGCGGCGTGGGCGGCGACCATCAAGCTACCGCCGGTGTCGGTTCTGCATAACAAGGATTACATCTTTATGGTGGTCGCCGTGATCGGCACGACCATCGCGCCGTGGATGCAGTTCTATTTGCAATCGTCCATTGTGGAGAAGGGCGTGACGGCGAAGACCTATGCGGCGTCGCGGCTGGATGTGATTGTCGGATCCATTTTTACCGATGTGGTGGCGTGGTTCATCATCGTGGCGTGCGCGGCCACGCTGTGGACGCACGGGATTACTACGATCTCGGACGCTTCTTCGGCGGCAGAAGCGATGAAGCCACTGGCGGGACAGTATGCGTTCATCCTGTTCTCCTTCGGCCTGTTCAATGCAGGATTTTTCGCGGCGTCAGTGCTCCCGCTCTCGACCGCCTATGTAGTGTGCGAGGGTCTGGGCGTTGAGTCGGGAGTGGACAAACGCTTTCGAGAGGCTCCGTTTTTCTACGGCCTGTATACGCTGCTGATTGTGGGTGGAGCGGCCGCGGTCCTCCTGATCCCCAACGCCCAGCTGATCAAGTGGTATCTGGAATCGCAGGCATTCAACGGCATTCTGCTGCCGGTGGTGATTGTGCTGATGCTGCTTCTGATCAACCGCAAGGACCTGATGGGCGAACACACGAACCCGCACTGGTTCAATGCCGCGGCGTGGGTGACGGCCATCGTGGTCAGCATTCTGTCGGTGATTCTGATGGTGCAGCAGTGGTGGCCTGGGCATCAATAGGGCCGCAAACGAAATCAGCGCGGCCCGCGTCCGGTAATGAGATCGAGCCTCGGCCGATTGACCCAGGCCAGGACCTGCTCCAAAATGAGAGTCTCTTCAAACCTTCTCGACAAGCGAGAGCTCTATGTCGACTCAAGAAATACTGAGTGATTCCACCGTCGGACCTGTGGCCGATCAGGCGACTCCGCAAACCGGTTCGAGCACGCGGGAATGGGCGCACGCGGGGAGGATTGCGTTCCGCATCTCCTTCCTCTATTTCGTGTGCTTCCTCGCTTTCTTTGGGAACGGCACGATTTTCAACATCTTTCCGGTGGTCGGCGACTGGGTTTACAACGGCCTGACGGCTGCACCCTTCCATGTGACGGAGTGGGTAGGGCAGCACGTTTTCCATTTGACAGGTCTGGCGGCGCACTGGCATCCGACCGGTTCAGGCGATGCGACGCTGAACTGGATTCTCAACGGCCTGTTCGTGGTGGTGGCGCTCGTAGGCGGCCTGCTGTGGACGCTGGTTGCGGCGCTGCTCGGAAACAAACGCAAAGAGTACGAGTCGATGTACGCGTGGCTGCGCTTTCTGCTGCGGCTCACCTGCGGATATTTCATGCTGCAATACGGCCTGGCGAAGGTCTTCCCCCTGCAGATGGCGCCGATCTCCATCGGCATCCTGAACGAGCCGGTGGGCAACATGTCGCCGATGACCATGCTGTGGGGACTGATCGGACTGCACCCGATGTACGAAGTATTTTGCGGGCTGGCTGAAGTGACCGGCGGCGTGCTGATCCTGTTCCGTCGCACAGCGCTCGCGGGCGCGCTGGTGTCCGCGTTTGTGATGACGAATGTGCTGCTCTACAACAT
>Ga0206851_1146_pt1 | contig 18841 bp, 15 predicted proteins | sample Alteio_BWOrgCont_13_FD_152904 | JGI IMG/M metagenome (GOLD analysis project Ga0206851, IMG submission 152904) | Enriched cells from forest soil in Barre Woods Harvard Forest LTER site, Petersham, Massachusetts, United States -... | ecosystem: Environmental > Terrestrial > Soil > Temperate forest >... | reverse complement strand
GCACCGTCTTTCTGAATGGTGCGGTCACGCCCCTTTTCTGGAAGAAGATATTGCTATGGCAAATATCGCCCTGGACATGATCGGGCAGGCAAATGCCCTGCTAATCTATGCCGGGAAGACAGAAGATCTTGGCCGTACCGAAGATGATCTGGCCTACCTGCGTGATGAACGTCATTTTTACAACACGCTGCTTTCTGAACAACCAAATGGAGATTTTGCTGTGACGATCATTCGTCAGTTTTTAGCAGATGTTTTTGATCTTCATTATGTAGAACTTTTGAAAACATCGAAGGATGAGACACTTGCTGCACTGGCAGCAAAAAGCCAGAAAGAAGTAACCTACCACTTGCGTCATACCACAGCCTGGGTTGAACGTTTGGGTGAGGGAACAACAGAAAGTCATAATCGCATCCAAACAGCCTTGAATGATCTTTGGTGTTTTACAGAGGATATGTTCGAGATGAATGCTTCCGATAAGAGACTCGCAGAAGAAGGCGTTGCGGTGAATACAGATGCAATACGCGGAGCCTGGCTGAAAACAGTTACGGAAGTCTGTACCCGTGCTACCCTGACCATGCCTGTCAATGTATGGCAGAAGAAAGGAAGCCGAGAGGGCAAACATACCGAACACCTGGGCTTCCTGCTGGCTGAGATGCAGCACTTGCACCGAAGCCACCCCGAGGCGAAATGGTAATCATGGGATTGCTCCAGCTTTGCTGTCCTATCCGTAACTTGTTTTACCTATGAATTCAATACAGAGACATACGGAAAGTGAATTGTTTACACTGCTATCCGCTATCCCTGATCCCGAAATCCCTGTGATCACTATTGCCGATCTTGGTGTGCTCCGCACTGTCAGCTGGCGTGGTGAAGAACTGTTTGTTGAAATCACGCCAACCTATTCGGGTTGTCCTGCCATGAAAATGATTGAGCTTGACATCCTTTCACTGCTCAAAGAAAACGGTATTGAAAAAGCAAAGGTACAGTTGGTATATGCCCCGGCGTGGACAACAGACTGGATCAGCGCCGAAGCCAAAGAAAAACTTCGGATCTATGGAATAGCACCTCCCGAACATTCTACGTTCGATAAGAGCGCCCTCACCGGCAAACCCAAAACCCTTGCCTGCCCACGTTGCGGATCCCGGCATGTGGAGATGGTTTCACAGTTCGGATCCACAGCCTGTAAGGCGCTCTATAAATGTATAGACTGTAAGGAGCCTTTTGATTATTTCAAATGCATTTGAGCATGTATTTTGTTCTTCAAATTTTAAAAAGCCAGCATGTCATCCATACAAACAGAAATCACCGGGCAGGTTCTCAAACTCACCTTGAACCGGCCCGACAAATTCAATAGTTTTAACCGCGAAATGTCGCTCGCGCTACAGGCTTGCTTGGATAAAGCTGCTGCTGACAAAAACATTCGAGCCGTTTTACTAACGGGCGTAGGCAAGGCTTTTTGTGCCGGTCAGGATCTCACCGAAGCAATGGATCCTGGCGGGCCAGGCATAGAACGTATCGTGAACGAGCATTATAACCCTATTATCCAAAAAATACGTGAAGTCGAAAAGCCGGTTGTCTGTGCTGTAAATGGTGTAGCTGCCGGAGCCGGAGCGAATATCGCCCTGGCCTGTGATGTAGTTTTAGCGGGTGTTTCGGCATCCTTCATACAGGCATTCAGTAAAATTGGGTTGATTCCGGACAGCGGAGGCACATTCTTTCTGCCCCGTCTTATCGGTTTCGGGAGAGCTTCTGCATTGATGATGCTGGGCGACAAAGTGTCGGCGGCTGATGCATTGCAGATGGGAATGATTTTCAGGATCTGCGAAGACGCCCAGCTTTTGGAAGAAGCAATGAAATTGGCAAATACCCTCTCAAATTTGCCTACAAAAGGCATTGGTCTCACCAAACAGCTGTTGAATCAAAGCATGGCTAACACCCTCGAACAACAACTTTCTGCAGAAGGAAAGGCGCAGGTGATTGCTGCTGGAACCAGCGATTATAGCGAAGGGGTAAACGCTTTTCTTGAAAAAAGAAAAGCAATTTTTGTCGGAGAATAAGTGAGAGAATAAGTGAGAGAATCAGGAATTTGGATTGTTTAATGAGCTAACGCACCAGTATGTTTACGAAAGAAACGGTTATAGGGGTAATAGGCTCAGGAGCCATGGGTGCCGGGATCGCACAGGTGGCTTCCGCAGCAGGTCACCCGGTGGTGCTGTATGATACCAATGAGGAGGCGCTCCGTAAATCAAAAGTAAATCTGGAAATAGCACTCGGCAAGCTGGTTGAAAAACAAAAGATAACGGGTGAACAGGCCGCTGGAATGGAAGCGCGAATTACCTATGTCGGCGATTTGGCACGGTTCGGCAACTGCGGGTTGGTGATTGAAGCGATTGTTGAAAACCTGGACGTGAAACAAAGCGTATTTAAACAGCTGGAAACAATCGTCGCTCCAGGATGCGTACTTGCCACTAACACATCTTCGCTGTCAATTGCCTCCATCGCTGCTGTCTGCAAAGAGAGTACACGGGTAGTGGGTATTCATTTTTTTAACCCTGCTCCGGTCATGCCCTTGGTGGAGATTATCCCCGGGATTCTGACAGCTGAGTCAATCGCAGATAGCTGCTTTTCCCTGATATCTTCCTGGGGCAAGGTGTGTGTGAGGGCCAAAGACACACCAGGTTTCATTGTAAACCGGGTGGCCCGTTCGTATTATGGAGAAAGTATCCGTATTTCGGAAGAGGGTATTGCCGATTTTGCCACGATCGATTGGGCCCTGAAAGAATTCGGGGGATTCAAGATGGGCCCCTTTGAACTGATGGATTTTATTGGCAATGATGTGAATTTTAAGGTCACAGAATCTGTCTGGGAGCAATTCTTTTATGAACCCCGGTTCAAACCATCGCTTACGCAGAAGCGTTTATACGAAGCCCGTTTGTTTGGCAGGAAATCAGGCCGTGGGTATTATGTGTATGGAACAACTCCCGAAATACCCCAACCCAGCAAGGATCCTGTGTTGGGAAAAAAGGTATTCCAGCGTGTCATCGCCATGCTTATCAACGAAGCAATCGATTCGGTCTACCTGAAACTGGCCAGTAAAGAGGACATTGATCTGGCAATGACAAAAGGAGTTAATTACCCGAATGGGCTGCTGAAATGGGGAGATGAACTGGGGCTGTCTGAAATATTGGAGACACTCACTGAATTATACGAAACATACGGGGAAGATCGTTACCGTCCTTGTCTGCTCCTGAAACAGATGGTGAAACAGAAACAAAACTTTTACAGGTGAGCGATTTACATAAAGCGGTGAAGTACCTGAAACGGGGATATCTAAGTCCAATAGGGTGGCTAGAGTTACTGGCGAGTGACTCTGGTCTGGTTTCCACTCACTTTTCAGGCACTCCTCTTCAATGCGATGACCAAAGTCCAATTCTGGATCTATGCAAACAACAGCTGGATGAATTCTTTGCAGGGGGCACCGCTGCATTTGCACTTCCGTTTGATTGGCAGGGAACAGAATTTCAAATCAGGGTTTGGAAAGAACTACTGCTGATTCCGTTTGGTGAAACTGTTTCATATCTTCAAATCGCCCAGCGACTGGGTGATGCAAATTCAACACGGGCTGTCGGCAATGCAAACGGAAAAAACCCAATACCGATCATTGTTCCCTGTCATCGCGTTATAGGGGCAGGGGGGAGTCTGGTTGGTTATTCTGGAGGGATGGATAAGAAAAAGTGGTTGCTGGAGTTCGAACGTAACCTGACGCACAGAGATTTGTTTAATTCAGCTAACACGGAGTCATTGCATGGATAAGGAGCAACTTCCCAAAGAGGTATTGAAGAGGATGTATCAGGAGGACTGGTTCAGCCAGTGGTTGGGAATAGAGCCTGTAAAAATAGGCGCAGGTTCTTGTGTCTTGAGAATGATAGTGCGAAAGGATATGCTGAATGGTTTTGGTATAGCCCATGGGGGGATCACCTATTCATTGGCCGACAGTGCGCTGGCATTCGCATCAAATTCCTACGGGCGAAAAGCAGTTTCTGTCGAAACAAGCATTTCGCATACAGAGCCAGTGAAAGAAGGTGACATACTGACCGCTGTGGCTGAGGAGCTCAGCCTTTCCAATAAAATTGCCGTTTACCAAATACGCGTTATCCGTCAGGATGAAAAACTGGTAGCCCTTTTTAAAGGTACTGTTTACCGTACCGCAAAACCCTGGTTCCCGGATCAGGAAGAACAGATCACAAAAAACTAAGTGTACAATCAATCACGATTATCATGAACGAAGCATTTATCATTGATGGAATACGCACCCCTATCGGGAATTTCGGGGGAACCTTATCCGTTGTCCGAACCGATGATCTTGCTGCTCTTGTTATCCGGGAGCTGATGAAACGGAATGCCTCTGTTGATCCGGCGGCCGTGGGGGATGTAATTTTTGGCTGTGCCAACCAGGCCGGCGAGGACAACCGCAATGTGGCACGCATGGCTTTATTGCTTGCCGGGTTGCCCTATACTGTCCCCGGCGAAACGGTGAACCGATTGTGTGCTTCAGGTTTGTCGGCCAGCATGGCTGCAGCAAGGAGCATTCAATGCGGGGAGGCCGAGGTGATGGTTTCGGGTGGAGTGGAGAATATGACGCGTGGGCCCTGGGTGATATCCAAGACAAGCACTCCCTTTGGAAGAGATGCACAAATGTTTGACTCCAGTTTTGGCTGGAGATTTATCAACCCCAGGATGAAGGAACTCTATGGAGTGGATGGGATGGGCGAAACCGCTGAAAACCTGAGCCAGCGGGATAAGATATCAAGAGTTGATCAGGATAAATTTGCATTTCATTCGCAGATGAAGGCAGCTGAAGCCCAGCGCAAGGATCGTTTTGTGGCTGAAATTATACCTGTAGAAATACCTCAGCGTAAAGGCGCCAGTACTCTTTTCGAGAAGGATGAATTTATCAAACCCGAAACAACACTCGAAATCCTGGGCAAACTCAAACCGGCCTTCCATAAAGAAGGAGTTGTGACTGCAGGAAATTCGTCGGGATTAAATGATGGGGCAGCTGCCATTCTCCTGGCTTCGGAAGCCGGTCTGAAAAAATATCAACTCAAACCCAAAGCACGAATAGTTAGTTCGGGTGTGGCCGGAGTCGAACCAAGGATTATGGGTATAGGACCCGTAGAGGCCAGCCGGAAAGCGCTTGCCAAAGCCGGATTGAAAATGCATGATATGGATATCATCGAACTCAATGAAGCATTCTCGGCTCAAAGTCTGGCCTGTATCAGGGCCTGGGGGCTCGACGATACTGACCCTCGGATCAATCCCAACGGAGGAGCCATCGCACTGGGGCATCCGCTTGGAATGAGTGGCGCGCGGATTCTGAATTCAGCGGCTATTGAATTGCATCTCACACAGAAGAAGTATGCATTGGTTACCATGTGTATCGGAGTAGGGCAGGGGTATGCTGTCATTATCGAACGGGTTTAACAACGGAGAGAAATGGCTAATATTTTTGAATTCAACGGATACCGCCCGGTCATTCACCAGAGTTCGTTTATTCATCCCAATGCAACGGTCACCGGAAATGTGATCATCGGCGAGGATGTATACATTGGACCTGGAGCTGCTATCCGTGGTGATTGGGGACAAATCGTTATTGAGGATGGTTGTAATGTACAGGAAAATTGTACGATACACATGTTCCCCGGGGTTACGGTTAGATTGATGGAAGGATCGCACATTGGGCACGGAGCAATTATTCACGGCGCAACTATCGGGAAAAACGTGTTGATCGGGATGAATTCTGTGGTTATGGACAATGTCGTGATTGGCGATCATTGCATCATTGGGTCACTCTGTTTCGTGCCCGATGGAATGGTTGTCCCCGAACGGAAACTACTCGTTGGAAGCCCTGCCCGGATTGTGAAAGATGTTTCGGATGAAATGATTGAATGGAAAATGAATGGCACCAGGCTCTATCAGGAATTGCCAGCCGATTGCCAAGCCACACTCCGTGCTTGCGAGCCACTGCGTGAAGTAGAGCCCAACAGGCCAACACAGCAGGAAAGCTATAAGACCTGGAAATCGAAATAGGGTCATTACGTCAAGCCTCGCTTATTTTATCTTCCGCAGGCCTTGCAATTCTTCTTTCGGATCAGTTCGAGAGTAACGTTTAGCTCTGTGTCCTCTTTCTTTAGTATGTCATCTATCGTAGGGATGATTGGATAATCGGGCATGATACCCCTGCCTGGGATTGCGGGGGGGGGGCACTGCACAGACGTATTTCATCAGGGGTATTTTAATGCGCAGCCCGGTAGTAGGTAGTGTGAGCATAAGTTCCATGCCACTGTTATTTCCAACCTGCGCTCCTCCAGTTTCTTCTCCTACAAAAACAGCCCGGTCATGGGCATGAACAACGGAAGAGAATTCGGCGGTGGTAGAAAAGCTTTTGCCATTGATTAAAATGAATACTGCTCCGTCAAAAGCTCCAGGGTGTGGCTTGTGAACCATGGTATATGAGCCGCGTGTCCATACACATCTGCCTGCACGGTCTTTTGTTACCATCAAATGAAAAAAATTGAAGATCAGCGGTTCGTTTGTATAGCGCAAGAAAGAGAACCGATGGTTAGATGCCAGTTGCACTCGTTCATAATACTGAAAGGAAGAATCTGTCAGAAACGAATAAAGATACCATCCGAGATCATCATCACCCCCTCCGTTGTTTCTAAGATCAATAATCAGATCGTTGGCACCCCTGGTCCGAAGGGTGTCAAAAGCATTTTTTATAAATGATCTAAAATGTTGATGAGCAGCTGAGATGTCGCCTCCATCGAATGAGCCGATGCTGAGAATGCCGGTTTTGTCGTCTGTTAAGCGAAATTGAAGTGGTTTTTCAATGAGAGGTGGTTTTGTTTTGGAGAAACGTTTTTGTGTGATTTGTCCAAGTTCTTTTAAGTTCAAAGCTGGAATCATGTGTCCGGTCATAAGCTCGTCGCCGGGCAATTTGACCTGGATGCTAAACCACGTAGGCTGAGCGATCAGCTCGGCATAGTAATACATAAACTCTTCTTCCGTAATGTGGTATTTAAGCGTCTGGTTATATCCGTCTGAAGCAAGATGAGGAAGGATACGGTCAAGAATTTCGCGTACGGAGAGCCCGTTTATTGCGAGCAGTTCTGTGCCTGGAACAAGGCTGGAATCGGTACTCAAATTCGATAGCACGAAGAGGTGTTTGTCGAGGAGTTTTATTTTAAATGGAAAATACTTGCAGGTTTTCTCAGCGTACTCGCTCATGTATTTTCTGGAGAGGAAACAGGGAGTGTGCCCACAACCTATCTTTGAACAAAGGAAGCTGATGGTGGAGAAAAATTGAAGCTCAGTTTGAGCCGTGGTAAGAGAGGCATAGACACTGTCAAAGAGGTTGTCGATTTCCTGAGGCCGACGATAGGTATAGAGTCCGGGGTGGGCCTCTTTTAAAGCCTTTTCCAGAACATGAAGATCAGATTTTAGTGTTTCGGGTGTGTATTTTTTTTCGAGATCGTAGGCCCCGGCATCCTTTTTTTGAGCAAGGATCATGCTCGCAAACAGACAAAACAATATTACCACACCCCAGGTCCTACTCATTTAGATTGCGATTCTTGTAAAGGTACGCAAAATAAAAAGGTCTGAAAACTATGCACTGCCCTGATTTTGGAAGGGAGATGTACATCCGATAAATCCTCAGAATCTATGCGGGATCCGGCCCTGAAAAGGATGTCTTGAACGGACGGTCAAAAAAACTCCTAGTCCTGTAATACTTCGATCTGTGAGAGCTCAAAGTCAACCACAGATACTTGTCTGTCACTGTGTTCAATTTTTGAAGAGGTTTTGGTGAAGAACCCTTCTTTTTCGGCCCGAAGTGTGTAGGTCCCTTTTTTTACAGTCCGGAAGTTGAATACCCCTTCTTCGTCTGAAACTACAATTACCCCAGTTTCGACAAGTGTAATCGTAGCGCCTGTTAATGCCTCAAGGGCATTTTGCGGACTATCCTGACGGATTGAAATCCGTCCGCGAATACCAGCACATGCCTGAAGTTCTGGCGGTATTGACTTCCTCCGGTTGACATACTCATTCCGAAAGGCTGGTTTCTTTTTTTCTAGCGATTCGGCAAGTGGATCCAGAAAATTTTCGCAAAGGATTGCTCCGGCTTTGAACAGCTGGATATGGCACTGTCCCAGTTTTTTGCGATGATCCATTGCCTCTTTCGGACTCTTGAAGTTTGGGGAATAGGTGTTGATCACAAAATTCCAGGCGGATACAATTCCTGAAGTGAGTCCATACACGGCTAGCCGGGGGGCCAGTGGTTGGATGATCTTGAAAACCAAACGTGTTTCATCAGCCAGGTTATCGTGCGGAATCTTTTTCAAAACCGCAAGAAACGCTGCAATCGTTTCTTCGAGTTCTTTATCCTGTACGTGTGTTGCATAGGCCAATGCAGCCGACAGGTTTGAGGAGGTGATGCGGCATAAGGTTAACCTTACTGCACTTCTGTCCCTGGCTGTGTCGCCGGGGCGAAGGGCCATGATTTCATTCAGGCATTCGATAGCTGTGATTAGCTGACCGAGGGTGTTCACGCCGCTTACAAACGGGGGGATGTTTTCAATCAATTTGTGTTCGTCCGTACAGAGTTGGTGAACGGATTTAAACATGCCAAGCATGCTGATTTGTGATGTAGTCATAAGAATAGGGTGTATAAGTTTGTGTTAATATTTAACTGGTCTCTTGATTTCTTTAGGTTGTATGGAGCTACTATTCGCATATCATCTTCGGTTTTGGGATTCCTGCAACTTTTACTTGCTGTCGATTTCTCTGGATCTGCAATCTAAAACGTAACCCTGTGGCATGTGTATAGGGCAGACGAAAGATTGTCGAAAATGGAACCCTGGCTTTGGCTCTTGTTCAGCGCCCATCACGTTTGGGTTTCCGATAATCCAGTTGGGAATCAGGTCAGGTGTTGTCAATGCAAGACCAATCCAGTATTTAACCCAATGCAAAGAGAAGAAAAAAATGTATATCGAAAATATTATACGAGAAATAAACAGCTTCATGAGAAGTCCGCCTTCTTGTGCTTTTTTATATCCTTCATTCGAAAATCTCGTGGCATATGATCAATAGCTCCTCTTACAAAAAAAGGTGCATTCGGAAAAAATGCAAAAGGGGTGCCAGATAATTAATCGTGTATTTGTTCGGTAAGGGTTTTATCCAAGAGGTGAAATGTGTTTAATTATGAATTCAAACGTTGTCGAAGATAAGGTCTGATCCTCTTGCTGTATTTAATGGGATTTTGTACAGCTGGATCAAATTTACGTAATTTTAAGTTCAGTTTTCATTTTAAGGGAATAAATTCCGAAAAAATTTCAGGAAACCCGGTCATATAGAATTTTTTTACATTTGGTTCCCTAAAAGCAAAAGCATGTCAAATACACTTTCTGATAAAATCCGCTCCGTAAAACTAAATAATTATGCCCTCGGCAACTGGGTTGCCGGTGAAGGTGAAGGGCAAGCCCTGTATAACGCCATCAACGGCGAGATCATTGCGCATGCCTCCAGCAAAGGGCTGGATTTTGGGGCCATGTGCGAATATGCCCGTAAAACGGGTGGTGCAAAACTGCGCCGGATGACGTTTCATGAACGTGGCCGCATGCTCAAGGCACTTGCGCTCCATCTCATGGAAAAGAAGGAACTCTTTTACAAGATCAGCTGGGCCACTGGGGCTACACGAACCGACAGTTGGGTTGATATTGAAGGAGGAATTGGTAATCTGTTTGCCTATGCAAGCCTGCGCAGGCAATTTCCAGACGAGCCTTTTTGCGTTGAAGGCGATCTGGCAAAAATATCAAAAGGCGGGTCATTTATCGGTCAACATATTTGTGTACCTAAAGAAGGTGTAGCCATACACATTAATGCATTTAATTTTCCGGTATGGGGTATGCTCGAAAAGGTTGCCGTCAACTGGTTGGCGGGGATGCCGGCTATCGTGAAACCGGCCACTGTTACCTCTTTTTTAACCGAAGCCGTTGCCCGTGAAATCATTGCTTCGGGTATCCTCCCCGAAGGCGCCCTGCAAATCATCTGTGGCTCTGCGAATGGTATCCTCGACCATGTTATGAGCCAGGATGTGGTTACCTTCACCGGATCGGCATTGACCGGTAAAATGCTCAAAGCACATCCCCGTTTGCTCGAAGAAGCTGTTCCTTTTACCATGGAAGCTGATTCCCTTAACTGCTGTGTGTTGGGTGCCGATGTGAAACCGGGAAGTACAGAATTTGATCTTTTTATAAAGGAAGTTCAACGTGAAATGACCACCAAGGCCGGTCAAAAGTGTACGGCAGTAAGACGGATTATTGTGCCTCAAAACCTGGTGGAAGATGTGCAGATAGCTCTTGGTAAGCGCCTGGCAGGCACCACCCTCGGCGATCCAAACGTTGAAGGTGTTCGGATGGGTGCATTGGCCGGAAAAGCACAGGTTAAAGAGGTGCGGGAAAAGATTGACCAGCTCCTCAAAACGCAAAAGATTGTCTTCGGCGACCTCGAGAATTTTACCGTAACGGGGGCTGATAAAAATAAGGGGGCATTCATGTCGCCGATTTTGTTTCTGAACGACAATCCGTTTAAATATACCGATGTACACAGCATAGAGGCATTCGGACCGGTGAGTACCATCATGCCTTATGCCAACACGGAGGAAGCTGTTGAACTCTCAAAAATGGGGAAAGGCTCGCTTGTGAGTTCTATCATTACTGCTGACGACAGAATTGCCCGTGAATATGTGCTTGGAGCTGCCTGTATGCACGGACGGATTCTGGTCCTCAATGCCGAGTGTGCCAAAGAAAGCACCGGTCATGGTTCTCCGTTGCCATTACTGGTCCATGGCGGACCGGGCAGGGCCGGTGGAGGAGAGGAGATGGGCGGTAAACGCGGGGTGTTTCACTACATGCAACGCACCGCCATCCAGGGGTCGCCCACTACGCTTTCCAATATTACGCATCAATACCAATACGGTGGAAAATACATTGAAAAAGACATTCATCCCTTCAAACGTTATTTCGAAGAACTTGAAATTGGTGAAACCCTTATTACCGCAAAACATACGGTAAGCGAAGCAGATATCGTAAATTTTGCCGCAGTGAGCGGTGATAATTTTTATGCCCACATGGATGCAACTTCTCTTGATGGAACCATCTTTACCGGACGGGTGGCTCATGGATATTTTGTATTGAGCAAGGCGGCAGGTCTTTTTGTGGATGCCAAAAAAGGCCCTGTACTTCTGAATTATGGTCTGGATGAATGCCGTTTTATCAAACCCGTCTACCCCGGAGCAACGATCGGGGTGCGTTTCACCTGTAAGGAAAAGATAGATCAGGAAAAAAAGACTCCAGAGGATATTGCTAAAGGAATCGTAAAGTGGCTGGTGGATGTTTATGATGAGACCGGGGAGACTGTAGCCCTGGCAACGATTCTTACCATGGTAAAGAAGAGAAACCAGGAGTAACGTTGTAATCACTTTATAAAGCATTGTTCTTGCCCGGTTCTGGTTACGTTTTTCAAAATTACCCGGCCATGTGTTTTATATTTACACGGAACCCCGAAACCTTAGTTTACCCGAAATCTGATGCTCGTCAGGCTTGTTCTCAAAACAGGAAACTGTATATTTGAGAACAATCAATCATTTGCAGATGAACAAACGTTTCAACATCCTCCTTGCCATTGGCATTTTCTTTTTTCTGAACACACAACTGATCCAGGCAGCGCCCGGCGATACAACCCTGGTTGTTCCCATCTCCGGTCTGAAAATGACCTATACCGGTAATTACGACAGCCTCCTGGTCTTGCCCGACACCGCTACCCATTCCTACCGTAAAATTTACCTGCATTATATCCTGGGCCGTTACAGTTGCCCTGCGGGAACACAATACTGCGGGGCCTGGGATTATCTGACCAGTGTCTATATTCTCCCTGCCAAACACAAAGGCGACAGCGTTGAACTGGCCCGGGTGATCACACCCTACGCCTCATCGATGCCCAATACCTGGACAAACGAATACGTGATCGACATCACTGATTATGCCCCGCTCCTGAAAGACAGTTCAACCATCCGGGTAAATTATGGGGGCTATTCGTTTGGCTTCACCCTGAAAATTGAACTCGAATTCATTGCCGGCACTCCTCCCCGAAACACCGTGGGGGTTAAAAATATTTACAGCAGCCGCACCCATGGCACCTTTTGGTACGGCAGTACGCCTTCTATTGAAACGTATCTCCCTGCCGATACCGTTACCATGGCCTCCCCTGCAACCAATGCTATGCTGCGGGTTGTTGCCACCGGGCATGGAAGCGACAGTAATAATTGTTCAGAATTTTGTGCAGCGTATTATCAGCTGCTGCTCAACAATACCATGATCAGTCAGAAGACCCTGTGGAGAAACGATTGCGGCATCAATGACTTCTACCAGCAACCCGGGACCTGGCCGTTTCAGCGGGCCAACTGGTGTCCGGGAGCAAAAGTGTTGCCCATCGACCATGAACTCACCTCGTACGTAGCCCCGAATACCCCGTTCAGTGTAAATCTTAACTGGCAGCCTTATACTTCGCCTGGTGGAGGTTCAAATTATGTAATCGAAGCCCAGCTCTTTACATACACGGCTCCCAATTTTACGCTCGATGCTTCGCTGGAAGACATCAAATCGCCAAGCAAACAGAATGCCTATTACCGGTCTAACGCCATCTGTTCGAATCCGGTAGTGATTATCCGTAACACCGGTTCAACAACGCTTACCTCGCTCACCTTCACCTATGGCATACGTGGAGGCTCACCGCAGACATATACCTGGACAGGCAGCTTGCCCTTTATGCAGACTCAGGAAGTAACACTTCCTGCAACCGCCGTGAACTTTCCGGCGTTATCTGAGCAGAATTTTGATGTCAGCATCAGCGCTCCGAATGGTGGTACAGATCAGTATTCAGCAAACGATAAAATCAGTTCTACATTTAATTATCCTCCTCAGTTTCCTTCAAAAATTGCCATTAAGTTCCGTACAAACGCCACCACCGATACCACGAATTCACAACATTCGGAAACGAACTGGAGGATTGTGGACGCCCTGGGCAATGTGGTTGCCAGCCGGGTAGACAATCCAATCAATACCATCATGAATGATACGGTGACGCTTGCCTATGGCTGTTACACGTTTCAAGTAACGGTGCAGCAATGTGATGGGGTAAACTGGTGGCTCTATGCAGATTATACCGTAAACCCCGGGGTGGGGTATATCCTCTTCAGGAATGCAGCTACAAACGCCTCGGTTACGTTGCCTCATTATAACGGGGGCGATTTTGGCTGCGGTTTCAACGAGAATTTTACCGTAGGTTATTACATGGATGTGCCGAACCTCGTAAAGGATGCATCGCTTGATATCTTTCCAAACCCATCAAATGGCAGCTTTACGGTAAATTACGATTTGCCTTCGGCACAGCTCGTGAACATCCAGGTCTATTCTACGGTTGGAAAAGAAGTGTACAACCGTCAGATCGATTCGGGGGTTTCGAACAGTCAGGAGCTTGATCTTTCAGCCCTGGCGCCGGGGATCTATCTGTTCGAAATGCAACTGAAAGATAACCGGTTGATGCGCAGGATAGTTATTGCCAAATAAACCCGACACGAAGTGCAGGGCCGTTCCGCGCCACGCTCAACCCCAAAGTCGCCCGATAGCTATCAGAGGAAGGGACTTTGGCATAAGTTGAACAGTGAATCAATAGGTCCTCATTTTCTGCCCGTCTTGTAGCCTCGTTTAGGGCGCCTCTCTTTTCAATATCAAAAAACAAAGATTTTTAAATTTGCTTACCTTCGCTTTTTAATCCAATCCCCCTAAAAATGGAAAAGAGCGTAAAAAAGATTCAGATGGTTGATCTCCAGACCCAGTACGCAAAGATCAGCGGAGAGATCGACGAGGCGATCAGCAGTGTGATCAGGAGCGCGGCATTCATCAATGGGCCCGAAGTAAAGGCCTTCCAGGCAGAGCTGGAGCAATACCTGGGTGTGAAACATGTCATCCCCTGCGCCAACGGAACAGATGCCCTGCAGATTGCCATGATGGCGCTCGGGTTGAAACCGGGTGACGAAGTTATTACCGCCAACTTTACCTACGTAGCCACTGCGGAGGTCATTGCCCTGCTGGGGCTGACACCGGTACTGGTTGATGTACATCCCAAAACCTTTGACATCGATCTGGCTGCCATCGAAAAAGCCATTACGCCCCGTACCAAGGCCATTGTTCCTGTGCATCTCTTCGGACAATGTGCCGATATGGAAATGATCATGGCTCTGGCCGCAAAACATAAACTGTATGTGATTGAAGATACCGCCCAGGCTCTGGGAAGTGATTATATCTTTTCGGACGGAAAGACCCAAAAAGCGGGCACTATCGGAACCGTTGGCTGTACTTCCTTCTTCCCTTCCAAAAATCTGGGTTGTTATGGTGATGGGGGCGCGCTCTATACCAACGACGATGAGCTTGCAAAAAAGATACGCATGATGGCCAACCATGGTCAACGTGTTCAATATGTTCACGATTCTATCGGGGTGAACTCCCGGCTCGACAGTATCCAGGCCGCCATCCTGCGTGTGAAACTGAAGCGCCTCGATCACTATGCTGCGGCCCGTCAGAAAGCAGCTGCCTGGTACGACAAAGCCCTGGGCAATCAAACAGCCATCTCTGTCCCGGCCAGGACAACGAATTCCACCCATGTCTTTCATCAATATACCTTGCTGCTTCATGGCATCGATCGTGCAAAACTGAGGGAGTTTTTAAGCGCAAAGGGGATTCCGGCCATGATCTATTATCCCTTGCCCTTACATCTTCAAAAGGCCTATCTGGATGCGAGGTACAAACCGGGCGATTTTCCGGTAACCGAAAAACTGTGTGCATCCGTGCTTTCGCTCCCGATCCATACCGAAATGGATGAGGAAACGCTGGCATACATCTCCGATTCGGTTCTTGAGTTTCTGAAAGCCTGATACCAAGACCTTGTGAGAACGCGACACAGAGAGCGAACGTGTCTTTAGCTCTTCCATTTTTCAATTAAACGAACGATTCAGATAACATATGAATATTACAGTAGTAGGAACAGGATATGTTGGACTTGTAACAGGCACCTGCCTGGCGGAGACAGGCAACACGGTAACCTGCGTGGATATCAATACCGGGAAGGTAAAACAGATGCAAGAAGGCATCGTGCCCATTTACGAACCCCACCTGGATGTGCTGTTTCACCGGAATATCAAAGCCGGAAGGCTTACTTTTACTTCAGACCTGAAAGCAGCCATCGAAAAGGCGAAGATCATTTTTCTGGCCCTCCCTACTCCTCCTGGCGAAGACGGATCGGCCGATTTGAGCTATATCCTGGGTGTTGCCACCGAGCTGGGCAAACTGATGACCGAGTATAAAGTAATTGTCGATAAAAGCACCGTTCCGGTAGGCACGGCCGAAAAGGTGATTGCAGCCATCCAGGTGCATGCAACCTGTGAGTTTGATGTGGTATCAAACCCCGAATTCCTGCGCGAAGGATTTGCGGTGGATGACTTTCTGAAACCCGACCGTGTGGTGATAGGCACCAGTTCGGCAAAAGCCAGAAAGATCATGGATGAACTTTACCGCCCCTATGTACGCCAGGGAAACCCGATCCTGTTTATGGACGAACGTTCTGCCGAACTCACCAAATATGCAGCCAATGCCTTTTTGGCCACCAAGATCACGTTTATGAACGAAATCGCAAACCTCTGCGAGAAACTGGGAGCCGATGTTGACATGATACGTATTGGTATTGGTGCAGATGACCGTATCGGAAAACGTTTTCTTTTTCCGGGCATCGGTTATGGTGGAAGTTGTTTCCCAAAAGATGTACAGGCGCTTGCCCGCTCTGCTTCGGAGGCCGGGTATGACTTCAGCATCCTGAAATCGGTGATGGAAGTCAATGAAAAACAAAAAACCATTATCCTTCCCAAGATCAGGCAACATTTCAAGAACAACCTCAAAGGCAAACATTTTGCAATCTGGGGCCTCTCTTTCAAACCCGATACCGATGATATCCGCGAAGCCCCGGCCTTGTTTATCATCGACGAATTGTTGAAAAGCGGAGCCACTGTCTCTGCCCACGACCCCGAAGCCATGAACAACGTGAAAAAACTCTTGGGCGATACAATTGTTTATGCCAACGATCCATACGAAGCGCTGAACAACGCCGATGCCCTCATTATTGCTACTGAGTGGGGTTTGTTTCGGACACCCGACTTCGATCAGGTATCAGCCCTGCTTAAAAACAAAGTGATTTTTGACGGACGAAATCTCTATTCCATAGAACAGATGAAACAACTCGGGTATTCCTATTTTTCGATTGGCAGAGAAGTGGTGAGGCAGTGATCGATCATTGTTTTCCCCTTTTAAGCAACCCGGGAATACAAATGCTTTTGCCGGCTGCTTTTCTGCTATTTTGAGAAATACAGCTAAAAAAAAACTATTTTTACGCTTCACAAGCTGATCACCTGCATGCTCAAAATACTCCCTATGAAAAAAACACTTTTTCTTTGCATCATTTCCTTTAGCATCATCTCCTGCGGTAAAAAAGGAGGCGCTACCGAATCGGCTTATACACCTGCCACACCCGAAGAAGGAGCCTGGCATACCAATTGTAGCAAATGCCACAGTCTGAAAAGAGCTGACCCGAAGAGCCATACCATTGCCGAATGGACCCCGATCGTGAATAAAATGCAATCGAAAAGAGGGGGCAACCAATTTACCGACGATCAGAAGGCCCAGATCATGAAATATTTTGCAGCCAACGCAAAGCAATAGGGCTAACGTATGCTGTTATAGGCATTTCAACCCCCTTTTTCTCGTTAAAGGGGGTCTTGGGCTGACCGCCAGATACTGAAAGGGAGTGTAAAGTAAATTGTGCTTTTCGTATAAACACCTCACTTTTTTTGCAAATCTAATAACCCCATGCAAAAGCACAATGTCATTTAGTTAAGTAAACACGATGCAACAGAAATACAGACAGCCCCTGTATTTCTGCTCGTATTTTATGATTCAACCAGGCATCTCAAATCAGTAACCCCGCGCTTCAGCGCGGGGTTACTGATTATGGGTCAACGTCATTTTCCGGGGAGTAACCTGTTTTATCACGCATGCTGCATTCGTAGCAGGCTTTCGTGCTCAAAAGGCCAGCAGCACAACGAACCCGCGGGATAACCCATCCCGATGACTATCGTGACACACACAAAGCTTAACGCACGTTGCATTAGCCTGTTACACGGCTTTTCCAAAATCCCGGTTTATAGCATAGACTCTCGATAAAAAACGTTTGCTATTCCTCATTCCGGTACGAAACGTTCGGAAATCTGTCGGAACAGGAATGGAACCTTACCGGATGTATCAGGAACATTAGAGGGCATCTTACAACTTTGACAAGGCATCTCGTAGCCTTTGAAAGACATCTTACAACCTTGCAAAGGCATCACGCAGCCTTGATAAGGAACCAGAGGGAAAGTATCAGGAACCTCGGGGAACATGTCGGGAAGCTTAGGGAACATGTCGGGAAACTAAGGGAACATGTCGGGAAGCTTAGTAAACATGTCGGGAATCTTGGGGAACATGTCGGGAAGCTTAGTAAACGTGTCGGGAAGCTTAGCAAACATGTCGGGAAACTAAGGGAACATGTCGGGAAGCTTAGTAAACATGTCGGGAAGCTTAGTAAACGTGTCGGGAAGCTTAGTAAACATGTCGGGAAGCTTAGTAAACGTGTCGGGAAGCTTGGGGAACATGTCGGGAAGCTTAGTAAACATGTCGGGAAGCTTGGGGAACATGTCGGGAAGCTTAGTAAACGTGTCGGGAAGCTTAGTAAACATGTCGGGAAGCTTAGTAAACATGTCGGGAACCTTCGGGAATGTGTCGGGAACCCCGGGGGAACGTGTCTCTGGCTGGACCAACATGCATCAGTCATTCGATCTCTGCCCCCCAGCTTTTGACATTGACCCTGAATCCCGCGCAAATCCTAACACACGGTTCATTAGCGCACAAGCCATCTAATGCACAATCTGAGGGGCATCTCTAATAACCCCTTCCAAACATTCTCTCTCCGCCTGCGGCGGAGAGGGTCAGGGAGAGGTCAAGAAAACGGGGTTATTAGAGATGCCCTGAGTTAAACCGACGCTCGTCCCGCGTCAGCGGGGTTCAATCACACAACATGTATCAGTCAAGCAGTCTTTACTCCGAACAGGCCTTGATCTTACGTATCAGGTTAGTCTGTCCCACAAACTCTCCACAGGTCACTACAGAGCTTACGGTAACACCCAGCACCCCATGCAGGTTAAGATTTTGCCCGGTGAGAAAAAGATTGGGAATCCGGGTCTTGGGTGTTATAAAGGTTTTGAGCGGGTCTTTGTAATCTTTCAGGATACCATAGAGTGTGCCATCTCTGGACCCGATGTAATCACGGTAGGTAAGCGGACTGGAAGCAGAGTATGAAAGAATCTGGCTGCGTATTCCGGGAAATCGTTTTTCGAGCAGGTCTATTATTTTTTCGGATTTCAGTTGCTTGAATTCTTCATAACCCGGGCCCCTGAGTTCGATCTGATTGGGGATCGTGTTCCTGGTGTCTGCCCACTGTTCAATTTCAGAAAAGTGCATATAAGCCATGGCAGTCATGCTGTCGGCAAACCGATCGGTGCGTGAGTTTGGTGCAGTAAAGATTGCAAGCCCATCGGGCCACGTACCTTCGGTATACATTGTGCCGCACCATACATCCTCTGTAG
>Ga0206851_1145_pt1 | contig 19156 bp, 15 predicted proteins | sample Alteio_BWOrgCont_13_FD_152904 | JGI IMG/M metagenome (GOLD analysis project Ga0206851, IMG submission 152904) | Enriched cells from forest soil in Barre Woods Harvard Forest LTER site, Petersham, Massachusetts, United States -... | ecosystem: Environmental > Terrestrial > Soil > Temperate forest >... | reverse complement strand
GGATGAATAAACCCCGGGTTTGAAAATTCAGTGTATTCTTCTATCAGACCAATCCATTTCTTTTTTTCAAGATTTACATCACCCGATCCGGTAATGCGAAGTTCCGGAATTGTACCAGAATTACGCCTCATCGGCACATCTCTCATCAAATCCTTTTTTGCCAGCCTGCCGAAAATCCGGCCCAGGAAAATTCTTTTAAAATGTTTTTTACCCAATGCCATTTCTTCCCACAATGTGCAATGCTTCAGCATTTGATATACGTTCATTTTCCCCCAGCCGGGACCGCTGTTTTCATTCAACATTTCTATACGGGCAATCACTTCATCGCGGGTTGACTTGTCAAACATTGTTTTCATATTTCAAATTCAGATTCTTTTTTGATCTAATAACTGTTTAAGTTTTTCGAAAGTTTTTGTCCAGCCTTCCAGATAATTATGCATGGAGCGATTTCCCACACCGGTATGTTCAAATTGCATCTTTGTATCATTACCGTCGGGAACCAGTTCAATAATGACAAGTGATTCAACACCGGGTTCGTTTTTCCATTCCCAGCTAAAGATAAGTTTTCGCAATTCTTTTACTTCGGTATAAATCCCAAAACAAGTGTGTTCAACCCGGTCAGATCCACTGAATGTGATTTCAAAAACACCGCCCGGATGCACATCCATATGAGCTTTTAATCCCACACCCTTTGGATCAGATCCAATCCACTTCAGTATTGATGCAGAATCCGTCCATGCTTTCCATACATCCGCCAAGGGAGCATGGAAAGAGATCTCCAAACTGATTGAATCATCCGGTTTATCTTTCATTATCGTTTCATTTCGTCCGGAATCTATTTCCAAAGGCCACAAAAAATGTTCCTGCCATGTGATCCGGTTTATCTTTTTGTAAACATCTCTTAAAATTAACATGAACTTTCCATCATTTACAAATGACAACCTGAAGAAGCAAATCCGGACGGGCTCCGCAAATAATATATCCGTTTGAAATCAGATTCATTTCATATCATTCAATTATAAAATGTATTGCAGGAAGGTAACAAATGCCGGATGTGGATACCGGTCAAAGACGGTTACATATAAAATTCTGCTTACCGGGAAACAATTATTGGACCCTCCGCTTATTATTTCTGACCAGGCCATTTACAAGAAATGGAATTGTGAGTATTTCCGCAGCGAGAATTAAAAAATAACAATAGTTGTTCCATGTAAGTCTGCCAAATATGTAAAAAAACAAACAGGCAGAAGTGAAGCCACACAAATAACTAAATATCAGTTTCATAATTTCCGGAACATTTGAAAATGCAGAATCAAATCGGGGTCAACATACGATTTTATTTCATTCCATACTTGGTCAATTTTCCCGTGAGCAGGCGGTATTTTCCCCAGACAAGTCTCTCCGCGTCTTTTTCACGTGTTCAAAGTAATATTCATGGGAATCTGTCTATAAATTGACCTGCACTGTCAGATAATAACTGCGGGCATCAGAAGGCACAATACCAGGTCCCGGATAACTGTCCGCCCGGCGGGTATAATATTTCGCATCCGCCAGGTTATTTACCGACCCGTAAAAACCGACATACTTATTTAGCTGGTATTGCAGGGAAAAATCCATCACGGAATAGGAAGGCACGATGCCGTCGATGGCATTGGCTGTAAAAGTCGCATTGGTGGCGTCAGAGAATTGCTCACCGGTGTACGCATACTGATAGCTGGCTCCCCATTTCTTATACCGGTAACTAATACCTGCCTTGAAAACGATATCCGGCACAAATTCCACACGCCGTCCTTCAATGGAAGCATCCTTACTGTTGACATATTTGGCGCTCAGTAATGAAAAGTTTGAGAATATCGCAATACTGGTAGGCGACTGCGTTCCTTTCATGAGTTTCCAGACGTCGAGTTCAACATAGGATTCAAGGCCATAGTTTCGTGTTGCGGCCACATTTGTGCGATAGTTATAAATAATAAAATTCAACGGATCGGTGGTCAGAATGCCGCCAATCTTATTATCGTAGTGAATCATAAATAAACTCAGGTCGAAATTAAAAATGCCGGTGCTTTTACGGATACCGATATCAGCCGAATATCCTTTTTCATCCTGCAGGTTGCTGTCCACCTTCAGATTGGGATTCAGTGTGCGGAGATCATTGAAATTGATAGCCTTGTAGTTCTGCGAAAAATTGGCATATACCTGCAGAGCCTGCGTGAAATTATACGTTGCTCCGATTCCACCCAGCAGAAACTGTCTGGTATTACTTTTATTGTCAGTTATCTTTTCCGGACTGATCGGATTTCCGGACAGGTCAAAAACCACATTGGTATAATTACCCTGCGCTTTTGTGTTGATACGTTCGTACCGGATACCCGGAATAACACTCAGTTTGGGTGTGATTCGGAAAATATTTTCGGCGAACAACGCTTCATTATTCTCTGGAAAAATATAATCAGAATAACGAAGCGAATCGGCGATGCTCGCTGTGTTGAATGTGAAATCTCCCTTTGTTCCGGTGGAACTGTTATTGCCATACCCCTGCTGCCGGTTTGTATGACCGTTATAATACCGGAAACCAGTTAACAGAGTAGAACCAAGGTCCCCAAGCTTATAATTAAATAAAAGCCTGCTTTCATTGCCCCAGTTATGATAATGATCGATATACAAATTTCTGTCAGAACCATCGTCCGCGCGATTGATATATGTGAGAATGCCGAGCGCCTGGCGACTGGCCTGTAATCCGAAAAACCTTGTGTTGAAGGTGAGCTGACTGTTGATTTTATAATCCAGCAGAACAGCACCCAGATTCCAGTTTACCTTGAACCAGTTCCTTGCGCGTACGGACTGCCGCGGATCCTCTGCAAAATCAGCGTCCGTTAACCCGCCCGGCTGATGTTCCAGGTAATTCATATACGTGTATTGAATACTAACAGAAAGGCGCGGATTAAAATGATATGTTGTAGCCACGTACGCCGTATTGCTGTTGAACTCCGCATTGGGTCTCCATCCGTCACCTGATTTATGCTGCCCGAAAACATAATAATTTAATTTTCCATCGGTACCGCCTGCACTCACGGAGGCATTAAAAAACTTCCAGGATCCCCCTGTTACACGGGCTGTAACGGCCAATGGATCGTCGGCCGGACCACTGTTCATTCTGAAGTTGATCATACCGCCGAACTGTGTACCATATTGCAGGGAAGCAGCACCACGTACAATTTCTATCCGCTCAACCGCTTCCGTAGGCGGTGTGTAATAACTTTCCGGATATCCCAGTGCGTCGGCACTGATGTCATAACCATTCTGGCGCGTATTGAAATTGGACACACGGTTGGGGCTTAGCCCTCTTCCACCGATCGCCAGCTGGATGCCGGCTCCGTCATTCTCCCATATATTCAGTCCGGCAACCTTGGAATAAATCTGTCGGGGATTGTTTGTTGATGTATTTCCAATCACATCGTTCATTACAACCACCTCTGTTTTCTTACCCGCATAAATAGATGTTCCTTCCACATCCCTTAATCGGGTTACCCCTGAGTGCATTTTGGCAAGCAGCCGGATGGTTACGCTGTCCAGGTTTTTGGAATCGATCGCAAGCTCCACCTGAATATGCAAATTGCCGTTTGTGATGACAGCAGTTTGAACAACCGTAAAAAAGCCGATTGAACTGATCTGGATTTTATATTCAGCGGGTGGCAGATCGGCAAATGCGAAATAACCTTTTTCATCGGAAACCGTGGAACGGCCTGCATTTTGTATAATTACTGTTGCACCCGGTACAGGCTGACGCCCGCTGAGAACAATACCGGATAACTGGAAATGCTGTGCTTCACAGATAAAAACGATCAGTAGCAGAGGCAACATCACGATCGATTTCATTTTGCACCTCCGTTTTTATAAGGTAAGATCCACTTTTTGGCAGCAAACCAGGATTCTTTTTCATCGGCCAGATTCACCGAGCTGTCTATATAGAGCTGACTACCCGTACCATTCAGGGAAACATAACTCTCCACCGTAACCTGCGGATCAGAAAATCCCCGGGTCTGGTAATGCTGCTTCAAAACATGTGCGTACTGCAAAATCATATCAGGTTGTGTTTCTACCATTCTCTCCTGGTAGGGAGTCAGAAATTCGGCATTGTTTACCTGGAACTTTCTTCCGTTTCCGCCATCTCTTACATAGAAAAAGCAGGTGCCGCTTTTTTCCATCAGCATCACACGCCAGGAAAAACGATATCCCTGTTCCGTCCAAAGTAAATTGCCGGGATACCATAGATACCGGAAAGGAACCATCACCTGTATAAGAAAATAAAAACCCATTAAAAACAAACCGGTATCCTGAAATCTCTTATTGACCGGTAAATAATGCTCACCTGGCGCCGGATCACCTTTGCCAAATATCTTTCTGATCTGCCTTATCAGGTTCAAATGAAATCCTTCAGAAAAATAAATCAGTGTTGCGCTCATCATCAGCCAGGGGAACATGCCGATCTGGAAAAGAATCGCCGTTAGCAGATGAAAAATAATTACCAGGAAATAACCAAACCGCCGGCTGGAGGTATTTAAAAGAATAAAAGGGATTGTGAGATCAAACAGCGCACTGGCCCAACTGAACAAATAGGCGGTCCATTCATATTTCAAAAACGGGCCGAGTACAGGAATATTTGCTTTCGCCGGAAGCCAGATTTTTAGAGGCATAGCGCGGACCAGCCATTCATTTGTCAGCTTTGATAAGCCCGCGCAACAATAAATAATCAGGAGCTGGTATTTGAAAATCAGGATGGTCCAGGAAGGTACCTGTGTAGTCAGCCATGCCGGTTTTCTCAAAACATCCAGCGAACAATAGCGGTTTGCCGGAACCCAAATCAGCAAAAACGAAATGATGGTTACGAGATAGTAATGATTTAAATAATAAGTTTTATCGAGCAATTCGGCATAACAGAAAATAAGAAAGAATAAAATAGTGGCGATCCTGTAAAATAAACCCAGACAAATAAACAGGGCAGCGATGGACATGATGATATACATCAAATACATGATGGCCGGCGGCATAGGTGTCAGCCATTCAAAACCAAAAAAAGGAAAATGAAATTTCGGCCGGATGTAAAAATCATTGATCCATCCTTTAGCAATAAAACGGCAACTGCTGAAAAATAACACAGCTCCGAAGGCCATCCTGAAAACGGCGAGCGGAGCTATATTCCGGTAACGGGTCAGATATTTAATCGCCGTCATCGTCCTGGAAGGAAATTTTAATCCCAAGTGCTGAAGACAGATCTACTTTCAGCAGTACGGTTGTTTTGCGGATCTCTGTATATGCATCGCTGATGGCCGGCGAGTTGTTGATAATGCCAGTAGAAAGGGGATCCGGCAGAGCCTGGATCTTCGTCAGTAAAGTCGTCAACTCTGCTTTGATAACATCGTTCAGGGGTTGTCCATTGTTGAGTGCCGACGTAGCTGCCACTTTATCATCCAATCCTCCGAGATAAATGTTTTGAATGGTCTGCACTTGTCTGATCAGTAACTGGTCAGAAAATCCGCTATAATATCCTTCCACTTTGGTGGGGGATTTTGGCAGAACCGAAGGTCCGTATAAGCCGATGGGAATCCCGATTTTATAATTCTGCAGGTTAACGTCAAAATCCTGAACAAAGGCATTAACCAGCAGGCTCAGCGAACTGCCGGCATCCACACCGGTTGCACCAATAAATGTTTTCAGATAATTTCCGCCGGTAGCAGACCATGCATTCGAAACGGCTGCCGCTTTTGTTTTGACAGAAGCTGACAGGGCCGCAAGGTATTGTCGGGCTCCCGCTGCATTCGCATCTGTCGTGAAACGGGCCAGTGTTGTAACATTTCCATTTGCAAACAGCAGATAATCCATGGCAGGAAAACCCTGCGCTGCATAATTACCCAGACCATCGATCGCATAAGCTGCACCGTTCACATTGTTCCTGATGGTAATCGTATCTGTCGGAAAGGAATTGATGAAATGTGTGGTGAGGAATAAATCTGTAGCCGGACCAAATTCAAATTCACTGGTTGCCTCCCAGGAAATATAAGCAGTTTTAAATGCCGTTTGCACATCGGTCAACGTACCTGTTGTCGGTCCGGCATTAAACGCGGTCACGGCGGCATCCAGTGCAGCCGTGGTTGTTGCCAGTTGCTGATAGGCTGGCAAAATAATATTTGTTCCGAGATTTGTCAGTGCGGCATCTGGTGTGCCCGTGGGTGGCGCCGGATTCGATGGCTTGTCGCCTGACTTACTACAGGAAAAAAATACCAGGGCCAGACAAACAATGACTGAGGCCGCTTTCAGAAAAATATTTTTGCTTTTCATTTTAATTATAAATTCGATTTGACAGCATCCCAACCATAAATAGAACTGATCTTATCCTGTATTGCCTGGATACCGGCGGGTGTGATCGTGTAAAAATTTGTTCCATATAGAGCGAGTACAGCCTGATAATCGGCGGTGCTGATTTTCTTATGTGGATTTAAACCAAGTGCCGTCCAGAAGCCAAAGGATTCTGAAAGATTTCCACATACAGCCGCCGCACCGTTAGGCAGGTTTCCCTTCGCTTCATTGGTTTCGTGTAAGGCCGCAGCAGCTTCCATGGTTTCAAAAAACGGAATGATAATATTTGCCTGTGCAACGGCCGTTGTGCTGTCGTTATTCGCCAGAGCAGCCCTGCCTTTCAGGAAAGCATTCAGTAAAGTCGTATTGGCATTGATGCCGGTCATGGTTACCACTGGTTTGGCAATACCTGAATCGATCTGGCTGGTGTAAGAACCCCAGTATTTTACGCCGGTTCTGTTTGCCGGAAAGTTACCCGGTACGCACCAGAGATAAAATGCGTTGTCCCAGGCATGTTGTTTGGCCGTCATGCCAATAGTCGCACTGTTCAGCGAGTCGCCCAAAAAAACATCCGTGATTAAATGTCCGATCACTGCACCCATCATAGTTTTTGTAAAATATTGCCGCCAGTAAATACCATTCGCGCTGAGCAGTGTTTTACGATCACTCACACCGGCAACGCCATTAGAAGCGGGCAAACCCGTCTGGCTGTCAACGCCGATGCTGTCCAGGATAGTTTGTATCAGGAGCTGACCGGTGCTGAGTGTGCTGTTTTTTAATTGCAGTCCGGAACTATTCAAATTAATGATGCTGCCGCTGAAAGTTGTGTCCCTGAAATAACCTCCTGTGTTTGCATACATCAGGTTCAATTGCGTTGAGCTGACCGCGTTGCCATTATTCCCATTATTAATCGCAGCCTCCATTTGTCCGATCATAGACAGATATGTCTTGGCCGTTAATGAGTCTGCATTTGCAAATTGATAAGTATCAGGAATGGTATACGTTGGTGTACCCGGATTCGTGTTATTGTCTTTCTTGCAGGCAGTAAAAAATAGCAGTCCTGCTGTCATTCCCAAGCCACTCAGCCTGTTGAAAATATATTTCATGTAGATCGTATTAATGTTTGCACAATGATACCCCGGCTGATGATATTACGCGCCCGAAATCGGGAAAATTGCTTACGCAATCGGGAAATCTAACATAAAACACGAAATTTCAATTGGTTACACAGTGTTATATTTGGCTGCCGGACCAGTCTGTTTCCCGATATCGTAAGTAATTATTTTAAACCCTCATTATGAAAAGAATCATCCTGCTGATCCTTCCTGTTTTGGCAGCTTCATGTATACTGCCGGCACAAAATCGTTTTGAAAAAGAAACGAACGGTATTTGCAAATACAAGTCAATACGATGAACCCTGGATTATTTAGCCTGTAACAAATTCGTCCAAACCGATACTAATATATCAGGTGAAATCAGACGAAAAAAATATACGTTTCCCGGAGCTCATTGATGAAAATAAGGGGCTTATATTAAAAATCTGCTTATTCTATACAAAAACGGAAGCCGACAGAGAGGACCTGTTTCAGGACATCGTTCTGCAGGCCTGGAAAAGCTTTCCGGGTTTCCGGCAGGAATCTAAATTTTCCACCTGGCTATATAAGGTTGCGTTAAATACGGCTCTGTCACTGCGGAGAAAACAAAAAAGACTTTTTGATGAACCATATCCGGAAATACCTGTGCCGGATTTTCATCAAAATGAGAATGACCCAACAGAAAAAATGTATGCAGCCATTCAGGAATTAAATGAAATCGAAAAATCGATCGTATTACTTTATCTCGACGCTTACAGTTATGAAGAAATGGAAAATATACTCGGGATTCCAAATGGAAACCTCCGGGTTAAGATGACCAGGATAAAACAAAAATTAAAAACCATTATAAAATAAATTTTATGGAACTACAGGAATTAGGAACCCTGCTGAATCAGGCAGCAGGTACAAACAGCAGGAATATCGGGGAATTGTCGTTGCAGAATAAAAACAAACCCGGTGTTTTTAGTGATATTAAAAAAAGATCTAAATGGATCTTACTGATTTTTGCGTGTGCGACGCTCATCTTTGTACCTTATTTTATCAGCCACCGCGAATCTGAATTCATCTCTTTGTTTTTATTTGTCATCCTTTCGATCGAATCCATCATCACGATCATCGCACTCATGCAAATCAGGGCCATCGAACGTTCAACAGGAAATATTACACAAAACCTGTTTCAACGAATTCGTCATGTAAGGTTTATTTTCAGATCATATATATTTCTGAACACATGCCTTTATATTTTCCTGCTTGTCTTTCTGGAATACAGCATGTATTATCATCTGGATCCAAATTTTGAAGGGTTCTACAGAATTCCACTCCCGCTTCGGTTAACCCTGTATTGTCTTTTTATCGCTTTACAGTATTTCATGAAACGAAGGTCATTTCAAAAGAATTATGGTGAGTATTTAAATAAAATGATCGGTATCCTGGCACAAACACGCGGGTAACATCGATCCTCCTCAGGTCTTTTTTAAAAAAACAGCATTTTATTGATTTTATGTAACTTCCTATAGAAATGCCGGGAATGCAGGAGATGCTTAAATACCTGATTGTAGATGATGTCGAAATAGACAGCCTAGCAATAGAAGCACTCGCTTCCGGCTATTCTTATTTGAAAAGAGTGGCCACCTGCCAGCATGCCCTGGAGGCCATCGAACTGATCCCCATCTTAAAACCCGATATTCTGTTTGCAGATATTGAAATGCCCGGAACCAGCGGGCTTGACTTGGTGCGCCATCTGGCAGGAACCGTAACCGTACCCGTATTTGTGACCTCACATCCTGAATTCGCGCTGGAGGGATATGAAATAGAAGCATTTGATTATTTACTGAAGCCCATAAACCCTGAGCGTTTTGACCGCTGTATTTCCCGTATCCGTGCATTTTATGAGCTTCGTTCGAAGTCATTTGCTTATGACAAAGAACGACAGTCGGAATGTATTATCATCAAACAGGGATATGATAAATATAAAATATCGACGCATGATATCTTATACCTGGAAGCAATGAAAGATTATACAAGGCTGGTTACATCAACCGGTCAATACCTTGTGTTGGGAACCTTCACCGCCATGCATGATCAGCTTCCGATGGACCGGTTCATCCGGATACACCGGAGTTATATCGTAAACCAGCATAAAATTAATTCCGTCGCCGGGAACAGGGTATTTATTTCCGATCATGAATTACCCGTTGGTAAATCTTATAAATACGCTTTGGAAGGAATTCTTTAATCACACGCGTTCATGAAAAGAGGCATGCATTTTTTTATCTATCTCCTGCTTCTTTTCTCTGCCACCATAGTCAGATCCTACGCACAGGAGCCGGACTTATCAAAAATGCAGGATGATAAAGAAAAGATCCGCGCAATGCTTGACTATTGTGAATCTCTGCGACTCAATACGGGTGTAAACCCGAATAATTCCGTCCTCCTGCAAAGGGCCGCGTTGAAGGGAATTTCAATAACACCGGATGACGATGCGGCGGATCTGGCCAGGTTCAACTTTTACTGTGCCTTTGGCTTTTATTACCAGGTGAAATTTGATAGTGCCCAATACTATTTTTATCGGAGCCTCCAGGCAGCTCAAAAAGCAAAATCAGCCGAATTTATTACCAGTGCCTGTGTGGCCCTGATTCCGGTGAATTTTCAACTGAGACAACAGGCTAAGGTGGATAGTTGCAAAGACATTCTTCAATCTATACTGGACACAACACACAATAAAAAAATATTGCAGGACGGCTATTCTGCCATGGGAAGTTATTACCAGCAGAAAGCTTATTATAGTACGTCGGAAGATTATCTGATCAAAAGCATCGAGCTCAGAAAAGCTAAGGTGGACACAACAACCGATGTAAAACTGAAGTCTGATTATGCGATTCAATGTTATATGCTGTCCAAGGAATATGCGAATACAGATGTACCGGATAAAAGCCTGGCTATGTTAAAAGAAGGATTACCGTTCTCAGGTTTTTCACCGGTTGTGCATATCAGATACCTGAGCGCTTTTACTGAAATATATTCGATACTCGGAAATATCGATTCCGCTCTCTACTATGAAAGAACACTTGAAGAGACCACAAAGAATAGTCCCGTCGTGCCTTCTGAGCTGGTTAGCGCCAATCTGAATATCGCAAAATATTATATCGAACACCATATGGCTGCCAGGGCGCTTCCCTATATCACGAGGGCCGATACGCTGGCTGCCAGGAGCAAATCTCCCATACTGATTTTTCAGGCAGCACTCTGGAATGGCAGATTGTTGGAAGAAAACGGAAAATATAAAGAAGCCATCATTTCGCTTAACCAATCCCTGCCCCTTGCAAAGCAATTAAATAAGGAACAATATGCAGAGGGTTTGAAATATATGGCCGAGGCAGAAAAAGGAGCCGGAAATACAGACGAAGCTTTCCGGTATTTCGCCATGTATTCAGACCAGTCAGACAGTCTGACAAGGGAGAAGATTTCACAAAACCTGGCCGATCAGGAAACAAGATATGAAACCAGTAAAAAAGAACAGCATATTGCTTCTCTGAGTAAAGAGAATAAGCTCGAGCTGCTGGAACTGGAAACGGCATCGCGGACGAGATTATTCCTGATACTTGCGCTGATCGCACTGGGTATCATTGCACTACTACTCTATTTCATATACAGAAATAAGGAGAGCAGTAATCTGGTTCTCAATGAACGCAATTATCAACTCGATTTGCTGAATCAAAAACTGGAAGTAGCAAATAATACCAAGACAAAATTATTCGGTATCATCGGGCATGACCTGCGGTCGCCCATCAGCCAGGTTGTTCAATTACTTCAGATCCGTAAAAAGGATGCCACGCAAATGACGGAAGAAGCCAGGCAAAAGCACGAAAATAAAATACAGGAAGCTTCTGAAAATGTACTGGAAACAATGGAGGACCTGTTGTTGTGGAGCAAGAGCCAGATGCAGCAGTTCACACCGGAATGGAGAATGGTTGATATAACAGCGGTTCTGGAAAAAGAAATTGCACTGCTGGATCCGCTGGCGAAAAATAAATTAGTTACTGTACATACAAAGGTGGCACCCCGGTTTTTGCAGAAAACGGATGAAAATTTTATTGCCGTGATCATCCGGAATCTACTTCAGAATGCCATTCGGTATAGCGATCCTCATTCGACCGTGGAAATCAGTAACGAGGCTGGAAAATTGGCGATCAGTAACCAGAGCCCAGGCATACCGGTTGATAAACTTAATGATATGCTAAAAAACCGGGAAGTGAACAGCCGGAACGTTGGCCTGGGATTACAAATCGTACAGGATCTCGCGGCAGCCATCCGGGTTAATATTCAGTTTCACCGACAGGACAAGGATCGAATCCTTTCTACTGTTGAATGGACCGCTTAATCGGTGAATACGGTCAGCCTCTTTCCGACGATTCATATTATCCTTTCATCGATTGACAAAAAAAACTGTCAGGCGCCGATTCATCTTTATATGAATTATTCATGACCGTCACGCTGACTCCATGTCTCACCTAAACTTTAAGCATGTCAAATTTTTATTTCTGATGGTTTCCATCATACTATTCCTGATCGCAGTCATCTTGTTCATCCAATATCTGAAAGCATAAAGATTGGTCGATTTCTCATGTGTTTTTGTCGATTAATCAGACCTGGGGTTCCGCGAATTATTAGCTTCAGGTCTGCCATTAACCATCAAACCTTCCTTTTTCTGGAATCCCGCCTGAAAAATAAATCCTAACCCGGCGGCCTATAAACCTGATTTCTAGCAGGTCAGAAGGGCCCTTTCCAAAGGGCCTTTTTTCGTCCCTTACCGGGAAAAATACCAATGCATCCTAACGTGTAATACTCTATAATTCAACGTATTATAAAGCGGCAGGGGGTTCGTATATATAGGGTATGCAGAAATATACATCCATAAAAAATGTTTTGATTACCTGTGCCATGCTGTTTGCGGTGATTCCCGCAGTTGACGGTGGAACATTCAAACATTATTTAGAGGTAATGGATAAAGCCCCCCTTAACAAACACGTAAAACAGTTTGTGAAAGCCTATATCCGGGAAAACAGCAAAAATCTCTATAATATTAAACAGAGAAGCAGTTCTCCTTTTATCATAATAGATTCTGTACTCACTTCTTTCGGTCTTCCCAAACAGTTGAAATATCTCGCTGTGGTTGAATCAGAATTAAAAACCAGAGCCGTTTCCAAAGTAGGTGCCGTTGGACCCTGGCAGCTGATGCCTTCCACTGCACGTATCCTCGGTCTGAAAGTGAATACACGTCGTGATGAGCGGAAAAATTATTATAAAAGTACAAAGGCTGCAGCCAGATATCTGAAAGACCTGCATAATGTTTACGGGGACTGGCTCCTGGTGTTTGCTGCATATAATGGAGGCGAGGGTACGGTGAATGCAGCTATTAAAAAAGCGGGCAGCCGGAATTTCTGGGCAATTCGTGCATACCTTCCGGAAGAAACCAGAGAATATGTAAGTAAATTTATTGCTACCTGTGTTTACTTCGAAGGAGCGTATAGACCGTGTTAATTGTCAATTGTCAATTGATAATTGTTAATTCAAATAGATTCATTGTTTAAAAGTTTGTTTGCAGGAAGAAATAGGACTTTGAAAACTATGGTTTAGAAATAACCAGTCGCAGTGCACCGGAAAATACCGGCTGTGTTCTGAGATGTCCATATTTTCTGTCCCATTCGCCTGTTCGCAGATCATCACTAAGACGTTTTATCATAACCTCCTGATGATCGTCACTGATAAATCCCCAGGCCGACATGGCTTTCCGCACATCCTTATCTAAGAAAGCTTCCGGTCTTCCATAGAACGCTTCCTGAAATCCGTCAATACAATCCAGTGAAACCGGTATTTCCTGAACTACTGTGTTTGTACCGAGCGTTTCAAGTAAACTATGAATGGCAGGATAACGCTGCTTTTCAACTTCGATCACTTCGGGGAAATATTCGGCGTTCCAAAAAATGTCCAGTGCATCCGGATCAAAAGTCATAATGATGATCTGATGACGGGTGACCCTTCTTATTTCTTCCAGCCCTTTTCTGATATCCGGCCAATGATGTATCGTAAGAAAAGCGGTAGCTGCATCAAAAGACTTATTATCAAAAGGCAAATTGTCCGCCTTACCAATAACCGCCGGATTTTTATGATTTAATAATCTTTGAGCGCGCATGGTGACAGACGGTTCAACAGCTATTACAAACCTGTCAGTCGGTTCATAAGAACCCGACCCTGCACCTATGTTCAGGACGGTTTTAGCATCTCCCAGTGCTTTGTAAATATAGACCGCGATGGTGGGATCTGTTTGTCGACGCCCGGAATAGTGTTTTCCGAGGCTGTCATAATCAAATGCCGGGTCCGTAATTTTCATGTCTATGCAAATATCGAAATTCAGTGTGTGCGTTTATCTTTCGGCCTTAATCTTCCATTTTTTCTTTTCCTGATGCAGATCGGGGTGATGATGTACTTCCATAGGTTCTTCAGTCTCAGATAAGTTATCAGGCAATGGTTTGGTTAAATCTATTTCTTCAGGCATCGTGGTAACTATCAGGCAATATTAGCGCATATCTGAATTATTTTCAGCATCAGACTGCCGGCGGATTTTTATTTCAGCAGGAATCCCCAGTTTATGCTTCCTGCAGTGATCTCTGTATGGGTTTTTGCAATACCCAGTCCTGTTGGATCGATCAATTATTAAAAACTGCAAATCCATACAGTACGGTTGTAATTCTCAATTAGCAATCGGCTACCTGCTGCAATAGCTTTAGGTAGTAGATTTCTAACCCCCCCAAACCTCTTGCTATGAAACATTTCATTTTCTTCTGCCTCCTGAGCGTAGGCTTTTTTGTGATCGGTTCGATACATGGTTGCAAAAAAGATAATACTGGTCCAATGCCACCTCAATATCCACAAACACCGCCGCCACCGGTAGTTACAACACCCATCACGACATCTTATACAGAAGAATTCGAAGACTTTTCTGTGCCAAACTCTAAAAATATTCTGCCATGAAACATCTGATCATATTGCTCATCATCTTTTACCCTTTTTACCTGTTTATCAGGCATGATGCCGAAAAACATGCAGCAACGATGGCAGCTATTACCAGATTAAATCCCTATGGTATGATCGAAGACGGGCAGTCGCGGCTAAAGGAGGGAGACCTGGTCGTAAGAATGAACAGGGATCCTTCCAGTCGCTTCATAAAATATTTTAATCATAAGGATAAAAATTATTCGCATGCCGGTATCGTTTTATTTGAACATGGATATCCTTATGTCTATCATATTATAAACGGAGAAGAGAATCCGGACCAGAAATTGCGAATGGATTCCCTCCGGAATTTTTGCAGTCCGAGAAAAAACGTTGCATACGGCATTTACAGGTATGATATGTCGGATAGTGAAATCGGCAAACTAAAAGTGCTTGTACACGAATGGTACACAAAAGGTGTACTGTTTGACAGCTTATTCAGCCTGCAGTCCGACGACCGTATGTATTGTTCCGAATTGATCAGCAAAGCGGTGGCCGGGGCAACGGATAAAAGAATTCAGATTGAATCCATTCAACTGAACCCGATGGAAGCCAGTTTCCTCACAGCTTATTCCCATCTTCCCATCTCCTATACAAACCATCTTCCGATTATTCCCATTGATGCGCTGTATGTAAATTCCTTCTGCCGGTTGATAAAGAAATATGACTATTAATCTTTATAAACTATAATTCTTTTTACTATTTTAGTTGGTTTGCCCTTTTCATTGATACTGGTTTGCTGTGTCCAGTTTCCATGACTATCCCATCCGTCATAAGTGTAAGTGGTAATGGTTGTTTTGGTAGAATCTTTTTTTGTTTTGGGGTCCGTGGTAACCGTCATTTCTTCCGACTTTACGACGTCTTTTTTATCATTCAGCGTTTGCTTGCCTGAGTAGGTGGTTTTACCTACACTGTCTTTCGAATTACCTCCGATATAATACACACTATCGAATTCATTCACAAAGGACATTTTTAAAGTGCTGTCGGGGTGGTATCCCTTGCCGCCGGTAACCATTCCGAGACTATTCGAAGTGATATCTTTATAATATACATCCATCTTGCCGGTGGAATCATACGACTTTGCACCGCTATATTTTCCCGGGCCGTCATATTGAATGGTCAATGAAGATTTTTTTTCATTTTTTGCCCCCGTTGTTTCCATGCTGGTCATAAACCCATCAGCCCCATGCATGAAACTGGATTGCGACTTGACGCTGTCTTTACCATTCATTGTAACCGAAGAGACTGTGTAACCGCTGCTGTCGTATTTCTCAATATTTTTTTCATCCAGCGGGCCCGTTTTCCCGGTGCTGTCAATTTTGTAAGTGTCCGTCTCTACCTGGGTAGGATTCCCTTTCAGGTTTTCACCAGCCCAGTCACTGGGCGCCCTGAATGCATCTGCAACGGGTTGTTTTTGATTACAGGAAACAATAAAAATAATGAGAACGACTGGAAGGATTTTAACACGCATGGTTTAAGGATTTAGTGAGAACGTGAATCAATAATATGTTCCGGATCACATTTTCTGCAGGCAGACTAAGTTAAATTAAATTTATTTCTATAGAGAGCCTGATTTTAGTTCGATTGTTGAAGAGACTTTAATAAGACCGGTGGCCGTAACCCTTCATTTTGGTAAAACATAAATCCTCCCTTCTTTCATGACAAACTTTACATGTTGAAGCATCGATATATCATCGAGGGGATTGCCTTTAACGGCAATAATGTTTGCCAGAAAGCCCGGCGCTATCTGACCAATACTCGATTTCTTGTTCAGCATCTCAGCTGCATTTGAAGTACCTGTTTTAATGGCATCCATTGGTTTCAGACCCGCATATTTCACATAGTACTCTAATTCTTTGGCTTCATTAACCTCCCACGAGTAGGAGCCGATATCTGTACCCAGAACTATTTTCAGACCTTTTTTATAGGCTTTGTTTAAGGATGGATAGAGTTTGTTCAGTATCATCGTGTCATGGTCTTCGACAATAACCGAAACAGTCGGACTCCAAAAAACATTGCTGTCAATGGTCATTTGTATGAGCTGATCATTTATAAAAAAACCATGTTCTATTGATCGCACGCCTGATTTTATAGAAAGCTCAATTCCCTCAGGATACCCCGCATGCGCAGCTACCGCCACGCCCTGTTTTCTTGCTTCGTCAACAATCGTTTTGAGTTCCTCGCCTGTAAAGGTTACAAACTGCCAGTCGGCAAATACTTTTATCCATTGACAACCCCTGGCGATTTGTTCCCTGACGGCTTTCAGACATTCGTCTTTCCCTGAAACATACTGCGTTCCGGCAGGCAGTGTTATTTCCCAGTTTTGTTGTCTTAAAGAAGGAAGGTAATTACCGGTTACTGCAATTCCCTTTCCCGATGGTATGACCGCAGGACCTTCGATATAACCGGCATCAACCGCTCTTGAAAGATCAACATCTGCGAAACCCGCACCTTCTGTACAAACATCTCTTATCGTTGTAAACCCATTGTGCAGCGAAATCTTAAGATATTTTGCGGCTCTCAGAGAACGGAATGCCGGTGAGTTTTGATAAAGATCCTTGTCATAATCTCCTCCATCTGCCAATAAATGAGTATGCACATCAATTAAACCAGGCAAAACCGTGTACCCCGTCAGGTCGATTAATTTAGCAGAATCAGGAATATGATTATTAAAATTTACTTCGATGATCCTGTTATCTTTTACTATAATCACCGGATGCGCGATCGCTTCATTATCCCTGCCGTTGATTAACCGGTCAGCCCTGATTGCGCAGGTTTGTGCCGGAGACCACCCCGGCAGAATAAAAGGAACAAGATTATTTTCAGGAATTTGCACATATCATAAGTGCCTTAAAATTGCGGATTGCAGACAGTATTAAGTTACTGACTTAATTCCGAATACATAATCTGCCCGTTCAAATTAAATTACTACCTTAAATAACAGGTTCGCATTTCATAAAACAACAACCATTGAAACTGGAGAAAATTAAATATAAAATTTCTCACCAGCTACCCTTTCTTCGAATTCCAAAAAGAGTTCTGTACGCGATGTCCTATTACAATAAAAAGTATATACAGATACTAAAATGGGGTATACGCTCAAAAGAAACCGCCAATTATACCTATGATTTGACTGAGGGCAATTTGTTATATCTGGCGCAGACCATTGCTATTGTTACCCGGGTCGACAGCAAAAAAATTCTTGATTATATCAATGAAGCACGCAACAACGAAGAGCTGAAGCAGCATATCATCAACGCAACCATGAAATCGCCTCAAAAAGAATATGCCGACCTGCGCGTTGACTTTGGCAGACGACTTGGATGGTATGCTTTTGCCAGAACCATGAAACCAAAAATAATTGTCGAAACAGGCGTTGACAAGGGTATTGGTTCTGTTTTGTTGTGTTCCGCTCTGTTGAAAAATAGGGAGGAAGGGTTTGAAGGCTTTTTCTTTGGCACCGATATCGTTCCCGAAGCCGGGTATCTGCTGAGTGGAAAATATGCTGAAGTGGGTAAAATCCTTTATGGAGATTCCATCAAAACCCTATCGCAATTCACAGAAAAAATTGATCTCTTTATAAATGATAGTGATCACTCAAAGGATTACGAGTATCGGGAATATATTACCATACAAGATAAAATTTCAGAGAGGGCCGTTTTATTAGGCGATAACTCACATATTTCAGACAAACTGGCCATCTTCTCGAATGAAACAAACAGAAATTTCCTTTTCTTCAGAGAAGAACCAAGCGAACATTGGTACCCCGGAGCTGGAATCGGAATATCGTTTAAAGGCTAATTATCTATATTCTTTATCAGAGGCCTTTTATCACCTGTATTTCTCCGCTCATACGGGATTTCAAATTTATTTAAATCCGGTCTGTATTTTCTTATCCTTTTTAACTCGTATTGATAAATAATGTTTCCCAGTTCTTCCATAAATGGCCAACCTGTATCGTCATAATCGTACTTATCATCGTTCAATATGCCATCGCTGTTTACATATAAAGTGGCCGTCAGCATGTATTCAATCTTATTTTTGAAATCCGCCACATACGACACATCAATCAGAAATCCGTAAGCCCAACCTACTTTATTGAACACCCGGATGTAGGACGGCATCTGATGATTACCCCTGAAAAAAAACTTTACATAACTGTCATAATATTCTCCGCTGTCGTATTTGGGATAATTTGTTTCGGACGGATATTGCGAGAGATACTGGTATAAAAACCGATAGTCATCTTTGCTCAGGTTAAACCGATGCTGCTTCTCCACTGATTCAGGAAACATGACGGACTGTAATATCTGTTGCAAATATTCAAGCGGAAGATTATTTGCCCGGGTAAAATCGATTGGCTCATTGATCAGACTGTCCCTGGAATCCAAATATGCCCTGCCCATTTTAACAGGTTTGCCAAAATAGAAAGAATCGGGATTGTAAGCCGGCGGCTGGGTATATATTACATGCCCATGATCGTCCATAAACCGGATTGAATTTGTATAACGATTATTTTCAGCTGTCACACCAAGAAATTGCCGGGTGATTCTTGCGCTGGTATATCCCTTACTATGCAAACTATCGTTGATAGCCTGTTGCCCTACGAATTGATACATCCGGTTATACGCATCATTATCACTTACAAGAAAAGC
>Ga0206851_1144_pt1 | contig 19281 bp, 15 predicted proteins | sample Alteio_BWOrgCont_13_FD_152904 | JGI IMG/M metagenome (GOLD analysis project Ga0206851, IMG submission 152904) | Enriched cells from forest soil in Barre Woods Harvard Forest LTER site, Petersham, Massachusetts, United States -... | ecosystem: Environmental > Terrestrial > Soil > Temperate forest >... | reverse complement strand
AATCCCGCGCACATGTATCGAACCAGGCAAGCAGCGCACGGCGGAACTCAGCAACTCCCAGCATGGCCATTCCAGAATTGTACTGGCAGTCAGTCAACTGCAAATGCACAATTCGGGTCACAAAAAAATCGCAGCCGCAGAAGGAATCATGTTCGTTAAGAACTCGTTGCATCCTTCCGGCTTCGCGTTTCAGATACCCTGAACAGTTGGTGTCATGGATATTCCCGCGTACATTCGCCGACTCCCCAAAGCCGAGCTGCACCTCCATCTCGAAGGCACCGTCACGCCCGAAACCCTGGTCGAATTGAGCTTCCTCCACGATTCCGTCCCCCTCGACATCGATCAGGCGCGCGCACTGTTTCAATACACCGACTTCACCGGCTTCCTCCAGGCATTCAAAGCCATTACCGAACACCTGCGGACCGCCGAAGACTACGAGCTGGCCACCTGGCGCATGCTGGAGCGCCTGGGCCGCCAGGGCGTCGTCCACGCAGAAGTCTATGTCTCGGTCGGCGTCGTCTATTACTGGCGTCACTGCGAGTTTGAGCCCCTCTTCGCCGGCATGGAGCGCGCACGCTTCCGGGCCGAAGCCGAGCTTGGCATCACCGTCTACTGGATCTTCGACGCCGTTCGCCACTTCGGCCCGGAGGAAGCCGCGCGTGTCTTCCGCAAAGCCGCCGAGCTCCGCCCCCAGTTCCCATCCATCATCGGCATCGGCATTGGCGGCGACGAACGCCGCACCGGCTCCGAGCCCTTCCGCGACCTCTACACAGAAGCTCGCGACGCCGGCCTCCGCCTCACCGCCCATGCCGGAGAATCCGTCGGCCCCGAAGGCATCTGGGGCGCCCTCAACATCGGCGCGGAACGCGTTGGCCACGCCCTCACCGCCATCCACGACCACGAGCTCATGGAACTCCTGGCCCAGCGCCAGGTCCCACTCGAAATCTGCATCACGTCCAACCTGCGCACCAGTTGCTGCGCGCGCCTCGAAGACCACCCCGTCCGCCGCTACTTTGATTCCGGCCTCATGATCACCCTCAACTCCGACGACCCCGCCCTGTTCGGCAGCGACCTCCAGGACGAGTACCGGCTTGCCCACGATCGCTTCGCTTTTACCCCCGAACACCTCCGCGAACTGGCCGCTAACTCCATCGAAGCAAGTTTTTTACCGCCCGAACGCAAAGTTGCGCTCCTTCGCCGCATCGAATCCCTCGAATGATGTATAGACGGTCGCGTTTTTGACGATCTATACCAACATAGAAGCTGGATGTCCTGGAGCACCCGGTCCTCATTCCCCGTTCATCCGATTTTGGCAATTTCCGGGGTATTATGGACCCATGGCGCGTTGGGGCGAGTGCTTGAATTTTTTCTGCAGGAAGAGGAAGGCTGACGTGACTGAATTGGAATTCTCTGAACCCGCATCGTCCTCCTCCCGCGCTCTCCGCGCTGTGGGATGGACGTCGGTTGCCCTGGGCATTACCGCGCTCGGACTCTATATCGGCCACGAACTCCGCGTCCGCTATAAGTTCAAACACCGCACCCCGTCAGACTTCTACTCCCATGCAGGTGAAGAACTTAGCGCCGACTACGGCATGGGAATCTAGAGGAGCAGGTTTCAGGCGCCAGGTTCCAGATTGCTGGCATGTAGTGGCTGGTCCTGACTTTGTCTAGCCCCTGGATCCTGGTTCCTAGTGTGTCCTCTCCACCAGATACTTCGCCACGGCCTTGAGGCTGTCGACCGCCTCGCCGTACGGCGCCAGTACCGCAAAAGCCTCCGCAATCAGCCGGTCCGCATCGCGCCGCGATGCCTCAATGCCAAATACCGCGGGCCAGGTCGCCTTGTCGCTCGCCACATCCTTCCCCGCCGTCTTGCCCAGATGCGCCGAATCCTGCGTCATGTCCAGCACATCGTCAACAATTTGGAACGCCAGTCCCGCTTTGGTCCCAAACTCCGTCAGTCGCCCAACATCTTCGGCATTCGCCCCGGCGTAAATCCCGCCAGCCACGATGCTCACCCGAATCAGCGCTCCCGTCTTCGCGCGATGGATAGCCAGTACACTTTCCGCCGTCGGTTTGGTGTGCTCACCCTCCAGATCGAGCACCTGCCCGCCAATCATCCCTTCCACTGTGCCCGTCGCCTCGGCGATCAGGCGAACAATGTGCACTGCCCGTTCCGGCGCGCAGTGCAATCCGGCGAGTGTCTGGTAGGCGAGCGTCTGCAGCGCATCCCCTGCCAGAATCGCAATCGCCTCGCCGAACGCGACGTGGCAGGTCGGCTTCCCGCGCCGCAAATCGTCGTTGTCCAGCGCCGGTAAATCGTCGTGGATCAGCGAGTACGTGTGCAGCATCTCAATCGCCGCGCCCAGTTCCTCAATGCCTTCAGGAACGCCCGTTTCTCCGTGAGCTGCCCTCATCGCCCGGGCCGCTTCTCGGGCCAGCACCGGCCGGAGTCGCTTCCCGCCCGCAAACACACTGTGCCGCATGGCTCCGTGAATCGACGCCGGAACCTGCGTCACCGGCGGCAACAGCCGCTCCAGCGCGATGTCAGTCTTCTCGGCGCCCTCGTGGATCACGGCTTTTACATCCATTTGCATTCCCGTAGCTTGTATTGTTTCAGTCGCTTGCATTGTCCCAATTCTAATTGACTGGAACGGGCTGCACCGCTCCTGCCTCAGCAGGCCTCAGCCGCTGCTCCATCACCGCCAACCCTGCCAGCAGGAACAGCGACACCAGCGTCACCCAGCGTCCCACCACCACGTCTTCTGTCGTCTTCCAGTCCACATGCACATCCACATTGCCCTGCAGCACTGGCACAGCGACCAACCCATACCAATGCTCAGCAACCGCATCCACCGGATGCCCGTTCACCGTCACCGCCCACGCTGGAAAGCTTCGCAGCCGCAGCACCAGCGTACCGGCGCGATCCGCGACTCCTCTCCACTCCTTGTGTTCCGGCTGCAACATCACGGCCGCGATTTTGTCGCGGCACTCGACCGGGTTCCCATTCCACGCGGGAACGGCTAGCCCCGATTGAACAGCATCCGAATCGTCCTGCAGCAAGCACGCGCTCGGAATACTCCGTTCCACCATCAGAAAATTGGCGACCGGCGGCGCGTACTCAAACATCCCTTTCGTCCCTTCGCCGTCATAGAACGCCTGCATCATGTTGATCTCTGCGATCTTCCCATTCCTAAAACCGAAAACGGACGTCCCTACGCTGATCCCGACAAAAAGCGAGGCAAAGGCGGCGACCACGAGCTTCCTCCGGCGCGCATTATCGCTCCAAAACGCGAGAGCGGCGAGGATCGCCATCGGAGCTTCCAGCACCAGGTACCAGCGCCATGGAAACTGCAAAATCCGCAGCGCCGGCAAATGCGCCCACACCGGCTCCGTAATCGGCAACTGCAGCAGCAGAACCACGACCGGAATCAACACCAGCAGAACCCGCCAGTTCTTCGCCGCCGGCAGTCTGCCGTGCTTCCTTGCAATCAGCGCACCCACCAACGTCGCTGCCAGCATCGCCGCGCCAACCCACGATACCTGGCGCAGCATCACGTCATGCCCATACAGCTTCGGCTCCGAGTGATGGGCAAAAAACCAGCTGTTCTCGATCACATATTGCTCAGCGGTGATCGCGTAGTGCAGGTTCATCCATCCCCGTTCCCAAACCGCAGGAATCAGATAGATGGCCGCCGCGCCAAGTCCCAAAACCGTAGCCTTCCCAGCACGCAGAACCGGCGCCACCGTCCGCTCCACCACCGACAACACCAACGCGATCGCCGCGAGCAGATAAAGCGCCATGATCAGCGCAGGCCCGTTGCTCAGAGCGGTCGCCGCTACCGCCAAAGCCAGCGGTGCCGCGGACCCATCAAACGCATCCCTGAGCCATCCACCCTCAGGATTCCGCCGGCGCAGCATCAAGAGCAAAATCAGCGGAATCCAAATTCCCGCCGCCAACTCGCCGTACGCGGCCCTCCGATAGGCGCAGAACAGCGCATAGCCGAAAAAAATCGCGACGCACCCCGCCAGCGTTGCCGGGCCCTCCTCCATCACCTCGCGCCCCAGCGCTCGATTCGCCAGGCCTGTCCCGGCAAGCATCAGGAACAACAGCACGATCGGCACCGCGGGCCACGGCAGAATGATCCCGAGAATCGCTCCTGCGGCCCACGTCAATGGCGGATAGAAAACAAACCGCGGCTCCCCCGCGCCCAGGTTCGGGCTATCCGCCCAGTGCGGATGGAGAGCCCCCATCGTAATGTCCCGTTCCGCATCGAGCCAGGAAGTGAAATGGAAATCGAAATCGCTGCCGCGTGGTGCGCCGCGCACCAGCAGCGGCCCCACCGCAATCAGCGCAGCCAGCAGAATGATCGCCGGCCCCCTCCATCTGCTCCGGTCCATCGTGCCTGTCCGGATCATTGTCTTATCCAACTCGCCCCTTCCCAATCCTCACGCCCGTCGCCGTGGGTCTCCCCGGCCAAAGGCAAGTGTAATCATCACCGCCAAAAATGAAATACCCAATCCGGCCCACGCATCCCACGTCGTCCGCCACTGCACGTCAATCTCATTCGAGCCTGCCTCAATCGGAATCGCCATCCACCCGTCGCTGCGCGGCGTCGTCGTCCCCTCCATCCCGTTCCGCGTCACGCCCCATGCCGGATAATCCATCAGCCGCAGAATGGCATAGCCCGGAGCCGGGCTCTTCACCTGGAATTCCATGTGCTCCGTCTTCCATCGCTCGATCTTCACTTCGGCCGGCAGCGCAATGTCTCCGAACGATCCGCTCTCCACACGCACCTGCGGCCCGGTCTCCGGCGGATCGCTGTCCGCACCCACCGGCGTGTATTCGTCCGTCCCCGCAAACCCCGTTTGCTGGAACGTCGTTCGCTGCGCCTGCACGTTGTCCTCGTCATCGCAAACCTGCCAGAACGCTTTCGATGCAAAAGCCGCCATCCCGCCCGCCAGCACCAGCAACACCAGCGCGCGCACTGCCAGCGTTCTCCGCGTCGGAAACCCTCTGGCCAGCGCCAGCCCCGCCAGCGCCGCGAAAATCATCCCCAGCACCAGCATCCACCGCCAGGGAAACTGCAAAAACTCAAGCTTCGGCGCTAACCGCCAAACCATCCCGCTCCAGCGAAATTGCAAAGCGCACACCGCCGCCCCCGCCACCACCAGCGGCAGCCATACCGGACTCTTCCGCCGCCGCGCAATCCACGCACAAATAAGCGACGCCACCATCAGCGCCACCACCACCCACGACGCCAGCCGCAGCACCTGATTGTGATAATTCAAATCGAACAGCTCGTCCGGCGACCCCGCCAGCCGCGCATACCCAAACAGAAAGCTGTCCTGAACCCGCATCAGCGGCCCAATCGCCCGGTCAATCTGCACCCACCGCTGCTCGTAGATCGCTGGCGCCAGCCAATATGCCGCCAGCCCCAGCCCCAGCGGCACCGCGCACGCCGCCCGCGCCACCAGCTTCCACGAACGCTGCTGCACCGCTGCCACCGCCACCAGCAGCGCCAGCAAATAGCACCCCATCACCCCCGCCGGCGCGTTCGTCAGCCACACCGCCGCCACCGTCAGCGTCAGCGGCAGCCACGACTTCGCCTGCCGCAGCCCATACAGCACCAGCAGCGGAATCCACACCGCCGCCAGCAACTCCGCCAGCGCGGCGCGTTCGTACACCAAAAACATCATGTAGGGATTCAGCACGTACAAACAAGCCGCCACCGCAGCGTTGTCGTCGCCCGCCCACTCCCGCGCCATCGCACGAAAGCTCCACGCCGCGCCCAGCAGCGCCACCAGCACAAATGCCAGCGGCGTCCACGCCCACGGCAGCACGCAGCCCAAAGCCGCTCCCAGAAACCGGCTCAGCGGCGGATAAAAAACAAAGCGCGGCTCCCCGGCCAAATAATTAGCCGAAGCCGCCCAGTGCGGATTCAGGACTCCCTGATGCCAGCTCCGCGCCGTCTCAAGCCAGTTCTGCAGATGAAAATCAAAATCCTGCCCGCACGACGTTCCCCGCCACGCCAGCGGCAGCACCGCAATCCCCACCACCGCCAGCATCAGCGAGCGTCGCCGGATCGCGCGCGTAGCCTCGCTCGCCACGATGGCCGGAAACTGAAACGAAATCCTCACGGCTCCAGCCGCAGCGTGTGCGCCGTGGCCGCCGCCACCGCCGCATCGCTGAATGGCAGCGCAAACGTCTTCCCCCCGTACCAGTACGGCCACTGGTCCCGGTAGTACGCGCTCATCGGATCGCCCGACTCGCCCATCACGATGTTCTCCGTCGCTCCATCCACCTGGCTCCAGTCAATCGTGAATCTCTGCGACGGCCCAAATGTCCGCGCCACACCCTTCACCGTCGTCCCATCGCCGGACTGCGGCTGCGGCCCCGTTCCCGTCCAGTCCTTGAACCACGGCAGCATCCCAAACAGCGGATGCTCCACATCCACCGGGTGGGCCACCCCATACTGCCAGTGCGTCAGATCCGCCGGCGCGTGCGCCTGGGCTAACCCTTGCCGAACCATGTCAGCCAGAAAATCGTCCCAGCTCGCGTACTGCTTCGGCAGCCACGCCGCCGGCTCTTTCATCAGGATTTGTTCGCCCGCGTACGTGCTCTCCGCCCAGTGATACAGCCTCCATTGATCGCCCAGTTTCGGCTTCAGGATCATCGGCCAAAACACGCTCTTCGCCGCCGCCACAATCGCTGCCGGCGCCGAATCCACTCCCATCGCTCCATCCCACGTCCGCAGCAGGTCCGCCGCCTGGCGCAGTTGCGCATCTGCGCGGCCCGCATGGTCGATCCCATACGCCAGCCGCTGCGCGATCTCCTGATTCACCTCGGAGTACACATCCGTTTGCAAAGTCAACATGTCCTGCTGTGTCAGCTTGTCCTTCGGAGCCAGCCATTTCCAGATGCGCTCGTTGCGATACGGGTCGGCCCACTCCAGGGTCAGCGGCGTCGGATCGTTGTCCGGCGTCACGCGCGCATTCGCCGTCGCCAAAATTCCGTCCGGAGGATCGAACGACGACGGCAGCTGGTCCAGCGTCAGAAATCCCTTCCACTCATGCAGGCTGTCATGAATCGGCACGCCCGCCAGTCCGCCCGGCCGGTTCGGGATGAACCCCACCGCCTGGTATCCGATATGCCCCTGATCGTCCGCGTACACCACATTCTGCGTCGGCGCGAACCACTGCCCCAGCGCCGCATGAAACTCCGTCCAGTTCTGCGCCTTGTTCATCCCCAGCAACGGAAACCCCGCAGACTTCGGGTCGTAGACCGACCAGTCCAGCGCCAGCGTCCGCGTCTCTCCAGGAATCAGCGGCGAAATCACCATGCCGTGCCCGGTCCGCTGCACATCCACTGTCACATCCCGGCCCCAGCGCACATGGATCGTCTCCGGGTCGTGCTCCACCGGATGCCACGCGCCATCCGCGCCCTGGTATTGATCCTGCGCGTTCGTCTTCTCGACGTAAATATCCTGCACATCGCCGTAGAGCGCGGTGAATCCCCACGCCACATGCTCGTTGTGCCCCGCCGTAATCAGCGGAATCCCCGGCACCGTCACCCCCGCCGCATGAAATCCCGGCGCCTTCAGATCGTTCTCATACCAAATGTTCGGAATCTGATGCTCCAGGTGCATGTCGTTCGACAGCATGGGTTTCCCGCTCGCCGTCCGCGAACCCGCCACCACCCATTGGTTCGATCCCACATTGCATCCCAGACATGCCGGCCCGCCCGTCACCTCGCGCAGCTTCAGCAGATCCCCATCCAGCTTCCCCGTCTGCGACTCATCCAGCGGCACATCGGGAATATTCTGCTGCGGCGCAGTGAGAGGAGGGTCCGTCGTAATCGGCGGATGATCGCGCCACGACCCTGTCGGATACAAATCCGCCGCCAGGGTCGGCCCCAGCCGCGCCGTAATCCGTTCCCGCTCCAGCTTCTCCGGCCACTGCGTGTCGAGGATCTGCACCATGCTCATCACCACCAGCATGGAGTCCACCGGCTGCCACGGCCTCGGCTCGTACATCAGCAATCGAAATTCCGCCGGCAACCGGTCCTGATGCGAACCGATGTAGGCGTTCACGCCCCGCGCATAATCTTCGAAATACCGCCGGCTCTGATCATCCAGCGCGGAAGTCAGCCGCTCCGCCGTCGCGCGCACCCCCAGCATGCGCTGCTCCCGGTCGTGGTCCACCAGCTTCGGCCCCAAAATCTCCGCAGCGTCGCCCGCCGCCATCCTCCGCGCCATGTCCAGTTCCCACAGCCGGTCCTGCGCGGTCACGTACCCCTGCGCAAACAGCAGATCGTCCATGTTCGTCGCGGAAATATGCGGAACCCCGTGCTGATCCCGTTCGACCAACACCGGCGCGGTCAGCCCATGCGCCACCTCGCGGCCGTCGATCTGCGGCAGCGACGAACGCATCCTGTGTTTCAGCCAGATGCCGCCCGTCACCACCGTCCCCGCCAGCGTCACAATCAGCAGCACCAGCAGAATCAGCAGCACGCGCAGCACCGGATGCCTGCGCCCCTCATCAACCTCTACATTCCGTCCAAGTGCCATCCCGGCATCATTGTCTCAAACGCAAGGCAAAGAGCGATCAGCATCGACAAAGCTCGTCGCTTACAGTCGTATCGCTGACCGTCTCATCGGTGACCGCTTTATCGCTGACCGTTCTTTAGCTGCACTCTTTTCCGCTGCCCTACATGCTTCCCTGCTGCCGGCTCGCCGGCGGCACAATCCCGTTCATCCGCAAATACTCCACCATCTGCCCGTAGTGGTCCATCGAGTGCGCCAGCGCAAACGTCGCCGTCGATGCCCGCGTCAGCTTCCACTTGTCCGGTCCCGGCACCGACATAAACGCGTTGTCGTTCGTAATCGTGTTCACCGCCGCATGCGCAAACGTGTACGAATCCTTCAGCGCCTTCACAATATCGTCCTTCGACTTCAGCGCTTCGATCGTCTTCGAGTCCACCGCGCCCGGGATGCCCCACCCCTCGAAGAACTCATAGTTCGACTCCGCCAGATGTTTCACCTGGCTGCCAAAGGTCCGCACCCCGGTGTACAGCCCCATCGTCGTGGGCGGCGCAAAGTCGTACTTATCCGCAGGCATGGCCTCAGCCGCGCCCACCACTTCACTCTCCAGCAAGTTCAGAATCGCCGTCATGGAATCCGCCGGCGCAATCGGTGCCGAAGTAAACGCCTTCTTCGCTGGCGCAGCCGCATCCTGCCCCAGCATCACCGCCGGCCCCGCCAGCGTCAAACACAGCCCCGCACAAACCAATCCACGCAAACGCATAGAAGTCTCTCCTCGCTGCGGCCTCGGGCCGCGCCCACAAAGGCTATCAGAGTGCATCGAGGCTTGTGTCAAAGGATTTTCGCTGACCGCTTCTTAGCTGATCGTCTCATCGCTGGCCGCTTTACCGCTGCCCTATTGCAGCGTAAGAATGGTCGTCCCATACCCGCCCAGCGTCACCTGCATTTGCCCGGCCGGCGTGATCGGTGTCTCCGACGGACCCGCCGTCGGGCTGGTGTTCGCGTCCAGCACCAGTTCCTTCCCGCTCGTGAACGTACCCAGCGCGCTCACATCCACCAGCACCGTCCGCGGAGCCCCGGCGCCATTGTTATCCGACGCGCTGGCCACCGCATGGTCGGTCACCATCACCAGCGTCGGCCCGCCTGTCTGCTGCACCGCCAACACCTCAATCTCCGCATCGTCGTTGCTCGCCGCGCTCAGCAACTGCCACTGCGTCTGTCCAAAATACTTGTTCAGCCAGTAGTCCACCCAATAGCTCAGTTGCAGCGTCCCGGTGCTCGCCGAGTTGTTGTATTCGCCGTACTGCTGGTCCCCCTGGTACGACCAGTGATACAGCGCCTGCGCTCCGGCCTTCCCCACCTGCGAATACACATAAGGCCGCCAAGCCGCAAAAAACGCGCTCGATCCCCGGTGGTCGTCCACAAACACCTGCGACGGATTGCACGTGCTCATCCCGTTCGCGCCCTCATAATCGGCGTTCACATTGTTTTCGAGGATCCACACTGGAACCTTCGCCGTTGCTGGATTCGTCGCCAGTTGCGAATAGATGTACTGCACCCCGCTCGCAAATCCCGGAACCGTGCTCATCACCTGCGTGTCGCTGTCGCTCTGATTGCAACTCGAATAGAAATGTGTCGCCAACACATCCACATGCGCCGTCACGCCCTGCACAAACGTCGGAACGTACTGCTGCTCCTGGTTCCCGTAATCGCTCAGCTCCAGCGCCACAATCTTGATCGTGGGATCAACAGCCAGCATCGCCGGAACCAGCGTGTTGTACATCTGCACGTATTCGCTCGCCGTAATCCCGTTCCCGTTCGGCTCGTTGTAGATGCCCCAGTACCCAATCGCATCATTCGACGGCGACACATACTGCGTCCCCCCCCGTCATGAACCCGCCCTTGTTGTAATACCGCACCAAATTCGCCGCGTATCCCGCGAACTCCTGAAACGTCGGATCGGTAAAGTTCGTCGTCCCGTTCACGTACATAAATCCCGGCGCGTAGGCCACCTGAAATTCGGGATTGTGATCCGACGATTGCAAAATCGGTTGCACCGTCCCATCCAGCATGGAAAAATCCCACGTCGCCGCTGCCGTCTGCGGAATCGCCTGCGACATCACCTGCATCCGCGTGTGGTGCGGGTTCAGCGTGTTCAGTTCCGGCTGCGCCGTTGAATAATTCTGAAAGAATCCAGCATTCCACTCCGCCACCTGAAACGACGTCGACATCTGCTCCATAAAGGTCGCGCCGCTCCCCGGCCCCACCGTCGCCGTCACCCCCGCCGTCAGCGTCAGCGGCTGCGTCACCGTATACGTCCCATCCGTCACCAAAACCGTCAGCGAATAGCTCCCCGGGGTCCCGCTCGCGTTCGTCAGCGTGATCGATCCCGAGTTCCCGCTCCCCGGCGATTGCACCTGCGCCGTCACGCCCGCCGGCAACACCCCAACGCTCGCCGTCAGCGCCGCGGTCGATCCCGTCCGCGTTACCGTCATCGCCACCGCCGTCGCCGGCTCGCCGGAAACTCCGTCACCGTCCCGCTCGCCAGCGTAAACGCAAACTGCGGACCGCTCACCTTCGTCCCGCCGCTGCTACCGCAACCCACCGCCAGCGGCAACGCCAGCAAGATCAATCCGAATTTCGCTATGCCTGTCATAACAACCCGGAAGCCTACCACCAAACCCACCAGCCATCCATAGTTTTCTCCCGGTCCGCGGTTACGATTAGCCTCATTTCCAGCGAAACCGCCGCGCCAGATAAAACGTGGCCGCCAGGCAAAACACGCAGCTCAGGCGGCCGCGTTCCACCATGCGCAGAATCTCTGCAGGCGCATAAAACCGCGACCGTACCCGCTCCGCTGGATTGTCTTCCTTTTGCCCCGGCCCAAATTCACGCACCAGAAACACATGCATCCGGCTCGCCGTCGAGCTCGGATTCTTGTCCATGGAAAACAGCTTCTCCAGCTTGCGCGCTCGCAGCCCTGTCTCTTCTTCCAGCTCGCGCCGCGCCGCCGCCACCAGGCTGCGATCCCCCGGCTCGACCGACCCCGCCGGATAGTCATACGAAATCCTGTCAATCGGAAACCGGTACTGCTCCTCCAGCAGCACCCTCCCCTTCGCGTCCACCACCAGCACCATCACCGCGTCCTTCTCGTGCTGCACGTAGTAAGTCGGCACAATCGTCCCGCCCGGCACCTCGCAGGTGTTCCGCACAATCCTGAACCACGGTGTTTCCAGCACCGTCTCCCGCTCCCGCACCGTCCAGCATCCCTTCCGCTTCTTCGCCGCCACGCCACCCTCCCTCACCATTCCCATTTCCAGTCACACTCCCACGTCAGCGGAGTATATCCGGGTATGCAATCATCTCCTTAAAGCTGATTTCAGCGCAGTTTGCGCCAGCATCCAGGGATAATTCCATGAACGATGCATCACCCTCCATTCGTGCGCCCCGCGGCAACACCCGAACCGCTCGCGGCTGGATCCAGGAAGCCGCCAAGCGCATGCTCATGAACAATCTCGACGTTGAAGTCGCCGAGAAGCCTGCCGAGCTGATCGTCTACGGCGGCCGCGGCAAAGCAGCCCGCAACTGGCCCGCTTATCACCGTATTATTGAGACCCTCGACCGCCTCGAAAATAATCAGACCCTCCTCATTCAGTCCGGCAAACCCGTCGCCGTGCTGGAAACCCAGCCCCTCGCGCCACGCGTCCTCATCGCCAATTCCAATCTCGTCCCCCACTGGGCCAACTGGGAAGAATTCGATCGCCTCGATAAGGCCGGCCTCATGATGTACGGCCAAATGACCGCTGGCTCCTGGATCTACATCGGCACCCAGGGCATCCTCCAGGGAACCTACGAAACGTTTCGCGGAGCCGCCGAGCGCCACTTCAACAACACCCTCGCCGGAACCATCACGGTCACAGCCGGACTGGGCGGAATGGGTGGAGCGCAGCCCCTCGCCGTCAAACTCGCCGGAGGCGTCAGCATCTGCGTTGAAGTCGACGCGCACCGCATCCAGCGCCGCCTCGAAACACGCTACCTCGACAAAGCTACAGCCTCCCTCGACGAAGCCATCGCCATGGCCCAGGCCGCAAAAGCCGCCAAACAAGCCGTCTCCATCGGCCTCATGGGCAACGCCGCGGAAGTCCTGCCCCGCATGGTCGAGCTCGGTTTCACCCCCGACCTCGTCACCGACCAAACCAGCGCGCACGATCCGTCCTGGGGCTATCTCCCCATCGCGCAGCCCGACGAAGACCTGAACACCTTCCGCGCCAAAAATCCTGACGCCTACACCAGCCGCGTCCGCACCTCCATCGCTGAACACGTCCGCGCCATCCTCACCATGCAGAAGCGCGGAGCCGTCGCCTTCGATTACGGCAACAACCTCCGCACCCAGGCAGAGATCGCCGGCGTCACTGACGCCTTCTCCTATCCCGGCTTCGTTCCCGCCTTCATTCGCGACTCCTTCTGCGAAGGCCGCGGCCCCTTCCGCTGGGTCGCACTCTCCGGCGATCCCGCCGACATCGCCGCCACCGATCAGGCCCTCCTCAAGCTCTTTCCTGAAGATCAGCGCCTCCATCAGTGGCTCACCTTCGCCGCCGATCAAATCGCCTTTCAGGGCCTGCCCGCTCGCATTTGCTGGCTCGGCTACGGACAGCGCGACCGCGCCGGCCTCCTCTTCAATCAAATGGTTCGTGACGGACGCATCTCTGCCCCCATCGTCATCGGCCGCGATCACCTCGACGCCGGATCCGTCGCCAGCCCCTTCCGTGAAACCGAAGCCATGCTCGACGGCTCCGACGCGGTCTCCGACTGGCCTCTGCTCAACTTCGCCACCGGCATCGCCAGTGGCGCTGGATGGATGAGCTTCCACCACGGCGGCGGCGTCGGCATGGGCTACAGCCAGCACGCAGGCCTGGTCGCCGTTGCCGATGGCAGCGACGAAGCCGAAGAGCGCCTCCGCCTCTGCCTCCGCAACGACCCGGCCATGGGCGTCATTCGCCATGCCGACGCCGGGTACGAAAAAGCCATCACCGTAGCCCGCGAGCGCGGTCTCGACCTTCCGAGTCTCTGAATGAAAGCCGATCTCCTCATCACCGGAATCTCGCAGCTCGTCACTGCGCAAGGCACCGGCCCCAAACACGGCGCGCAGATGCGCGACCTCAACATCACCGAACACGCAGCCCTCGCCATCGCCAACGGCCTCATCGCATGGGTCGGCCCCTCATCCGAATTTGCCGGCGAAGCCGCAGATACGATCGACATCCAACATCGCGCCGTCGTCCCCGGCCTCATCGATCCCCACACCCACGCCGTCTGGGCCGGCAACCGCCTCGCTGACTTCGAAGCGCGCACCTCCGGCGTCACCTACGAGCAGATCCTCACTGCCGGCGGCGGTATCTGGAGTACCATCCGCGCCACCGCTGCTCAATCCGAATCCGAACTAACCGCTCTCGCCAAGCCCCGCATCGACGCGCTCCTCCGCTCCGGCGCCACCGTCATCGAAGTCAAATCCGGCTACGGATTCGCCCCCGCCGCCGAAATCGCCATGCTCCGCGTCATCAGCGTCCTCGCCGCCGCCACGCCCGCGCGCATCATCCCCACGCTCCTCATCCACGTCCCGCCCAAAGACGCGAGCGAGCGCGGCGAATATGTCTCAGAAATCTGCGAAAACCTCATCCCCCACGTCGCCCGCGAAGAACTCGCTCAAGCCGTCGACGTCTTTGTCGAAAAAGAAGCATGGTCCGCCCCCGAAGCGGAGCAAATCCTCACCGCGGCCCGTCAGAACTCGCTCGCCGTCAAGCTCCACACCGAGCAGTTCCACCGCGTCGGCGGAATCGAACTCGGCCTGCGCCTCAACGCCCTCAGCATCGATCACCTCGAAGCCTGCGCACCCGAGCAACTCGCCGCTATCGCATCCAGCCCGACGATCGCCACCATCCTGCCCGGCGTTACGCTGCATCTCGGCCTGCCCGCCGCGCCCGGCCGCGCCCTCATCGATGCCGGAGTCGCGGTCGCCGTCGGCACCGATCTCAACCCTGGCTCGAGCCCGCTCTTCTCCGCGCAAATGGCCCTCGCCCTCGCCATCCGCCTCAACGGCCTCACCGCGCACGAAGCCCTCGTCGCAGGCACCGTCAACGCCGCCACCGCACTCGGCCTTACGGACGCTGGTCGCATCGAAACCGGCCAGCCCGCCGACTTCCTCATCCTCGATTCATCCGACTGGCGCGACCTCGTCTATACACTGGGAGCCAATCCCGTTCGGGAAATCTGGATCAAGGGGGAAAAAGTCGCCGTATGACCACCCTCTACCGTCCCGACCTCCTCTACGCCAACGGCAGCTTTCTCACTGATGCCGCGCTTCTCGTCGACGATGATGGCCGCGTTGCCGCCATCACCAAATCCGACACCCCCGCCGACACCGTCATTCCCCTCCCCGGCAAAGCGCTGCTCCCAGGATTCGTCAACACCCACTCCCATTCCTTCCAGCGCCTCATTCGCGGCAAGTCCGAATCCCGCGTCACCAGCGGCAAAGACTTCTGGTCGTGGCGCGGCACCATGTACCACGCCGCCGCCCACCTCACGCCCCAGCAGGTCTACGACGTCGCCCGCATGGCCTTCCTCGAAATGGCCCTCGCCGGCACCACCACCGTCGGCGAATTCCATTACGTTCACACCACGCCCTCCGGCCAGCCCTACGACGACCCGAATATTCTCAGCAAGCAGGTCATCGCCGCCGCGCAATCCATCGGGATCCGCATCGTCCTGCTGCGCACCGCGTATCTCCGCGCCGGCTATCAACTCCCGCCCGACCCTGGCCAAGCGCGCTTCTACGAAACCAGCACGGCATTCCTCGCCAACCTCGAAACCCTCGTCAAAGAATTCCCAGCGGGCTCTCCGCAAGTTTCCATCGGCGTCGCACCGCACAGCCTCCGCGCGGTGCCCCTCGATGACCTGCGCGACATCGCCGCATGGGCCCGCAACCAACGTCTCCCGCTGCACATGCACATGTCCGAACAGGTGGCCGAAAACGAAGCTTGCCTCCGCGAATACGGCAACACCCCCGTCGCCTTGCTGCGCGACGCCGGATTGCTCGGCCCCGACTGGACCGCCATCCACGCCACCCACACCACCACCGATGAAATCGCCATGATCGCTTCGGAACACGCCACCATCTGCGCCTGCCCCACCACCGAGCGCAATCTCGGCGACGGCATTTTCGCCGCGGATCGCGTCATGAAAAGCGGCGTCCGCGTCGCCCTCGGCTCCGACAGCCAGGCCCAGATCGATCCCCTCGAAGACGCGCGCGAGCTTGACTACCACCTCCGCCTCGCTCTCCAGCAGCGCGCCATCCTCGATCAAATCGGCAAGCAATCCCTCGCCGCGCGCCTCTTCGATTCAGCCACCGTCAACGGAGCGCGCGCCCTCGCCGTCCCCACTGGCGACCTCGCCCCCAACTCCCGTGCCGACTTCTTCACCATCGATCGCCGCGACATTTCCATCGCCGGGCACTCCGCGGAAAATCTTCTCCCCCTCATCGTCTTCGGCCTCAATCGCACCGCCATCCGCGACGTCGCCGTCAACGGCAACCTCATCGTTCGCGACGGCCACCACCCGCATCACCAGGAAGTCGTCACTCGCTACGACGAAGTCCACGCGAGCGTCTGGAGCGCTGCCCGATGACCACGGTCGTCGATCATCTCTCCAGCCTCATCCGCATCCCCTCCAACTCCGCCGTCTCCAATCGCCCCGTCGTTGAATACGCTGCGGATGTTCTCCACGTTGCCGGATGGTCCACCCGCGGCCTGCCGTATCGCGACCCCGCCAACATTGAGAAGGTCAACCTCATCGCTGCGCCGCCCGGCCAATCCCTGGCCGACCGCGAAGCTGACCTCGTTTTCATGTGCCACACCGACACCGTGCCCTACGCGCGCGACTGGGCCGACGCCCTCAACCCCGTCCTCATCGATGGAAATCTCCACGGCTGCGGCGCATGCGACGTCAAAGGTTTTCTGGCTTGCGTCCTCACCGCCGTCACCGCAGCCGGAGCCTTCCCGCCCGGCCTGCGCGTCGTCCTCACCGCCGACGAGGAAATCGGCTGCATCGGCGCTTCACGCCTGGTCGCGGATCATCTGCTCCACCCCCGCCGCATGATCATCGGCGAGCCCACCATGCTACAGCCCGCGCGCGCCGGCAAAGGCTACTGCCTCGCGGAAATCACCGTCGCCGGCAAAGAAGCCCACAGCGCCCATCCCGCGCAGGGAGTCTCTGCCATCTTCCACGCCGCCCGCCTCATCACCGCGATGGAAGAGCTAGCCGCGCGCACCGCTCACCAGCAAAATCCGTTCTTCCATCCTGACTACACCACGCTCAACATCGGCACCATCCAGGGCGGCACTGCGAAGAACATCGTTCCCGGCTCCTGCACGTTCCAACTCGAATGGCGTCCGATCCCCAACCAGTCCGCAGATGCCGTTCTCGCATCTGTAACAGAATTAGTTACGAATCTCACCGCCGCTCACCCCGGCTTTCACGCGGATGTCCGCCCGCTCCGTCAGCAACCCGGCTTTGAAACGGCCGCGCATTCCCCTCTGGTTCGCACCATGGAAGCCCTCACCGGCAGACCGGCCACATCGATCCCCTTCGGCTCGGAAGCCAGCATCTTTGCGCCCCTCGCCGGAGAAATCATCGTCTTCGGTCCCGGCGACATGCGCACCGCTCACAGCAGCCGCGAATGTGTTCCCCTCGCCGATCTCGACCAGGCCGTCGCGATCCTCACCGCGCTCCTGCACGCCGTCTGAACCACGCCACCGCATCATCGGTCACAGAACCGGCGGCTGAATCCCCATTCGAAATGGATCCTCACTCCCCAACACCAGCTTGCTTTCCGCCGTGATGAAAGCGCTCCCCGTAATGGTCGGAATCACCTGCCCATCCTGCAAACGATACCGCCCCTCAAACACCGTCCCCAGGATTCCTTCCTGCCGCCACGTCTCGCCCGGCGCCAGCATTCCATCCGCTGCTAAACACGCCAGCTTCGCGCTCGTCCCCGTTCCGCACGGCGAACGATCGTAAGCGCCGCCCGGGCACAGCACAAAATTCCTGCTGTCGTTCCCTGCCTCCGCAGCCGCCGCAAATAGCTCCACGTGATCCACGGCGTGCCCATCCTCGCCCACAATTCCCTGCGCATCCAGCGCCTTCCGAATCGCCACCGTGAACGCCGTCAACGCATCACGATTTTCGAGAGTCAGCGCCAGCGGGCAATCCCCCACCAGAAAAAACCAGTTCCCGCCCCACGCCACATCGCCCGTCACCGCGCCGTATCCCGGCACCTCCACGCGAACATCCTTCGCGTGCCGGTAACTCGCCACATTTTCAACCGTCACCTGGCCCCTCGCGTCGAGCGTCGCCCGCACCGCACCCACCGGAGTCTCAATCCGGTGTTCCCCCGGCCCGATCCGCCCCAAATGCGCAAGCGTCGCCACTACGCCAATCGCTCCGTGGCCGCACATCCCCAAATACCCAACGGTGTTGAAGAAAATCACGCCCGCTGCGCATGCCGCATCTACCGGCTCGGTCAGCAGCGCGCCCACCAGCACGTCCGATCCGCGCGGCTCATTCACCCCCGCCGAGCGAAAATCGTCGTGCTCTGCCGCAAACCGCCGCAGCCGCTCAGCAAGCAGCCCCGTCCCCAGCTCCGGACCGCCGCGCACCACCACCCGCGTCGGCTCTCCCGCCGTATGTGAATCAATCACTTCAATCATGGACATAAGTAGGCAGAGCCCGCGCGTCGCCGCGCCCGGCTCTCGTTCATATTACGATTCGCAAGTTGTCGAGCAAGGAAAATCAAGAGAGGAGAGAGGCGCAACGCACCGTCATACAGATTTTTTGGAGCACCGAGCGGGAATTGAACCCGCGAATACTGGTTTTGCAGACCAGCGCGTTAGCCACTTCGCCACCGGTGCCCTCACCTCCGCCACGCAGAACGCGCACCGGAGACAATCCTTACCAACACTACTTCGGCTGCGCCGTCGTCCGCAGATACGGCTTCACCGTCTTGTACCCCGGGAAAATCTTATCCGCATCTTCGTTTGACACCGCGCCCGTGATAATCACATCTTCGCCCTGCTTCCAGTTCGCCGGAGTCGCCACCTTGTGCTTCGCCGTCAATTGCATGGAATCCAGTACGCGCAGCACTTCATCGAAATTCCTTCCCGTCGTCATCGGATACGAAAGCTGCAGCTTAATCCGCTTGTCCGGCCCAATCACGAACACCGTCCGCACGGTTGCGTTATGCGCCGGCGTCCGCCCTTCCGACGTCTCGCCCGCATCCCCCGGCAGCATGTCGTAGAGCTTTGCGATCTTCAGTTCCGGATCGCCGATCATCGGATAGTTGACCTTGTGCCCGGTCACTTCGTGAATATCCGGCTCCCACTTGTGGTGGCTCGCCACCGGATCCACGCTCAGCCCGATCACCTTCGCCCCGCGCTTCGCAAATTCTTTCTCGAGGCCGGCCACCGCCCCCAGCTCCGTCGTGCACACCGGCGTAAAGTCCTTCGGGTGCGAAAACAGGACTGCCCACCCATCGCCGATCCACTCGTGAAAATGAATCGTGCCCTGTGTCGTTTCCGCCGTGAAATCAGGCGCAATGTCATTGATGCGAAGACTCATGGTTCAACCTTCCTTGTTTAGATTTCTGCCCTGGGGACAAAAGAAAACCACCCAGCTCTCATTTGCGGGTGGG
>Ga0206851_1142_pt1 | contig 19501 bp, 11 predicted proteins | sample Alteio_BWOrgCont_13_FD_152904 | JGI IMG/M metagenome (GOLD analysis project Ga0206851, IMG submission 152904) | Enriched cells from forest soil in Barre Woods Harvard Forest LTER site, Petersham, Massachusetts, United States -... | ecosystem: Environmental > Terrestrial > Soil > Temperate forest >... | reverse complement strand
TGACCAGTCCGGGAACGACGTTGGGAACGGTCGCCTACATGTCTCCGGAACAAGTTCGAGCTACGGAATTAGACTCCCGAACGGATTTGTTCTCCTTTGGCACAGTGCTGTACGAGGCGGCTTCAGGCACGCTGCCATTTCGTGGGGAAAGCTCGGGAGTCATCTTCAAAGCCATTCTCGACGCGGCTCCCACGTCCGTCGTGCGGCTGAATCCCGACGTGCCAGTCGAACTCGAACGGATCATAACCAAGGCTCTGGAGAAAGACCGCAATATGCGCTATCAGAGCGCAGCGGAAATGCGAGCCGACCTGCAACGGCTCAAGCGGGATTCCGAGAGCGGGCTCCATTCCAGGGCAAGCTCAGGCACGGCGATCGTGGCAGAGGCTCCCCCGGTTCGTGTTGCGAAGCTCTGGAAAATTACAGTTCCCGTCCTGCTGGTCGCCTTGCTCGTGGCGGGCGGGATTTACTATCGGTCGTGGCAAGCAACCAGTCGCCTGACTGCCAAAGACACGATCGTTCTCGCCGATTTCGCCAACAGTACAGGCGAATCAATATTCGACGACACGCTAAAAACGGCGCTCGATGTTTCCCTCCGGCAGTCGCCGTTCCTGAATGCGCTCTCCGACACCGACGTCGCGAAGACCCTGCAACAGATGACCCGTCCGGCCAGCACGAAACTCACGCCCGAGGTCGCCCGCGAGCTTTGCCTGCGGGCGAGCAGCAAGGCTTACGTCGCCGGATCGATTGGAAGTCTGGGTACCGAATATGTGCTGCAGTTGAAGGCGGTGAATTGCCAAAGCGGAAACACACTGGCCGAGCAGCAGGTGACGGCGGCCTCGAAGGAAAAAGTGTTGGACGCGCTGGGTGACGCGGCATCCAAACTGCGCACCGAGTTGGGCGAATCGCTGGCGACGGTGCAGAAATTTGATGTTCCGCTCGAACAGGCGACCACATCATCGCTCGAAGCTCTGAAAGCGTACAGCCTTGGACAGGAGGTCTATCGCGAGAAAGGCCCTGTCGCAGCCCTGCCTTACCAACAACGTGCCATCGAGCTTGATCCGAATTTTGCTATGGCCTGGCTGGTAGTGGGCGCCGACTACCTCACTCTCGGCGAGCTGGGGCGAGCCAGCGACTATTACACCAGGGCGTTCCAGTTGCGGGAACGCGCCAGCGATCGGGAAAAGCTGACCATCACTGCCGGCTACTATCAAAATGTAACGGGGGAGCTGGATAAAGCCGCTCAGACATTTCAGGAGGAGATTGGCACCTACCCTCGGACGACCGGAGCGTACGCCGACCTCGGCAGTGTGCTCGCCTCACAGGGCCAGTATGAGAAAGCTGCGGAGATCGCCAGGCAACTCGTGCGCCTCACACCGGATTGGGTAATTGGTTACGAAAATCTCGCCGACTACGACCTTGCCTTGCAGCGGTCAGACGAGGCGCAGCGCTCAATTCACGAGGCCCAGGCCCGGAAACTGGATAGTGCGATTCTCCACAATGCTCTATATGCCCTTGCCTTTTTAGGTCGGGACCCTGCCGCGATGGCGGAACAGCAAAAGTGGTATGCAGGCCAGCCTGAAGAGAACTGGGGATTGGCGCTGTCATCCGACACCGAGGCCTACGCCGGTCATGTGAGCAAGGCGCGGGAACTGACCGGGCGGGCCGTGAACTCCGCCATCCGGGCTGACAGCAAAGAAAACGGAGCGATCTATCTCGCGAATGCAGCTCTGCAACAGGCGGCCTACGGCAACGCCGCAGAATCTGAGCACTCAGCGGCAGAGGCTCTGAAACTCGCTCCCGCGAGTCAGGGCGTAGGGGCCGAAGCTGCGCTTGCTTTGGCGATGGCGGGCGGCGATACAGCACGAGCCGAGTCCGTGGCCCAGGACTTAGAGAAGCGCTTTCCGCTGGACACCCAGATGCAATCGCTTTGGCTGCCAACGATTCGCGCACAATTGGCGCTGGACAGAAAGAACCCGGCTCCCGCCCTGGATGCCCTGCAAGCCGCCTCACCGATAGAGTTGGGATCGATTCCGTTCGCCAACAATCCTTCGTGCCTCTACCACGTTTATGTGCGCGGAGAGGCCTACCTGGCAGCCGGACAAAGCAGTCCTGCCGCGGCCGAATTTCAGAAGATTCTCGACCACAGCGGCATGGTCTGGAACTGCTGGACGGGAGCGTTGGCCCATCTGGAAGTGGCGCGTGCCAATGCGTTGCAGGCTAGAGCCTCACAGGGCGTGGATGGCGACGCCGCCCGCTCCCGTGCGCTCGCGGCCTACAAAGACTTCTTCACGCTCTGGAAGGACGCCGAACCAGATATTCCCATTCTGAAGGAAGCCAGGGCGGAGTACGCGAAGTTGCAGTGATCCCATTCCCTGCACTCCGGTTCCTCGTCGTTTCTCCCGGAACCGTTTCGGAGTTGACACGGAGGACTCAATCGCAGTATGAAATTAACAAATCGGGGAAACGATTTCACAATATCCCTGCCTGCGTGGTCCGGTTCCTCCTGCCGATGCGCAGTCGGCGCTCCAGGGGACGAGATTCAATCTGAGCCGTGTGCCCCGGCGTGACTTCCGTGGTCGGAGATGACAGTATGGTGAGAAAACGCACCCCGCAAAAAGGCGTCCCCAAACGTCAGGATATCCACGACGTCGCGCGCCACGCCCGTGTCTCCATCGCCACCGTCTCTCGCACCATCAATGGCGTCGCCACGGTCGACAAAGAACTCGCCAAGCGTGTGTGGAAGGCCATTCGCGAGCTCAATTATTTTCCCAATACCAACGCCCGCGCACTCGTCTCCGGCCGCAGTCGCCTCCTCGGCCTTCTCGTCTCTGAAATCACCAATCCCTTCTTCCCCGAGCTCGTCCAGGGCTTTGAAGAGGTTGCTACGCACTACGGCTACGAGATCCTCATCGGATCCACCAATTACGATCCCGAATGCATGAAGGCCTGCATCCGCCGCATGGTCGAGCGCAATGTCGAAGGCGTTGCTGTCATGACCTTCGGTATTGAGGGTCCCCTCCTCGACGAACTCGCCCTCCGCCAAATTCCCATGGTCTTCGTCGATGCAGCCCCCGCCCAGGAAAAGATGAGCGCCATCGCTGTCAAATATCAGAAGGGCATTCGCGAGGGAGTCCAGCATCTCGCCGTGCTCGGACACCGGCGCATTGCTTTCCTCATCGGCCCGCAGGCCCAGCGCTCCGCCCAACTCCGTAAAACTGCGTTCCTCAAAGCCGCCGCTGAAATTGGACAGGAGCCGCCCGCGGAATGGCTCGTCGAGTGCGACCACACTCTCGAGGGCGGCATGGCAGGCATGGAAAAGCTGCTCCAGGCCGCGCAGCGCCCCACCGCCGTCATGTGCTCCAACGATATGACTGCCATCGGCGCCCTCCGCCTTCTCGCACGCCGCGGCATTGCTGTCCCCGAGGATATCTCCGTCATCGGCTTCGACGACATTCATCTCGCCGAGTTCGTCTATCCGCCCCTCACCACCGTGCGCATGTCCCGCAACAGCCTGGCAAAAGCTGCGGTCGAAGCCCTGCGCTGCCACATTGAGACTCCCGATCAGGATCCGGCACGATCTGTTCTGGAAGTGCCCACTAGTCTCACCGTGCGCCAGTCCACCACCTACGCCAACGAGAAAATCGCAGGCTCCTCCGCCCCTCTCGCCCCGTCGCCGACTCCCAACTAAGTCGCGGTGTCTGCATGCCAGGCAATCCTGCCAGAATCCGCGCGAAGCCGGTTTCGTTGCCGAAAAGAGAATTCCGGTAAACGCTTTCATTTCGCCGTCGCGCCACATCGCCCGTCCATGGAGCAAACTGGAAATGCCTCGCCGTCCGCTCGCCGTCCGAAGGAGCACGCCCATGAAACCCTTGATCGATTCTGTTCGTAGATTTGCCGTAGCCGCCTTGTTGGTCATGGTTCCGCTCGGCCCCGGAGCTGCTGCCCAGAGCCAGTCCGCCCCGCCGCCACCTGCCTCGCAGGTCCCCGAACTTCCCGAAATCCTCTACGGCGCCGCCTATTACCACGAGTACGAGCCCACCGAGCGCCTCGACCAGGACGTCTCCATGATGAAGGCCGCCGGGCTCAACGTAGTCCGCATGGGCGAATCCACCTGGAGTCTCTGGGAGCCGCAGGACGGCCAATTTCAATACGACTGGATGGATCGCGTCGTCGATGCCATGTCCAAAGCCGGCATTAAAGTCATCATGGGCACCCCCACCTACTCCATCCCCACCTGGCTCTGGCACGAACATCCTGAGATCCTCGCTCGTCCCCTCGGCGGCGCGCCCACTTTCTACGGTCCCCGCCAGAACATGGACACCTCCAACCCCATCTACCGCCATTACTCCGAACGCCTCATCCGCAATTTGGTCACGCACTACAAAAACAACCCCGACGTCATCGGCTGGCAGATCGACAACGAAACCTCTTCCTACGGTGCCTCCAATCCCGACGTCTTCGCCGGCTTCGTCGATCACCTGAAACAAAAATTCACCACCACCGACAATCTCAACAAAGCCTGGTTCCTCAACTACTGGGGCGAAGACGTCAATAGCTGGGACGACCTGCCCACTCGCGACCAGGCCCAGAGCACCGGCTACAAACTTGAGTGGTCCCGCTGGCAGCAGATGCGCGTCACCGACTTCCTCGCGTGGCAGGCGCAACTCGTCCGCGAATGCCGCGGCCCCGGCCAGTTCGTCACTACCGACTTCGGCGGCGTCATGAAGGCCGACGTCAACGAGAACAACATCGCCGCCGCCCTCGACATTCCCGCCGACAACATCTACCACGGCACCCAGGATCACTACGACGGCGCACAGCAATCCTTTCAGGGAGACTTCACCCGCTCCCTTCGCCACAGCAACTACCTCGTCACCGAAACCAACGCCCAGTCCACCGACTGGACTTCCGCCTACCAGTACCCGCCCTACGACGGCCAGTTGCGCGAAGACGTCTACACCCACCTCTCCAACGGCGCTGAAATGGTCGAGTACTGGCACTGGGCCTCCATCCCTGCCAACCAGGAAACCTACTGGAAAGGTGTTCTCTCCCACGACTTCGAGCCCAACCGCGCCTACACTGAGGTCTCGCGTACCGGCAACGAACTCAAAACCATCCAGTCCCACCTGCTCGGATTCCAACCCCACAATCAGGTCGCCATCCTCTGGAGCCGCGACTCCCTCAACGCCATCAGCTTCATGCCCTTCGCCGAAGCCGGGCAGCAGTGGTCCGGCGGCCCGCCCGTCGCCGACTACGCCTCCCTCGTTCGCCAGTTCCACGACGCCCTCTATCGCCTCAACACCGGCGTCGACTTCGTCTTCCCCGATACCACCGACCTCACCCAATACAAGCTGCTCATCGTCCCCGCCCTCTACATCTCCGATGACGCGCTCCTCCAGCGCATCTCCGACTTTGTTAAAAATGGCGGCCACGTCGTCATGACCTTCAAAAGCGGCTTTGCCAATGAAAACTCAGCCGTCCGCTGGGTCCGCGCCCCGGGCCCGCTCCGCGAAGCCGCCGGCATCAGCTACCAGGAGTTCTCCAACCTCGAGCATCCCCTCGCCCTCAAAGGCGACCCGTATCACGCCGGGACCCACAACCAGGCCATGTACTGGGCCGAATTCCTCAATCCCGAACACGCCACACCCCTCGCCTTTTACGACCACCCCTTCTTCGGACGCTGGCCCGCCATCACGGAGAATCAATACGGCTCCGGCACCCTCCTCTACGAGGGCACCTACCTCTCCGATCAATTGCAGATAGCCGTCCTCCGCGATGTTCTGCATCGCACTGGCCTCGATGGCCCCGATCAGTATCTCGCCCCCGCCATCCACGCCGTCCACGGCACCAATCGCGAGGGCAAACAGCTCAGCTACTACTTCAATTACTCCGCGAAACCCGCTTACTTTACCTGGCACGCAGCCGCGGGCAAAGATCTGCTCACCGGCAACGCCATCGCCAAGGGGCAGATGGTCACCCTCAAGCCCTGGGACCTGGTCATCGTCGAAGTCCAGTAGCTCGGCCTATTGCGCCCGTCGTCCTGCATCACCCGGCTGTGATCGATCTCACTGCCCCGCGAAGGCATCGGACTAAAATGAACGGAAGCACCAGGCTGCGTCTCTCGGATTGAGCCTCACCCATGCCCTTTTCCTTCCGCAAACTCTTCAGCGACGACGCAGGCCACATTCGTGGCAAGGTTGCGGGCATCTACGCGCTCCTGCTGCTCTTCAATGCCGGAGCGTGGCTCTGGGCCGTCGTCGCCTTCCATCATTTCCCCGTCCTCCTCGGCACCGCCTTCCTCGCCTACAGCTTTGGACTCCGCCACGCCGTCGACGCCGACCACATCGCCGCCATCGATAACGTCACCCGCAAGCTCATGCAGGAAGGCAAGCGCCCCGTCGCCGTCGGTCTCATGTTTTCGCTCGGCCACTCCACCATCGTCGTAGTCGGCGCGCTCCTCATCGCCGCTACCGCCCTCGGCCTGCAGCATCGCCTCGACCACTTCCGCTCCATCGGCGGCGTCATCGGCACCCTCATCTCCGCGGTGTTTCTCCTCGCGATCGCCGTCGTCAACCTCATCGTTCTCCGCTCCGTCTATCGCACCTTCACCCGCGTGCGCCGCGGCGAGCCCTACGTCGACGAAGACTTCGACCTCCTCCTCGCCAATCGCGGTTTCCTCGCGCGCATCTTCCGCCCCGTCTTCGCCATGGTCCGCCGCAGCTGGCACATGTATCCCCTCGGTGTCCTCTTCGGACTCGGCTTTGACACCGCCACCGAAATCGGCCTGCTTGGCATCTCCGCTGCTGAAGCCTCGCGCGGCCTGCCCATTCTCTCGATCCTGGTTTTCCCCGTGCTCTTCGCCGCCGGCATGTCCCTCATCGATACCACTGACAACATCCTCATGCTCGGCGCCTACGGCTGGGCCTACATCAAGCCCATTCGCAAGCTCTACTACAACCTCACCATCACAACTGTATCCGTGGTGGTTGCATTTGTTGTGGGAGGCATTGAAGCCCTCGGCCTCCTCGGCGGACAGTTCCACCTCCAGGGCACGTTCTGGGGATTAATCGGACGCCTCAACGACAACTTCGGCGTCCTCGGCTACTGCATCGTCGCCCTCTTCGCCTTAGCCTGGGTCGTCTCCATCGCCATCTACAAACTCCGCCGCTTCGATGACTTCGAGCTAAGCACCGAAGCGTAGAGCTCCGCCTCACATCGCCGCGCAATCACCGGCCCCAGGTAAAAAGAAATTGTCATCCCGAGCGAAGCGCCGCTACGACTGCGTCCAGCGAGCACTAGACCTCATCGGCGCGCAGTCGAGGGACCCTCCGACCAATGGGAGGAGAATCGGTCGCGGAGCGGCCGACAAGATGCGAGCGCGTATGGGGTTTTGAACGAGGCGAATCGATACTTCAATTGCCAAAATTTCTGAACTGACCAGGTCGCCGTCCCCCCAATTGACAACGCGCCCCCACCCGCATAACTTCGGCCTTTGCATTCTTTCCAGGAGTAAACCATGCTGCGCCGACTCGCCATCCTCCCTCTGCTCGCCATCTCCTTCTCCATCGCCGCCCAATCCGCACCCGACGTCCCCCCTCCCGGCCACCTCGATCCCACCCGCGCCATCACGGAGCCGGTCCTCTTCTCCTCCGTTCACCAACCCCTCCCCGAGCAATACATCTGGACTCACGACAAGCCCGACCAATCCCGCGCCGAGCGGGAAGCACCGCGCGCCTTCCGTGTGAATTTCCACCTCGACACCGTCCCGCAATCCGCGACCCTCTACATCGCCGGTCCGGAATCCGTTGAAGTCCAGCTCAACGGCGCAGCCTTCGCGCACTTCGCCACGGAACCCCATTCTCGCCTCGACATGCAGGTGTTCCAGGCCGACGTCACCCACGCTCTCAGCCCCGGCGATAACACTCTCGCGCTGGTGACACGCGGCGGCGAAAGACTCGTCGCCAAAATCATCACCACCCCCGACGCGCCCCCCATCCTCATCAGCGACGCGCACTGGCAGGCCACGTTCTACGCACCAAATTCCGGCGGCGCCACCTGGTCGCCCGTAGAAGCGCGCGGCGGCATCGAAAGCAACATCGATTTCTTCCAGTGGAACCACGATGCCGGCCTCTACGCCTGGCCCGGCTATTCCGGTACCTCGCCCTTTCTCGCACGAGCGTGGGGAACCGCAAAGAAGGTGATCGACGAATATCCGGGCGGAGGTTCGTTCGACTGCCTGGACGCTCTCACTTATCGCGGCGATCCCCCCTGGCCCTGTGAGTTCACGGTCCACCTCGACCCCAACCGCCCCGCTGGCCAATACATCCCCGGCATCACCCTCGACTTCGGTCGCGAAGTCACTGGCCGCCTCCAGGTCGTCTCCAGCACCGACGCGCCCGTCACCGTCTCCATCGCCTATGGCGAATCCCTCGGAGAACTCAACAACGAGCCGTACCTCGGCGAAGACGTCCTCCACCTCGCCCCGAACCTCTCCGGCACCGGCCCCAAATCCGCCTTCCGCTATGCGCGCATCCGCTTTCTCTCTGGGCCGCCCACACTCACCTTCAAATCGATCGACCTCGAGAACATCTACTACCCCGTCCACTACCTCGGCTCCTTCGATTCTTCCGACCCCCTGCTCAATCGCATCTGGGAAACCGGCGTCTACACCAGCCATCTCTGTATGCAGGACGACATCTGGGACGCTCCCAAGCGCGACCGCGGCCGCTGGATGGGCGACACCGACGTCAGCGGACGCGTCATCGACGCCGTCTTCGCCGATCACTTCCTCGTCGAAGACACCCTCACTCGCCTCATCGGCGAAGCGCCCATTCGCGGCCACGTCAACGGCATCCCAGGCTACTCCTCCTACTGGTTCACCTATCTCGCTGACTACCTCCGCCATACCGGCCGCATCGAGTACGTAACCTCCATGCACGACCGCCTCGTCCAACTTCTCGAATTCATGGACAAGGACTTCGACGCGCAGAACAACTTCATCAATCACACCAAACAGTGGCTCTATGTGGATTGGGCCAACGGCCTCAACGGCGACACGCCGGAGACCCGCAAAACCACCACCCTCGAATACATTCGCGCCTACCGCGAAGGCGCGTGGCTCCTCCGCCAAATCGGCGACACCCAAAACGCCACGCACTTCGAACAGCGTGCCGCCGAGCTATCCAAATCCGACCAGGCGGGCCTCGCCTCCGACGGCACCTACGGTCCGCGCTGGCAAACCAACTCTATGGCCGTCCTCGCCGGAGCAGCCACGCCCCAACAATATCCCGCAATCTGGCAAAACGTTCTCGCGAATGTCGGACAGCCCACCTACCGCCCCGACATCGTGAGCCCCTACTACGGCTCCTACGTCCTCGACGCCCTGGCCGACATCAATCATCGCGACGCAGCCCTCGCCTGGATCCGCGAATACTGGGGCGGCATGATCGCCGAAGGCGCAACCAGCTTCTGGGAAGCCTACGATCCCACCTGGCCGAAAGACGATCCCCATGTCGATCTTCAGGCCGACGACACCGCGGGCTATCGCATCTCGCTCGCCCACGGCTGGTCCAGCGGCCCTTCTTACTGGCTCATGGAGCAGATCCTCGGCATCCAGCCCACCGGCCCCGGCTTCGCCCAAACCACCATCCGCCCCGACCTCGTCAATCTCACCTGGGCCAAAGGCGCTGAGCCCACCCCGCACGGTCTTCTCTCCGTAGACGTGCGCCACACCCACGACGAACACAGCATGCATCTGGTGATTGATCTGCCCGCAGGAATCGAAGCGACCGTCCTCTATCCGCTCTCGCCAGGCACCGGCCATGTCCTGGTCAACGGAGCCATGCATCCATCCCCCCCAGCGGAAAACGGCACCCGAGTAGCCATCGTTTTGAATCAAGGCGGCCACTACGAAATCCACGCAGAGTAATCCCGCGCTCGCCCAATGCCGGGCGTGTGTTTTCCTACACGCTACACACTTCCGCCTACACCCTGTCTTGCTCACATCCCCGGGTGACTCACCTCATTCGCATGCGGCACCAGCCGCGCGTAAATTGCCTCCGGCAAATTCGTCCGCCAGTGCCCCATAGCCCGCGCCACCAGCACCACGCCGAAAAATAAGCACGCCAGAATCACCACCATCGTCCGCGGCGTCACCGCCCGCCCGCGCCAGCGCGATTCCGTCGCCTCCCGCTTTGGCGGCAGCGAAAATTGCAGCCCATGTTCCACCGGACACGAAGCCACGCAGGCCATGCACGCGTTGCATTCCACCGTCCGCACCTGTACCAGATGATCCACCCGCACATGCGATGGGCAAGCCTTCCCGCATTTCCCGCAATCAATGCATGCCTGCGGATCCCGCCGGATCTTCATCGGGCTCAGCAGGGAAGCCAGCCCCATCAGCGCCCCATACGGGCACATATACCGGCACCAGAAATTCTGGATCGCTACCGACAGTGCCACCAGTACCACCAACACGCCAATCCCCACGGGCCCCAGCGTTCGGAAGAGGTTCAGCATCTTCACGTCCGCCACCATCCCATACGGCGAGCTCATAAAGTCCTCGAGCGCCGCCGCCGACATCGTCGCAATCGCGAACACAAAGAATCCCAGCAGCACATACTTCAGCCCGCGCAGCCCCAGGTCCAGCCACCGCGGCACCGTAAAATTCCGCCCAAAAACCTTCCGCCCCAGCTTCCACAAATATTCTGAGACCGTCCCCACTGGGCACAGCCACGAGCAAAAAGCCTTCTTCAGTGCCACGCTCATCAGCAGAAACGCGATCAGCAAAAACATCGCTGCCGGATGCATCGCCGGCACGTTTCCCGTCACCAGCCAATACTTCAAATTCATCAATCCGGCGATCGGCAGCCACCCATCCACGCCTGTCGGCCGCCCCACCGGCGATCCCGGCCCTCGAATCTCCAGCCACCGCACCCATACGTAAAATTGCAGCCCAATAAAGGCGTTCAGCGCCACAAACGCACCCTGTGTCATCCTCCGCAGCTTCTGCGACCGGTCCGGCGCAGCCCGCCGTACCACCCTCTTCCGTTCCCGCATCGTCCGTACCGCGCCTTCAGTGGCTGCGGCCGCATCCTTGTCAGCGAATTGCCCGCTCATCTCTGCCGCTCCCGTCCTCCCTCGATCCTGGCGGCAAACTCCCCTCCCGCGCAGTGACTAATGTCACGGCGAACCTCCAAATCCAAACCATCGTGTAAAATTATGCATAACGCGTACCGGCGTTCCCCAGCGAATCGTTTCGCTGGCGTGGCGAGTCTCCCTGCACAGATCAGGTGAATCTCCGCAAGCGCTCCGGACGTTTCGCGCCTCTCGAACCGAGCGCGTCATCAAGATCTTTCAGGAGTTGCACCATGGCGAAGATTGCCAAAACTGGCGACCGTAAAAAAGTGATGGACACCACCAAGAGCACCGACTGCCCCAAGTGCTCCAAGCCCACCCGCATCGTCAAGCGCGTCAAAGACCGCGAGCGCGGAACCCCCGGCGGCGTTTACATCTCGTGCTCCGCCTGCGAGTTCTACGAGAAGCTCTAGCTAAATGTGTTTCGTAAAGAGCAGCAGATACGTTGGGCTTCAGCCCCTGCGTTCCGTATCAGGGCACGACTTCAGTCGTGCCGTAAACGGCCGAAATAGTCCTGGGCTTGAGCCCCTGAGGGATTTCATTCGCGGTCGCCGCAGGGTTGATCAACCGCCCGCCTAAGCTCTCAGCTTTTCGCCCCGTCATCCTCGAGAATCGCGTTCTCGGCCAGCGCCATCAGCAGTATCAGCGCCAGCGCTATCAGCGGTACCGCGAACCCGATCCGCAGCGAACCCGACCGTGTCGACACCAACCCCGTGAGCCATGGCAGCACCGCGCCGCCGCTGGCGCACGTCGCGAACACCCATCCCGTATTGCGGCTGTCCGTCACCCGTGTCAGAAGGCGCGACACGCCAATCGGGAAGACCGGCCCGAACCCAAACCCCGCAATCGCCACCGCCGCCACCACCATAATCTCGCTGTGCGGCGTCACCAATATTGTCACTGCGGTCAGCGACATTGCCAGTCCCGGCACCATCACCGCGCGCTCCGGAACGCGCCGCAGCGCAATCGATCCCAGTCCCCGTCCCGCCAGTAAAGCCAGCCAGTAGACTGAAACCATCACGCTCGCGTGGATCAGCGTCATCGCGCTAAACCGATTCGTGTACGTCGCAATCCACCCGCCCACAGCGCTCTCAACGCCCACATACAGGAACAGCAGCACCGCAAAATAGCCCAGCACCACCCCGTCCCCTGTCAGCGATTTGCTCGCCGCCGGCGCGCGCATCTCTTCCTTCAGAGGCAGCAGCGCCACAAAAACGACGCACGATGCCAATCCCAACACCGCTACCAGTGCGCGCAGGTCTCCCGATCGCTCCGCCACCGCCACCATCCACGGACACCCGACCGCCCCTATCCCCCACCACAAATTCACCACGGATAGCCGCCGCGCCCGCTCCTCTTTCGGAGCCGCCCCCACCAGCAGATTCGTTGCCGTCACCGACAGCCCAATGCCAAATCCAATCAGCGTGAAAGCGCCCAGCGCCAATTCGTTGCCCGTCGAAGGATTCACCGCCCGCGCCGCCACCGCCAGCAGCAATACCCCTACCGTCATCAGCGCGTAGCCGCGTGGCAGGCTCCACCGCATCCGCCGCGGCGCCAGAATCGCCGCAATGGTCGATGCCGCAAACTCCACGGCAAAGAACATCCCCGACTGCACATCGCGCAGTCCCCACCGCGCCGCCAGCACCGGCAGCAGTGGCCCCGGCAGCACCGTTACGATGCCGCAGACCACAAAGCCGAAGCACAGCAGCCACAGCGGCGGTTCTTTCATTCGAGTGGCGGACATGTTGTGCCGATTCTATCTGTTATTTCTTCTTCATCCGATTCGGATTTGGTGGCATCGTTGATTCCCTGATAATCAGTTCCGGCACAATCGGTACTTCGTCCGGGAATTCCTTCCCGCCCCGGATCCGCTCCAGCAAGATCCGCGCCGCCGTGTTTCCCATACTGTTCAGCGGCTGCCGGATCGTCGTCAGGCTCGGCGTGTGATACGCCGCTCCCTGAATATCGTCGAATCCCACCACCGATACATCGTCGGGCACCCGTACTCCGTGGTCGCGGAACGCGCGAATCGCCCCAATCGCCGCAATATCGTTGTACGAAACCAGCGCGGTAAAAGGAATCTTCTGCGCCATTAGCTTCAGAGGTACCGGGTATCCCAGCTCCGGAGACGACAAATTCTGCTCCAGACGCACCACCAACTCCGGCTGAACCTCCAGCCCCAGCTCTTTCGCCACCGTCATCAGGCTCTTCCACCGGTCGTCGGAATCCGAGCTGAACGTCTGTCCGCGCATGAATGCAATCTGCCGGTGCCCCAGCTGGTGCAGGTGGCGCAGTGTCAGCTCTGCCGCCCGCCGATGATCCAGCAGAATCCGCGTCACCCCCGGCAGCGGCTTGTGTCCCGCAACCGCCACCACCGGCAGCGGCAAACTGTGCTGCAGTGCGGTGTCAATGGTGATAAACCCCTCCACCGACCGGTCCATCAGCAAGCCCGGATACTCCTCAATCAGGTCAGCTTTCCGCCGATGGCTGGCCGTCAGATAAAAATAACCCTCTTCCATCAGCACTTCTTCGATCCCATTCATCACCAGCACCGAGTAGCCGTCGCTCAGCTCCGGAACCAGCACACCCACGCTAAAGCTCTGCCGCCGCCGCAGCGACCGTGCAAAAAAACTCGGCCTGTATTCGAACTTCTTCGCCGCCGCAATCACCCGGTCCCGCGTCTCCTGCGGAATCGATCGAACCCCCGGCGCATTGTTCAGCACCAGCGAAATCGTTGCCGGCGAAAGATCGAGATAGTCCCCCAGCGTTCGCAGGCTAATCGGCCGCGGCGGCAGAAACGGATTCTTCGCCGCCTCGCCTTCCCCGCCGCCTGTCCCGGCCCGCGCCTTCGTTCCCCGCTTCGCCGCTTCTTTCCTGCGTTCCGCCATGGTCACCTTCTACCGTTCGGACCTTCTATTTGCAACCCCAAAGACTACTCCCAAAACATCCCGCTTTTTCCAATCCCCCAAAATTCATCAAGCTGACGTTCTATCGCCGACCGTCCCACCGATGCCTTTGGGTTATCCTTAGGTCAACCCCTGCCCGAAGCATTTGCACCCCTCAAGCCTCGGGAGCTGGCAAGCCCCGTGCTCAACCGCGACGAAAAACTCCCGTCTTTCCGCCTCGCCATCATCCAGTACATCATCGTGGCGATCCTCGCCATTCTCGTCTTCGGTCTCTGGCGTCTCCAGGTCATTGGCGGCCAAAATTATCACGCCTTAGCGGAAGCCAACCGCATCCGCAAAGTCCCCATCCTTGCGCCCCGCGGCAAAATCCTCGATCGCGAAGGCCGACTCATTGTCGACAATTACCCCTCCGTCTCCTGCTTCCTCGTCCGCGAACAGGGCCATGACGTTACCCCCGACCTGCCCCTCATCGCCCGCGGCCTCCACATGTCGGTCGACCAGATCGACGCCATCCTGAAGAAATTTACACTGGCGCCCAAATATCAGCCGCTGCCCCTCAAACAGGACATCACCCCCGACGAAGTCGAGTTCATCGAGGCCCACAAAGACGAGCTCCCCGAACTCGACACCATTCAGGAGCAGCGCCGCCTCTATCCCCGCGACGGCTTCGCCGCCCACATCGTTGGCTACGTCGGCGAAGTCAGCGAAGACATGCTCGATAACGACTCCCGTTACGCTGAATACGAGCCCGGCGACGTCGTCGGCATGTCCGGAGTCGAATCCACCTACGACGGCCTCCTGCGCGGCACTGACGGTTCCCAGGACATCGCCGTCGACAGCCATGGCCGCGAAGTCGGACGCCTCGGCATTGAGCCTGCCAAACCCGGCCAAAGCCTCCGCCTCACCATTGATCTCGACATTCAGCGCGCCGCCGAAAATGCTATGGGCGACCGCAACGGCGCCGTCATTGCCCTCGATCCCCACTCCGGCGAAATCCTCGCCATGGTCAGCCGTCCCATCTTCGATCCCAATCAGTTCTCCGTCCATATCAGCCGCGACGCGTGGAGCAAGTACGTCACCGATCCCGCTCACCCGCTGATGAACAAGGCCATCCAGGCCCAGCTCGCCCCCGGCTCCACCTTCAAGGTCATCATGGCTCTGGCCGGTCTCGGCGAAAACGTCGCGCAGACTTTCAAAGTCGACTGCAACGGCGGCGCCACGCTCTACGGACACTTCTACGCCTGCGATAAACACCACGGCGAAGTCGACATCGAGCACGGCATCTCCTGGTCCTGCGACACCTACTTCTATAACCTCGCCGTCCGCCTCGGCATCGACACCATCGCGAAGTACGCACACTCTGTCGGCATCGGCGTCAAAACCGGCGTCGATCTTCCCAACGAAGCTGCCGGCACCATGCCTTCCACCGAATGGAAACTGCGCACCTTTCACGAAAAATATTATGCAGGCGAAACTGTTTCTGTCGGCATCGGCCAGGGAGCGGTCACCGTTACCCCCATCCAGCTCGCGCGCGCACTCAGCGGCATCGCTTCCGGTGGCGTCTTCAAGCGTCCCCACGCCGTTTTCCCTGATGAGCTGCCGCCCGATCTCCAACACGCAGTCGTCGATTCCTTCCCCGGCTCCGGAGACTCCACCATCGCCCTCACTCCCGCCAACTGGGAAATCCTCACCGACGGCATGTACAACACCGTCAACGGCCCCGGTGGTACCGCGTTCGCCTCACGTCTTGAAGGCATCGACTTCGCGGGCAAAACTGGCACGGCCGAAGTCGTCAACCACAGCGCTGGCGTGAAGAGCCTCGGCACCGGCAACGAACGCGCCAACGCCTGGTTTGTCGGCATGGCGCCCCGACGTAATCCCGACATCGTCGTCGTCGTCCTCAACGAGCATGGCGGATGGGGCGCCGAGGCCGCCGCTCCCATCGCCGCCCGCGTCATTGAGGCCTACGTCAACAAGCAGCGTCTGCTCAATCACAACCTAATCGCGCCCAATCAGCCCCCCAACCAGAAGAGAATTGAAGTCGGCGCCCTCTGGTCCAATCCCACCGCCCCCAACGCCAACGGCGGCAATCCGCTGCCCGTTTCCGTTACTGGCAAAAATCCCACCACCGACGTAGCCACCATCCGCGGCGGCCACTTCACCCTCCCGGTTCAACCAGCAAATCCAACGACCCAGTAAAAACATCAGGGAAACTGCGGTGCCCCAACAATCCGGGTGCTCGAGCGATCCGGGTGGCCCATTCAAGCCCGGTGTTGGCTTGAGTGGGTTCGCATTCCATCGAAGAGTGAAATGAACCCGGTGCCCCATTTCTGCCCGGGTTTGGCAGAAGTGGGAGAGCGCGAGAGCGCCCGCACTTGCTTTTTTGTTGTCATCCCGACCGGAGCGCGCAGCGCGCAGCGGAGGGACCTGCTGTTGCGAATGCCGGCAGCAGACCGACCAACCCAAACCTTCGTAACCACGCCAACCCGAATCCGCTTGTTCTCAATCCCCCGCAAACCCTAATCTGAAAATCACGAAAGCTCTGTTCGTCACGAACAGAGCTTTTCCAATTTGCACCCCGGCCCAGGCCGCAAGGACGCCGCTCTTTGAGATTTCCTGGCTTGCCCAACCGCCGCCCAGAAGCGGCGCGAGATCCTGCTGCGAGCTAACCACTTTATTTTGAATACATACGCAGCGGCTCTTAGCTAAGTGACTTTATTACATACACTTAGAAAAAGACAAAAAAATTAAACCCTTTATTTTCCACACTTACGAAAACGAGGGGGAGGGGGGAGGGGGTGCTTTTAGCCCGCCAGCGCGTTCGTCACCGCCGCGACCAAACCCGCCAAATCATGCGGATCCGCTTCCGCGGCAGGCTCCCATCCCAACTCCCGCAGCGTCCCGCTGGTCACCGGCCCGATCGAAACCGTCTTCATTCCAGCCGGAGCCACCACGTCCGCCGCCCGCAACAATGCCGCAAAATTTGTGACTGTCGACGAGCTGGTAAACGTAGCCGCATCCGGCACGCGCCCATTCGGGCCGAAGATTGTGCGTATCGCTGTTACAGATTCCTCAGGAATCACCGTCCGGTAAGCGTCCACCACATCGACGGTCGCGCCTCGCGTTCGCAGCGCATCGGGGATCACATCGCGAGCCACCGCCGCGCGCGCCAGCAGCACCCGCTGTCCGTCGGCCCGCGAGCCCACCGCCTCCACCAGCGACTCCGCCACATACTCAGCCGGTGTCACCGCGACCGCAAGCCCCAATTCACGCAGAGCCGCAGCCGTCGCCGATCCCACCGCCGCAATTTTTAGGTGAGCCAGAGCCTCAGCGGGAATGCCAACCACCGCCAGCCGCGCTCGCAGCGCCTCGACCGCATTGGCGCTGGTCACAATCAGCCACGCATACTGTGCCAAATTCCCCAGCGCGCGATCCAGCTCCGCATAAGAATCCGGAGGAACAATCGCAATCGCCGGAATCTCGACAACCTCTGCGCCAACCTGGCGCAAAGCTTCAGCCAGCCGTCCAGCCTGATGCCGCGCCCGCGTCACCAAAATCGTCCGCCCCGCCAAAGGCAGGGACGATTCGCTCACGAGGCAGCACCTGGCGCAACGCACTCCAGCAACCGCGCCGCGCCCTGTTCCAGCAACCGCGCCGCCACGGTCTTTCCCAACTCCAGCGCATCGCCGCTCTGCCGGTCCATCACCACACGCAGCACTTCCGATCCTTCCGGATTCGCAACCGCCGCCACCACGCTGTACCCTTCATCGCCGGCAAAGCAGTGAATCCCAATCGGCACCTGGCATCCGCCGCCCAGCGCTGCCAGCGCTGCGCGCTCCGCAGTCACCGCATATCGCGTCGGTTCATGATTCAAAAACTCCAGCGCCGCCAGCGTCCGCGCATCGCCGGCTCGCGACTCAATGCCCAGCGCGCCTTGTCCCGCAGCCTGACAAAGCACCAGCGGCGAAAAGCATTCGCGCCGATGCTGCGTCAGCCCCAGACGTTCCAGACCAGCCGAAGCCAGAATGATCGCGTCCACCTGACCTTCAGCCAGCTTCCGCAGCCGCGTATCCACGTTCCCGCGAAACTCCAGGCACACCACATCCTTGCGCGCCGCCCGCAACTGCGCCTGCCGCCGCAAACTGCTCGTCCCAATCCGCGCGCCATGCGGCAGCGCCTCAAAGCTCTCATACTGCACCGAAACAAACGCGTCGCGCGGATCCACGCGCTCCGGAATCGCCGCAATCGCAAACGGTTCCGCTAACTCGGTCGGCAAATCCTTCAAACTATGCACGGCCAGATCGATGCGCCCGTCGAACAGCGCCTCTTCGATCTCCTTCGTGAACATCCCTTTTCCGTCGCCTTGCGCGCCGCCGCCAACCTGCGCAAACGGAACATGCTGCATCGCATCGCCGAGCGTCTTAATAATTTCGATCGAAGCTTCGTGTCCCGCGCCACGCAGCCGATCCGCAATATGGTTCGCCTGCCACAGCGCCAGCTGCGACCCACGCGACCCAATACGCAACACTCCGGGTTGAGAATGAGCAGTCATCAATTCATCAATTCTGAAGCATCAGGGGAATTGTCGTACACGTCTCCATGGCTGCTGCCAGCTTCTCGCTACAAGCTTTTCGCTACCGGCTACTCGCTGCCCTTCGTCTTGTCGCTCGGCTCCGCATCCACTTTCGTGTCCGGTGTATCCCGATGAAACATCCCGCGAATCGCCTCCAGAGCCGCCGAATCTCCTTCACGCGCCGCCGACTTCATCGCCTGCAGCGGCAAATGCAGGAACTTGTTCATCAATCCGCGTGTCAGCGATTCCACAGCCGCCTGTTGTTCAGGCGTCATCGATTGCAACAGCCGCTGCTGCCGATGCAACTCCATCTGCCGCAGCTCTTCCGCAGTGCCCTGCACTTCCACAATCGCTGGAGCAATATCAATGGCCCTGATCCGACGCCGGAACCGTTCCGTCTCTTCGACGATGATCGTTTCTGCCCGCGCTGCTTCTCGTCCGCGATCCACCTGGTTTGAAGCGGCCACCTGCTGCAAATCGTCAATGTCGTACAGGAAAATGCCTTCCAGCTTGTTCACCTGCGGATCCACATCCCGCGGAACCGCAATATCGATCACAAACACCGGCCGGTTCTTCCGCTTCTGCAGAATCTGCTGTGCCTGCTCCACATTCAGAATGTGTTCGGATGATCCCGTCGACGTCACGATGATGTCCGCTTCGTGCGCCCGGGCGTGCAAATCTTCCCAGCGAATTGCTTTCCCCAGGAACTGCTCGGCCAGCTTCACCGCGCGATCGTACGTCCGGTTCGCCACCAACATGGAGTCCGCGCCGTGCTGCATCAGGTGACGCGCCGTCAGCTCGCTCATTTTGCCCGCGCCGATCACCAGAACCTTTTTGCCATCCAGCGATCCGAAAATCCGCCGCGCCAAATCCACGGCCACAGAGG
>Ga0206851_1141_pt1 | contig 19699 bp, 15 predicted proteins | sample Alteio_BWOrgCont_13_FD_152904 | JGI IMG/M metagenome (GOLD analysis project Ga0206851, IMG submission 152904) | Enriched cells from forest soil in Barre Woods Harvard Forest LTER site, Petersham, Massachusetts, United States -... | ecosystem: Environmental > Terrestrial > Soil > Temperate forest >... | reverse complement strand
GAAGGGCTGGCGGGTCGTGAACATCGACAGTACGGTCTGTCTGGAGGCGCCAAAGATCATGACGTTTGCGGCGGCGATGCGCGAGACGATGGCGGGTATTCTTGCGGTCAGCGCGGACGATATTTCCATAAAAGCGACGACGACGGAGAAAATGGGTTTTGTGGGGCGCGGCGAGGGTCTTGTGGCGTATGCGACGGTGCTTTTGGAGCAAGGTTTATGACTTATATTTGCGCCATGTCCAACATCAATATGTCCAACATTCAAGTCAAAATCATCAATCAATCGCCCCATCCGCTGCCCGCCTATGCCACGGAAGGGAGTGCCGGCATGGACCTGCGGGCAAACCTCTCCGGTCCCGTCGAATTACAGCCATTGGAACGTCAAATGATCCCGACGGGTATCTATATCGAGCTGCCGCCCGGGTATGAGGGGCAGGTGCGGCCGCGCAGCGGGCTGGCGGCCAGGCATGGGATTACCTGTCTCAACTCGCCCGGTACGGTCGATTCGGATTATCGGGGGGAGATAAAGGTTATTCTGATCAATTTATCGTCGGAAGTACAGGTGCTGCATCCGGGGGACCGGATCGCGCAGCTGGTGGTGTGTCCTGTAGTGCGGGTAGACTGGCAGGAGGTGGAGGAGATCGGGGTGACGACGCGGAATGCCGGTGGATTCGGCCATACGGGCAAAAGTTAAAACCAAAAAGATGCGAAAATGCCGGGTAGTCATCAGCCGAAAATATTGGGTGATCATGGTCATGGCGCTGGCGATAACGGGTGCGGCGGCTTGCCGTTCTACAAGGTCCCTGCGGAAGGTGATTGCCGCGCCGGCGCCGCATCCCGATACAACCGCCGTCAAGGTGCTGGATTCCACGCTGCCGGCGCGGGACCTGCACGCCGATTCGATGGGCGTCATCCATACGGCGCTCGCCGGAATTGCGCATAATCACATCGACTTCCAGACGTTCAGCGGGACGATGCATATCCATTACCAGGGCAGCGACGGACAGGACAATGAGGTCAACGCGGTGGTGCGGATCAAGCGGGACAGTATCATCTGGATCGAGATCTACGCGAAGGTGGGCCCGATGACGATCAAGGCCTTCCAGGTGCTGATCACGCCGGATAGCGCGAAGATCCTGGACCGCGTCAAGAAAGTGGTGCGGCTGCGGTCGGTCAGCTATCTGCGGGAGCAGGCGCATTTGCCGGTGGACTTCGGGACGGTGCAGAATATCCTGATCGGCAACCCTGTCTTTCTGGACACCGCAAATGTCCTCTATTACCGGACGGAGACGAAGGGGCTGTCGCTGTTCAGCGTCGGGCGCATCTTCACGAATTTCCTGACACTGAACCCCGACAATACGATCGGCCACAGCAAGCTCGATGACACCGATCCGATGCGCGCCCGGACCTGTGATATGACGTATGGGGACTACGACTACGGCGGACCGGCGCCGGCGCCCTTCTCGACCTACCGGAAGATCTCGGTGGAGGAAAAGGGGAAGGTCGATATCGAGATCGGGATCAACAAACATTATAAGTTTAACGAAGTTTTAAGCTATCCTTTTTCCATCCCGAGAAATTATAAACGGAGATAGACGTTATAGTTTGGATAACGCGTAAATTTATAGCCTCTATGCTCAAGCACCTCCTGGCCGCCATCCTGTTGTTCGCGATCGTCCTCCGGTCGGAAGCTCAGCCGCCGCCCGTGCAGAGTAAGGCGGACCTGGAGAAGGAGCGGGCGCAGATCCAGAAGGAGATCGACGATGTGCGGCAGTCGCTGGATGAGACACATAAGAACAAGCGGGAGACGCTGGGTCAGCTGGCCCTGTTGCAGCGGCGGCTGAAGCTGCGGGAGTCGGCGATCCGGAATATCAACGCCCAGCTCGACGTGATCCAGAACGACATGAATAGCTCGTGGCAGGAGATCGTGAAGCTGAAGGCGGAACTGGATACCCTCAAGATCCAGTATGCGCAGAGTATTTTGTTTGCCTACAAGAACAGGAGCAGCTACGATTTTATGAATTTTATTTTTTCGGCCAGTACGTTCAATGACGCGCTGCGGCGGATCGAATACCTGAAGTCTTACCGGGCGTACCGGGAGGAGCGGGCGGAGAATATCCGGAATACGCAGCAGCTGCTGCAGGCGAAGATCGACGGGCTGCAGGTGACAAGGGCGCAGCGGGCCGATGCGTTGAAGAAACAAAGCAAGGAGCGTTTGCTGCTGGAGGATGAGAAGAAGGAGAAGGATGCGGTGGTGCAGCAGCTGCAGTCGCATGAGAAGGAGTTGAGAAAGGAGATGGCGGATAAAAAGAAGCAGGATTCGAGGCTGGAGGCGGCTATCACCGCGGCGGTGCGGCGGGCGATCCGGGAGGCGGCAAAGAAGAACGCGGAGGCGAGCAAGGCCGCCGCGGAGGCAGCGGCTGCCGCTCCGGTGGCAAAGACCCCGCCGCCTTCGACTGCGTCAAATGAACCGGTTGCGCCGGCGTCCCTTGAAACCGTAAAATCGGGTGGGAAATCGGTATTTACAAGCGATGAGGATCTGCACCTGACGGGGGATTTTATCAAGAACAAGGGTCATCTGCCCTGGCCGGTCTCCGGTACGATCTCGATGTCGTTTGGGTTGCATGAATACATTCAGGGGATCAAGCACAACAATATCGGTGTGACGATCGATGCGCATCCGGGATCTGTCGTCAAAACGGTATTCGACGGCGTGGTGGAGACCACCTTTAGCGTCGGCGAAGCGGAGGTGGTGATGGTACGGCACGGGAAATATTTTACTACCTATAGCAATTTATCGACGGTCTCGGTGCAGAAAGGTGAGAAAGTCCATACCGGGCAGATCGTCGGGCAGGTCGACACGAAGGGGCAGCTGGATTTTATCGTATCGGACGAGAAGGGGATCAATTATGATCCGGAGCGCTGGCTGCGGCGTTAGGGTTTTTTCCCCATGAGCTGGCCCAAACCATAAGGTGCGATGACGTTGATGTCCCCGTCGCCGTTGGTTTCTACCCGAATACGGGTAAAGGTTCCCTGATAATACCAGAAATACTGATCGGAAATTCGCTGCGGGTGCTGCTGATAAGCTCTCTCTATATAAGGATAGGTCAGCTGGATGAATTTTACAAAATCCGCCGGTTTGCCGGGGCTGATCTTGCAAATGCTGACCAGGCCTTTGTTCGGGATGGCTATCGCGGATCCCCAATCGCCGACGAGTTCCGGCGAATTCTTCCCGAGATCAAGCGCGTAGCTGGCGGCGTAGTCTTCATTTCCCAGCACCGTGACTTCGAGCTGGGTCCCCTGCATATCGGTGGTTTTGCTGACTTTTTCCACGTGTTGGCTGTCGACATTGTCCTGGGCCGTCCGGAAGACATCGGCTTTGTTCCTTTTCCAGCCGTCGAAGACATTCTTTGCGAGCGGCGTGAAGGCGCCCGGCAGATCCAGCATCAGGACCGTGTAGGTGCCTTCGAGGTCGACACGGGTGACCAGTGCGTCCGGGCCGCCGTGCTGCCCGATCACGTCCTGCGGATAGATGCGCAAACTCAGGTAGGGCTTTACGCTCCAGTAATTGGAAGGGTCGATCTTCTGCTGCTCTTCGACGGAAGAAAAGATCTTTTGAAAATGGTCACGGATGATGGCGGGCCAGACCGTTCTGTCTTTGACCGCCGCGCATTGCAGGATGAGATTATCCAGGTTGAACCCTCCCAGCTCCTGCCCCTTCGCGAGCCGGATCGTCCCGCCGCTTACAGAGTCTATCCGGAACCGCTCAGCGATGACGGCGATGGAAGTGTCCACGAGGAAATGGTAGTCGTCGGGGCTGATGGCGTTTTCTAGCCCGGGGGGGATGTCGTAGCTGATCGGGATCGACGGGCCGACGGTTGTCGATTGGCCGATGGCTGCGGTTTGGAGGCAGGCGAGTATTGTTGCAAGAAGAAGGGAGCGCATGGTGGGCGGATGGTATCCTTGCGGAAATATACGTATAAATTCAGTTTATGCGCATAAATCAACAAGAGGCGCTATCGACGCATTTGGCCGGCGCGAATGGCGGGATTTATTCGTCACAAAGTCCATAGACCGTGGAGCGGCCTATTCGCTGCGCAAAGACTCGACTGGATTCCTCACGGCGGCGCGAACCGCCTGGAGACCCACGGTCAGCATGGCGATAGCAACCGCTGCGAGCCCGCAGATGCCGAAGAGCCACCAGGGCACGGTCGTGCGGTAAACGAAGTCCTGCAGCCAGCCGTGCATGAAATACCAGGCGATGGGTGCGGCGATGACAAAGGCCAGGGCGACGGGCCAGAGGAAGTCGAGGGTCAGCATCCTAAAAAGCCCCGCCACGCTCGCCCCCAGCACCTTCCTTATACTAATCTCTTTTTGCCGCTGCTCCGCCGCAAAGGTCGCCAGGCCGAGAAGGCCCATACAGGAAATAGCGATCGCGATCATCATGGCCAGCCGCATTAGACCCGAGATGCGTTGTTCCTGCTGGTAGAGATTGGCGATGGTCTCATCAAAGAACGTATACGAAAACTTGTCGTGCGGATAGGTCGTCTGCCAGAGCCGCTGCACTTCAGCAAGCACTGTAGCTACGGTGGCCGGTTGCCGCGCCTCGGGCGCAAGCCGGATGCTGATCTCGGGTACCCGCTTGTAATAATCGAGGTACAGCGGAGGGATGACCTCATGCAGCGAACCGGAATGGAAATCGCGGACGACGCCAACGATCGTGCCTTTGGCGCCACCGGGGCTATTGCTCATACTCGGCTCAACGGGCTGACCGAGCGCGTCCTGCGGCCGCCGGAAGCCGAGCTGGCCGGCCAGGGTCTCATTGATGACATATTCATTGACCGAGTCGTTGGCGAAGAAATTGCGTCCCGCGGTCAGTTGTATGGCAAACAGCCGGAGATAGTTGGTATCGGCGTCAATGGTGACGACTTTGTCCACCTGCCGATCCTGGGGTCCGTGATAGGTGAAGGAAGCTGACGCATGGAAACCGGCCTGCGGCGTCTGCTCGTGGCGGCTGACCACGGCGACACCCGCGACGTCACGCAGCTGTTGCGCCAGCACCTCCCTTTCCTTGACCGGGCCTGTTGCGCGGAACGTGATGATGGCATCTTTGTCAAACCCCAAATCCGTATTAAGGACATAGCCCAGTTGCCGGGCTACGATGACGGTGCCGATGATGAACACCAGGGAAATGGTGAATTGGAAGACAATGAGACCCCGGTGCAGAAAGCGGTTGGGCAGCATGCTGCGGGTTGCCTGGCCTTTTAGGCTCAGCACCGGCAGCAGGGCGGAGATCACTTTTGCCGGGTACCAGCCGGCCAGCAGGGAGGTGATGATGATGATGCCGGCAAGGAAGAGCAGGGTGGAGCTGGAGAGTTGCAGATGGAGGCCGGGCGGCATCCATTGACGCAGCAGCGTGATCACCGGCGGCGTGATGACCAGCGAAAGAACCACCGCCAGGAGGGTGAGCAGGAAGGTCTCGCCGAGGAACTGGAACGCGATGTCCTTACGCCGGCCACCCAGAACCTTTCGGATGCCAACCTCTTTTGTGCGTTGGAGCGATTGGGCCGTGGAGAGATTGACGAAGTTGATGACCGCGAGGAGTAAAATAAATACGGCGATTCCCATGAGGCCATATAGGGTGGGGAGGTGCGCCTTGCGGGAATAATCGTCGGAATAGTCGGCGTTGAAATGGATATCGGTCAAGGGTTGCAGCGAGAGGCTTGCGGAAACCCCAGGCGGCAGAATAAAATATTTTTTGACAAAGGCGGGGAATTGCCGCTCCACCTGCGCGGGGGTTGTTCCGTTGGGAAGCAGGACAAAGCCCTGGGAATAGTCGCCCATCCCGCCCCAGGCCTTGAGATGAAAATCTTGCCGCAGGTCGGTAGACAGCGCAGTGCTATAGGAAATAAAATCCCGGAACCCGAAATCGGTATGCTGATCCCAGTCCTGTATCACGCCGGAGACATAGGTCCGGAGAGAATCCAGGTCGGGGTAGATCACTTCCCGCCCGATGGCGTCCCGGGGCGCGATGTCGCCGAAATATTTTTGCACTTCGGCCGCGGAAAGCACGACCCGGAAAGGATCATTCAGGCTGGTCGCGGGGTTGCCGGCCAGCCACTGGTATTGGAAGATCTGGAAATATTGCGGATCGGTGATGATGATGGGGGAGGGTGTTCCTTCGGGAGGCGCGTCGAGTTCCTTTGTCTGCCGGCCGGTGCCTCTACCGGGGATGATCACCTTTGAGTTGGCGTTTAAAAAGGCAGATACGGCCTGGAAGCCGGACAACTCCTTGCGCAGGGCAGGCGGCAGCGGGCCGGGCACGGCGCCGTTGTTGCCCAGTTGATCTTTTTGGCCCTCGTGGGTGACGATGCGGTAGATGCGGTCGCCGTTTGGATGAAAGCGGTCATAGCCGAGCTCGAAGTGGGTGATCAGGAAGATGATCAGACAGGAGGCCACGCCGATGGTGAGGCCGAGGATGTTGATGGTAGTGTGGGCCTTTTGCTTCCACAGCTTGCGGATGGCGACGAGCCAGTAATTTTTTAGCATGGATAGTGATCTTTTTGTTGATCCTATCCTAAGGTACGAATAAAAACGTACGTTGCGGGAATTCGAAAGAATTTTTTTCAGGGCGTGGGCTCGAGGGCCAGGAAGTGGTTGTAGAGCGCCTCATATTGGGGGACGATCCGGTGGATGTCAAAATTCTTTGCGTGGGCGAGGGCGTTTGCCTTGAATTTTTTTAGGGTGGCTTCGTCTCCCAGGATACTGATGGCGTGTTCGCTCATTCCCCGGATGTCGCCGACGTCATCGAGGTAGCCGGTTTCACCCTGGATGGCAATCTCGGGGAGGCCGCCGGCATTGGTGGAGACGACGGGGACGCCTGCGGCCATCGCTTCAAGGGCGGCGAGGCCAAAGCTTTCGTATTCCGAGGTCAGGAGGAAGAGGTCGGCTACGGCAAGGATCTCTTCCATTTGTTCCTGTTTGCCGACGAAGCGGACGTCGTCGCAGATGTCAAGCTCGCGGCAGAGGCTTTCGGCGTCCGAACGCTCGGGGCCGTCACCGACGAACAGCAGCTTGGCAGGCATTTTCTGTCTCACGATCTCGAATATGCGCACAATGTCCTGGACGCGTTTCACTTTCCGGAAATTGGAGGCGTGGAGGAGGATGCGTTCGCCGTTGGGGGCGATGACCCTGCGGAAGGCGTCGATGGGTTTTTTATGAAAGCGGCGGGTGTCGACAAAATTATAGATGACCTGGATCTCCTTTTCGATGTTAAAGATCTGGTAGGTCTCGTCACGGAGGTTTTCGGATACGGCGGTGATGGCGTCGGATTGGTTGATGGAGAAGGCGACGACGGGGGCGAATGTTTTATCGCGGCCGACCAAGGTAATATCTGTTCCGTGGAGGGTGGTGATGACGGGGATGATGCGGCCGCTTTGCGCCTCCACGATCTTCTTGGCCAGATAGGCGGCGGAGGCATGGGGGATGGCGTAGTGGACGTGCAGGAGGTCGAGGTGGTGATTGGTGATGACGTCGACCATAGCGCTCGAAAGGGCGGTTTCGTAAGGGGGGTAGTCAAAGAGCGGATAGGTGGTCACCCGGACTTCGTGGTAGAAGATGTTTGCGTTGAATTCGTTGAGGCGGACGGGTTGCTGATAGGTGATAAAGTGAACCTGGTGACCCTTATCAGCCAGGGCTTTACCCAATTCTGTAGCGAGGACGCCGCTGCCTCCAAAGGTCGGATAACAAACTATACCTATGCGCATAGAATTCAGTTGTTGTAAGATAAGATAATTTATCTTTAGCGGAAAATAACATTGATGAAGGCTAAATGGTTGACTGGTATAGCACTTTTCTTTTTGTTAGCATCGGGCGGCGTTGCATTCGGGCAGGCGGATTCGTCGGCGATATTGATCGACCGGTCGCGGTTCGTTGAGGATTCGGCGCTGATCCGGCGGCTGGCGGACACGATCCTGACGGATGGGCAGACCTATGATAACCTGAGGGTTTTGACGAAGAAAGTGGGGGCGCGGCTGTCGGGCAGTCCCGGTTTCTATAAAGCGGAGCGCTGGGCCTGGCAGGCGCTGGAGGAGGCGGAGGCGGATAAGGTCTGGATGCAGGAGTGTATGGTCCCGCATTGGGTGCGGGGCGGGAAGGATACGGCCCGCTTCTACGGTCCGGGGGTTGCCGGCGGTCTGGATATCATTGCACTCGGTAATTCGGTCGGGACGGGAGCGAAGCCGTTGGAGGCAAAGGTGCTGCTGGTCCACAATTTTGATGAACTGGACCAGCGCAAGGAGGAGGTGAAGGGGAAGATCGTCTTCTATAACTATCCGTTCAACCCCCTCTTTGTCGAGACCTTCGCGGCGTATTCGGATGCGGTTCGTTATCGGGGCGCGGGGGCGGTCAGGGCGGCGAGGTATGGCGCGGTGGGTGTGCTGGTGCGGTCGATGAGCGAGTCGATCGACAATGTGCCGCATACGGGGGCGATGAATTATGTGGATTCGTTGCCGAAGATCCCCGCGGCGGCGGTGGGGTTACGCGACGCGGACCGGCTGGCGGCTTTATTGGAAGGACATGCCGATCTGACTGTCTCTTTGTTTACGCATGGATATATGCTCCCGGATACGTTGGCGCATAATGTGATCGGCGAGTTGAAGGGGACGGTGTTCCCCGACCAATATATTACGGTGGGCGGTCATCTGGATTCGTGGGATCCGGCGGAGGGGGCGATGGATGATGGGGCGGGCGATGTGCAGTCGATCGAGGTGCTGCGTGCGCTGCGGGCGATTGGCTATAAGCCGCGGCATACGATCCGGGTGGTACTGTTTGCGAATGAGGAGAATGGGGGGCGCGGTGGACGAAAGTATGCCGCCGCGGCGAAAGAGGCGGGGGAGCAGCATTTGCTGGGTTTGGAGAGTGATAATGGCGGGTTCACGCCGCGGACTTTTTCCCTGTCCTTGTCGGATGAGAAGCTGGCGTTGATCCGGCCGTGGCTGGATCTGTTGCGGCCTTATGGGACGTACGCCTTTGAGAAAGGCGGCGGCGGTTCGGATACGAATCCGTTGCAGGGTGCGGTTGGTGCGGTGGTGGGCGAGATCAGGCCTGACTCGCAGCGATATTTTGATTATCATCATGCGCGGACGGATGTGCTGGAGAACGTGAATAAGCGGGAGCTCGAGTTGGGGGCGGTGAATATGGCGGCGTTGATTTATTTGGTGGACAAATATGGCTGGAGCCCTGACTGAAGCCCCGGAGGGGCTGCGCGCGCGCGATAGCGCGCGCAGATATTGATGGATGGCGGACGGCGAAGCCGTCCATAGTGCGGGATGGGGGACGATGTACGTGTCCTGGACGATTTTGAATTTGCATAGACAAATTGGAAAACAGATTGAGGGGAGAGGTGGATAGAAAAGCTGAATAGACTTGATGACGTACAAGGTAGCGTCGCAACGGCTGCTGCTCATTGTTCAAATGCTGACACAAAAAAATACCTTTTTATGAAGCGCATCCTTGGCATCTTTGTCGCGGTGATTGTGCTGGTCCTTGTCGTGCTGGTGATAGGGCGGTATTATTTTGTGTTTGGCTCGGGGATGAAGGCGGGGACGTTGAATTATGTGGTCTATAAAGGATATGTTTTCAAGACGTATGAGGGCGAGATGATCCTGACGGGGTTGCAGTCGAAGGGGCCGGCGGCGATGTCGTCGAATGAATTTCTGTTTTCGGTTACGGATAAGGTTTTGGCGATGAAACTGATGGTGAATGCGGGGAAGGAAATGGTGCTTCATTATAATGAATATAACGGGGCGCTGCCATGGCGGGGGTATAGCAAGTTTGTTGTGGATAGTATTGTGTCGATTACGGGTACGGCGGGAGCGGCGCCGGGGGGAGGCGCGCCCCCGGGGACGCCGGGGAAATAGGGGGTTTTTATGGCCGGGCCAGCAGGCAGAAGATCGTGGGTTGTTTGTGGAGGTTGGGGGGTGCCGTCTCGCGCCATTTGGAGATGGGGAGGGTGCGGATGTATTCATTGGGGCCGGTGAGGTTGGCGGCGATGGTCAGGCGGGTGGTAGGGCGGCAGGTGGAGAGGAGGGTCGTGAGGAGTTGGTTGTTCCGGTAGGGGGTTTCGATAAAGAGTTGGGTGCAGTTGTTGCGGGCGGATTCGGTCTCGAGGGTTCGGATGGCGGTGGTGCGGCCGGCGGTGTCGACGGGGAGGTAGCCGTTGAACCTGAACTGCTGACCGTTGAGGCCGCTGGCCATGAGGGCGAGGAGGATGGAGCTGGGGCCGACGAGGGGGCGGACGGTGGCGCCGGTCTCGTGGGCGATAGCGGTGAGAAGCTGGCCGGGGTCGGCGATGCCGGGGCAGCCGGCTTCGGAGAGGATGCCGATGGTCTTGCCTTCGTGCAGCCTGGCGCGGAACGTGTTGAGGATTTCGGGTTCCGCCTTATGAATGGGATGCCATTCATATTGGTCGATGACCATTTCTTTCCAGAGCATTTTGAGGTAACGGCGGGCGCTGCGTTCGTTTTCGACGAAGAAGACGGAGCAGGACTTGACGGCGTCGGGGATATAGGCGGGGAGGGGGGCGAGGGCTTGCTCGTCGAGGAAGGTAGGGATGAGAAAGACGGTGGCGGTGGAATGTTGTATGTTTTGCACGGGGCGAAATTAGGGAATTTGAAATATCCGGGCGGATCGGGAATTGGGGCGGGCATGTCGTTTTTTTTGTTTTTGAATTTGTCTATGCAAATACAAATTCGTGGGGAGAGGCATTTGCGGGCGCGCTTTGAAATTATTCCAAATTCTGATGGGATAAGCTTATCGTCGCGGCAATGATCGCATACGCGGGGGCGAGGACGGGTACGAAGTGAAGTCCGTAGAAGACCATTCCATTGCCGACGGCGAAGCCTTTCCGCTGGTTGATATAGGCGATGCTGGCGCCAGGAGAGAGATGGCGGCGGCAACTGTAGTCGAGCATCGAGAACCCATAGTAGTAGCATTCGACGAAAATGCAGACGACGGGGGCGATCCAGCCGATGAGGGGAATAAAGGCGAGGAGAAGGATGCAGACGATATACACGGTTTGCCACAGGCAGTTGCGGATGGCGAGGCGGATGCCGTTGAACATATCCTGGCGGAAGGGGCGGTTGAATCGCATCGTATATCCCTTGCCGTTAAGGAGGGCGTCGGTCTGTTCGCTGAGGTAGGTGAACAGGGGGGCGCCGATGATGAGCATGAGGTATTTGAAAAGGGAGAAGTAAAAAAAGATGAGTACGAGGTGGACCATGAGGCCGCCCATGACGAAGAAGAAGCTGAGGACGGCGCTGCGCTGATGCTGGAGGAAGCGGTCGATGCCGAGGCGGCCGAGCCAGGATACGACGACGCTGGCGGAATCCCAGAAGAAGTATATTCCGATGATAAAAAGTATCGAGTACAGGATACCGGGGATGACGATCCACTTCCAAAGGTGGTGGGTCCTGATGAAGTGATGCGCTTTCGTATAGGACTGGAAGGCGATAATGATTTCTTTTAGCACCGTGGGTTTCTTTTGGTTACTTTGGACATTAGATCAAACGTACGGATAAATGCGTGAACTGAAAAAATTGGGTTCGGACTTCTATGACCGCCCGTCGGTGGTGAAGGTGGCAAAGGAGCTTTTGGGGAAGGTGCTGGTGACCGAATTGGATGGCGCGAGGACATCGGGGCGGATCGTGGAGGTGGAGGCATATAATGGGGTAGTGGACCGGGCGAGCCACGCCTTCGCGGGACGGCGGACGGCACGGACGGAAGTAATGTTCGCTGCGGGGGGCACGGCATATGTCTACCTGATTTATGGGATCCATTCGTTGTTCAATGTCGTGACGAACAGGAAAGAGGTGCCGCATGCGGTTTTGGTCCGGGGGTTGGAGCCGCTGGAGGGTATACCGGTAATGCTCGGGCGAATGGGGCGGGCACGGTTGGACGATAGTCTCACCCGCGGGCCGGGCAACGTCGCGAAGGCGATGGGGCTGCTCACTCGTCATTCGGGGACGTCGCTGCTGGATGGCGGGATCTGGATCGGGGATGACGGGTTCAGGCCGCGAAGCGCGGAGATCGTGGCTACGCCGCGGATCGGAGTGGATTATGCGGGTGAGGATGCGGCGCTGAAGTATCGCTTCTTTATCAAAGGCAATCCGTATGTGAGCGGGCCGAAGAAGTTAAATAGCGATTAAAGACACTTTAAAGTTGGATTAAATATGTCCGCTGCTATTGTGTTTGGTCATGGCGAGTGTTAACTTAGTATCCTACACCTTATACCATGACGTATTGCACGACCTACCTTAAACACCATTTTCTGGAATCCGGCGGCTCACATGGCAGCTATGCCGGCGGTGACGGCGGCGGGGCGCACCACTGAGCCTATTCCGAACGAAGACTCTTGATAGGATTAGCAACGGCGGCGCGGAAGGTCTGGATGCTCACGGTCAGCAAGGCGATGGCGAGGGCGGCGGCTCCGGCGGCAACAAAGATCCACCAGGTGATGACGGTGCGGTACGCGAAGGTCTGGAGCCACGAGTGCATGAACCACCAGGCGACAGGGAAGGCGATAAGGGCGGCGATCCCGACGAGGATCGTGAAGTCCTTGCTGAGCAGGCCGACGATACCGGGGACATGGGCACCTAAAACTTTACGGATGCCGATCTCTTTCATCCGTTGTTCGGCCGCATAGGTTACCAGCCCGAAGAGGCCGAGACAGGCGATGAGGATCGCAAAGACGGCGAACGTAATGAAGATCTGGCCTTCCTGCCGTTCGGCGTGATAGAGCTTGTCGAAATCATTATCCATGAAGGTATAACTGAAGGGGAGACCTTGTTTGACACCGTGAAACATACTTTCCACCTGACGGACCAGCCCGAAGACATCCCTGGTGCTGAACCGGATGGCGATGCTCCCCCAATTGTTGTTGCCATAACCGGTCACGGCCAGCACCGCGGGATGGATCTGGTCGTGCATGGAGTTGTAGTTGAAATCCTTTACGACGCCGACAATATGGAAGGCGCGGGTCTTGAAACCATCCCCCCAGGGCCGGTAGAGGAGCTGGTTTAACGGGTCCTTGCCGCCCAGCATGGCCGCGGTGGCTTCGTTGATCAGGATCGCGGTCGAGTCGGTGGGGAATTGCGTGAGGTCGACGTTGCGGCCTTTGACGATCTGCATGCCGAGGGTGGGGATGTATTGGTCGTCGACCTGCAACGTGGTCATGATGATGACTTTTTTTGCATCCAGGGAGGCATCGCGGAACCAGCCTTCCTGGTTGTATTGGCCGCCGCCGACGGTGGGGAGATCGCTGGTGATGGTGACGCCGGCAACGCCGGAGAGGGTGAGCAGATCTTTTCGCAATGCCTGCGTCCCGTCCATACCGAGGTCCCAGGTATTGTGGATGACCAGTACCTGGTCGCGGTTGAAGCCAACCTGCTTATTGCGGATATAGTTGAGCTGCCGGTAGATGACGATGGTGCAGACGATGAGGCCGATGGAAATCCCGAACTGTAAAACGACCAGGGTGCTGCGGAGCCAGCTGCTCTTAAAACCTGCGGCTGTTCGACCCTTCAGAACCTGAATGGGCTGGAAAGAGGAAAGATAGAAGGCGGGGTAGCTGCCGGCCAGACAGCCGACGAGGACGACGAGTATCACGAGGAAGGGCAGGAAGCGGGCGGAGAAAAGCAGGTTGGGGTGAAGCGTCACACCGGCCAGCTGGTTGAACATAGGCAGCAGCAGGACCGCGATGCCGAGGGCGAGGACGAGGGAAAACAGGCTGACGAGTACCGATTCGGTGAGGAACTGCGTGATGAGGTGTCCTCTTGTCGAGCCGGCGACCTTGCGGATGCCGACTTCCTTTGCGCGGTTCGCGGAGCGGGCGGTACTGAGGTTCATGAAATTGACGCAGGCGATGAGCAGGATAAGGATGGCGACAACGGAGAAGATATAGACATAGAGATAGTTGCCATTGGCTTCGAGCTCGCCGGAGAGATTGGAATGCAGATGGATATCGGTGACGAGCATGGTGGGATAATGGAAGTAGTTGCCGGTTTTTGCGAGATCGGCTTCGGAAGCGTGCAGTACTTGTTGCAGCTCCTGGCCGACGTGGGCCGAGATGGTTTTATTGACGTCCTGCTGGATTTGCGCGGGTGTGGCGCCGGGCTGGGCGAGGATGTACGTCTTATAGTCGTTGCTGAGCCAGTCGTCGTCGCCGTTGTAGGTGTCGTTGAGGGGGCGGATAAAACTAAAATGAAAATGCGATGGTTCGGGCATATCGCGGATGACGCCGGTGATCTTGCAAAGAACATTATCATTGCCCAGCTCGAGGGTGCGGCCGACGACATCGGTGCTGTTGAAATAGCGGAGCGCGGCGCTCTCATCGATGACGACCGAGTGGGGGTTGTTGAGGGCGGTATTGGGGTCGCCGGCAAGCATGGGAAAGGTAAAGACTTTGAAGATCGTCGAGTCGGCAAAGACCTGGTGGTGGTCGAGGATGTGGTCATTCCCTTTGCGGACAAGGACATCGCCGGGGTTGTGGAGCCGGACCATCTGCAGGATCCTGGGATGATCGGCGACAAGAGTTGGACCGAGCAGCTTGGGGGTGGCGTCATCCTTGAAGGCGGTATTATTGAAAAAGATATCCGCGTTGATGCGGTAGAGGCGGTCAGCATTGACATTGTAGCGGTCATAGCTGCGCTCGTCGGTGACGTAGAGGATGATGAGGAGACAGACTCCGAGACCGGCGGCGAGGCCGATGATGTTGATGGCGGTGAAACCTTTGGATTTCCAGAGGTTGCGGAGGGCGACCTTGAGATAGTTGCGGAACATAGTTATTTGGGATTATTCGCTACGCAATGATTTGACGGGATTGGCAATCGCGGCGCGGAGGGTCTGGAAGCTGACCGTGACCAGCGCGATCAGGATGGCTGCGGCGCCGGCCGCTACAAAGACCCACCAGCTGATGCCGATCCGATAGGCAAAGCTTTGCAGCCACAAGTTCATTCCCCACCACGCGATAGGGAAGGAAAGGAGGGAGGCGATCAGCACGAGCTTCGCGAAATCCATGCTGAGCAGCTTCATGATACCGCCGATCCCGGCACCTAAAACCTTCCTGATGCCGATCTCTTTCATCCGCTGTTCGGCGGCATAGGTGACGAGCCCGAAAAGGCCCAGGCAGGCGATAAGGATGGCGAAGACGGAAAAGGTGACCGTCAGCTGTCCGGTCTGTTGATCGGTGTGGTACAACCGGTCGAAGTCACTGTCGAGGAAGGTATAACCCATCGGCACACCCGGAGCCATCTTTTTCCAGCGGGCTTCGATCTCGTGGACAAGGGGATATACATTTCCGGGTCGCAGGCGGACGGCCAGCATTCCGCGGTTATCGCCGTATTGCAGGATCACGGGCCCCACTTTTTCGTGAAGCGAATTATAGTTGAAATCCTTTATCACGCCGATGATGTGCAGGCGGAAAGGTTTATTCGAATCGGCGACGCGGTAGAGAAATTCGCGGAGGGGGTCTTTGAGCCCCAGCAGCTGAACGGCGGTCTCGTTGAGGACGATCGCTGAAGAGTCGGACGGGAAGGTGCGGATGTCGAAATTGCGGCCTTTGATCAATTTCATACCAAGCGTCGGGATATAATGGTCGTCCCCGGACATCTGGGTGCTGATAAAGGCTTGTTTTAGGTCAAGGGATGCCTCCCGGAAATAGGCATCCTGCGAATAGGGGGCCCCGGTAGAGGGGATGTCGCCGGAGAGGGTGGCGTCTTTGACCCCGGAGAGCGTCACGAGATCGTTGCGAAAAGTCTTAACCGGATCGCCGGCGGTATAGGCGTTGCGGATGAGGAGCACCTGTTCGCGGTCGAATCCGATGTCGCGGTTGTGGATATAGTTCAGCTGCCGGAAGATGACGAGGGTCCCGACGATCAGGCTGATGGAGATCCAGAACTGAAAGACGACGAGCCCGCTGCGGAGCCAGCTGCTGCGGAAGCCGGAGGCGATCTTCCCTTTGAGGACCTGAATGGGTTGGAAAGAGGAAAGGTAGAAGGCGGGATAGCTGCCGGCGAGACAGCCGACGACCAGCGTCAGCCCGATGATGATGGACAATAGCCGCGGGCCGAAGAGCACGCCGGGATGGAGCTGCTTGCCGGCCAGCTGATTGAACAGGGGCAGGAGGGCCACCGCGAGGCCAAGCGCCAGCACCATGGACAGCAGGCTAAGCAGGACCGACTCGGTGAGGAATTGCGCGATGAGATAACCTCTTGTCGACCCGGCCACCTTGCGGATGCCAACCTCCCGGGCACGGTTAGCCGAGCGGGCGGTGCTGAGGTTCATGAAATTGACGCAGGCGATCAGCAGGATGAGGACGGCGATAAAGGAAAAGGTGTAGACGTAATTGATATTTCCGTTCGCCTCGAGCTCATAGGATTTCTGGGAATAGAGGTGGATCCGGGTCAGGGGCATAAGGCGGTATATGAAATGGCTGCCGCCCTTGCTCAGATCACCAAGCGAAGTATGGAGCATTGCCAGCAATTCCTTATTGAGGTAGTTGTTGATGACAGCGTCTACATGCTTCTGGGCGACGGCGGGGTCCGCGCCCTTCTTTAGCAGCAGATAGGTCACGTAGTTGTTGCTCAGCCATTCGTTGTCGTCGCCGTGGCCGTTATCGGTAAGGGCCTCGATAATATTGAAATGGAAATGTGACTGGGTGGGCATGTCCCGGATGACGCCGGTGACCTTGCAGATGTTCTTGTTTTCCAGCTCAAAGGTCTTGCCGACGCAGTCCGTGCTGTTGAAATACCGCCGGGCCGTGGTCTCGTCGATGACGACGCTGTGCGGCGCGTTAAGAGCGGTGGCGGGGTCGCCGGCTATAAAAGGGAAGGTGAACACGCGGAAGAAAGTCGAGTCGGCCAGGGCCCGGTGATGTTCCTGGATCCAGTCGGCGCCGAGCTTGACCATGACGTCGCCGTTAAAGCTTTGTACCCGGGTCATTTGCTCTATCTCGGGATAACTATTGACCATTGTGACGCCCAGGGGTTTGGGGGAGACGACGCCGATCAGCTGGGTATTGTTGAAATAGATATCGTCATCGACGCGATAGATCCGGTCGGCATTGGCATTGAACCGGTCGTAGCTCAGTTCGTCCATCACATACAGAACGATCAGCAGGCAGACGGCGAGGCCGGCGGCGAGGCCGATGACGTTGATGGCGGTGAAACCTTTGGATTTCCATAGGTTGCGGAGGGCGACTTTGAGATAGTTGCGGAACATGCGGGAAGGTTTTCCTCCTCAGACGGATGGGACCTGGGAAAGGTTACATTATTGGGCGCACGCGTTTGGCCCGGGGCGGCGTTTGGCTAGGTTCGGCGTTTGGCCCGGGGCGGGTTAGAAGCGCGGGCAGGGGATGCCGTGCTTACCGTCGGAGGCCTTCTTGATGTAGATGAGCGAGATCTCGATACCGCCGCGGCTTTGGGAAGCGGACGAGAGGGGCGAGATATTCACATCGTAGGTGACGCCGAGGCTGAAATCGTTGTAATCCAGGCCCACATAGGGGATCAGCGCGTCGGTGGTATTGTTGGTAAACCGGGCCCAGACGCCGGCATAGAAGTTGACGGGGGCGTTCGCGTCGGTGGAGGCGGAGGCGGACCAGGCGCCGCCGAGGACGTATTGGCGGGCTCCTGCCTGGTTGCTGACGAGACCGCTGATATAGATGGTGCTGGCGGTTCCGGCGAGCGGGAAGAAGCCGCCGCCGTGGAGGGTCTCACGGACCGGGACATAGATGGTATCCACGCCGAGGAAGGAGGCCTTCGGGCGGTTGAGGTGATAGGCGGAGGCGCCGAGGTAGAAGTTGTTGTTGCCGTCGGTGGTGGCGTTATAGAGGACACCGAGGTCGGCGTCGAAGTAGTGGACGGAAACGTATTCAGAATTGATGGCCTCGGTGGGGGAGCGGAGGAATGTCCCATCGAGCTGAAGCCCGTCTTCAAACGTCAGCCTTGTGCCGTCGAGGTTCTGGTTGGCGTAGGTACCCTGGAAACCGACGCCGATGGAGTGGTAGCCATCTTCGTCCAGCGCTTTGTGGTAAGCGGTGGAGATGGAGAAATAGTTGCTGGTGAGGATGCCGTCGGCGGTTTTGTCGTTCATGGCGAGGATGCCGAGGCCCCAGGTGTCGTTGACCGGGAGTTTGTTGGTCAGGATGGGGGCGTCAACGGAGACGGTGGAAGTAATAAAGGCGTTGCTGATGGCGGGCCACTGGTTGCGGTAGTTGCCTGCGACGCGAAGGACGCCGTTGAATTTGCCGGTGAGGGCGGGGTTGAGGGTCAGCGGGGAGGCAAAGAATTGCGAGAATCCGGGGTCCTGGGCGCGGGCAGCGGGTGCGGACAATAGGATAAGGGCGGCGAGGAGGATCAGGCCGGTAGCGGGATGTTTGGTTTTCAGAAAGGCTATCTGCTTCATAAACAGTTGGGTCTCTCGTTATCAATTAATTACGCGGTTGACGGCACGACTGATAGGTCAAATTTTAGCGTATACACTAAGGCTTTTTAAAGGATGTAAGGGAAGGGGGGTTTTCCGCGGATATACCTTATAACTAGACGGACAAACGGGCGAAAACGTTGGCTTGGCCCGGGAATAGTTCCGAAAAATAGTAAAAAAATAGCAATTCCGGGGGATAAAGTTTTGTCAAAAAAGGAAATCCTTACGGGGTGAGGGGCCTACATCTGGACCTTATTACCGTAGGCGAGGTCGCCGGCGTCGCCGAGGCCGGGGACGATATAGCCTTTGGCGGTGAGCTCATCGTCGATGGCGCCGCACCAGATGCGGCAATTGGGCTCTTCGCGGAGGACGTATTCGATCCCGACGGTGCAGGCGATGGCGACGACGACGTGGATCTCGGCCGGGTGGCCTTCTTCGCGGAGGTATTGGATGGTCTTGACGAGGGAGGCGCCGGTGGCGAGCATGGGGTCGGAGACGATGACGACGCGGCCTTCGAGCTCGGGGCAGGAGATATAGTCGAGACGGATCTCGAAACTGCCGTCGCGTTGATGTTTTCGGTAGGCGGAAATGAAGCCGTTGTCGGCTTTGTCGAAGAAATTGAGCAGGCCCTGGTGGAGGGGGAGGCCGGCGCGGAGGATGGTGGTAATGACGGGCTGGTTTTTGAGGACTTTGGCGGTCGCAATGCCAAGCGGGGTCTGGACTTCTTTTTCGAGATAAGTCAGGCTTTTGCTGATCTCGTACGCGGCCACTTCTCCGATCCGTTCGAGGTTACGGCGAAAGCGCATGCGGTCGAGCTGGATGTCCTGATCGCGGATCTCGCTGATCCAGTCGCAGAGGAGGGAATATTGTTCTGAGAGGTTGACAACCATGACCGCCTGATTTCGGGCAAACCTACATTAAATATTTTATTTTTGCCGCTATGGTGTATAAAGTCATCGGGTTGATGAGCGGGAGCTCGCTGGATGGGTTGGATCTTGCGTATGTGCATTTGTCTAAAGCGCCGCGCGGCTGGGAGTTTCAGCTGGTTCATACGGACTGTTATCCTTATTCGCCGGAATGGCGGGACCGGCTGGCGGGGGCGCCTGCACTTTCGGCGCTCGATTATCAATTATTACATGCGGAGTATGGGCATTATCTGGGGAAGGAGGTGCTGCGGTTCATTGCGGCGCATCGGATCGAATATCAGGTTCAGCTGATCGCGA
>Ga0206851_1140_pt1 | contig 19814 bp, 14 predicted proteins | sample Alteio_BWOrgCont_13_FD_152904 | JGI IMG/M metagenome (GOLD analysis project Ga0206851, IMG submission 152904) | Enriched cells from forest soil in Barre Woods Harvard Forest LTER site, Petersham, Massachusetts, United States -... | ecosystem: Environmental > Terrestrial > Soil > Temperate forest >... | reverse complement strand
CCAGAAATGTGCCGGGGGTTGCGATGGAAAAGGATAAAGATTTGCAATACAAAACGGACGTTCGCGGCTATTTTTCGGTTCCCGCTGTTCCCGAACCTTTGTATGTCGTCAACGGAACGGTGATCAGCAAGGAGGAATTCGGGCAGATCGATCCGGCAACTATTGAAGAGGTAAAAGTCTTGAAGGGTGAGGAGGCGAAGAACCTGTACGGGGACAGGGCTGCGTCGGGGGTTATTGTCGTGACGCTGAAAAACGGGGTTGGCGACCACCTTTCCGTTACAGACAATCAGCTCGACGTTGTCTTCGACATCGACATCCCTTATGACATTCCCAGCAACGGTAAGGAGCAGGGGGTCGAGCTGAAGGAGTACAAAGTCCCTTGCACGTATGAATACTATGCGGCGCCGGTTGCGGATAAGGAGGCGTACCTGCTGGGGCAGATGCAGGGATGGGAAAAGCTCAACCTGCTGCCCGGTGAAGCTTCGATCATGGTGGAAGGGACCTATATCGGGAAATCGTTCATCGATCCGGGGTCTACGCAGGACACGCTAAACCTGACGCTGGGACGGGACAAACGGATTGTGGTCAAACGCGAAAAGGTCACTGACTTCAGCAGCGTGAAATTCCTCGGGTCGAGTAAGAAGGAAGTATTCACGTACCAGATCACGGTCCGGAACAACAAGAAAGAAAAGGCAGAGATGCTGCTGAAGGATCAGTACCCTATCAGTACGGACAAGGACATTGAAGTGGAGCTGCTGGACAACGGTGGCGCGGCGGTCAACAAGGATAACGGTGTGTTGACCTGGAAATTGGAATTAGGGGCGGGAGAGACCCGCACGTACCGTATCAGCTATAGTATCAAATATCCGAAGGACAAAACGGTGAATATAAATTGATGTATATTCACGGGTATGGGAATTTTACCGCGTATCATGTTGATGGCTTTTTTGGCTTGTTCGCTGACGGCGGGTGCACAGACCACACTGGATGAACTGGGAGTGCCTGGAGTGTCCCGACTGCTTGCGATGAGCAGGTCGGCTGAACTAAAGGACATTCGCTACGAGTTGAATTTTCAGATTCCACCTTCGCGGGTGGAGCAGGTGACCGGATATGAAGCGGTCCGATTCCATTTGGACAAGTTGCCATCGTCTGGATATTTGCTGCTGGATTTCAAAGGGGCGGCCCAAGGGCTGTCGAAGTTGTCCGTGAATGGCAATGAGGTGAAGCAGCTTTATAAAAACGAGCATATATGGATCCCGCGGGAGGCGTTACAGATGGGGGAAAATAGCGTGGCGGTGCATTTTACTGCCGGCGACGGCGCGCTGAACCGCAACCCGGATTTTCTGTATACGCTGCTTGTTCCTGATCGGGCGCGGACGTTGTTCCCCTGTTTCGATCAGCCGGACCTGAAAGCGGTGTTCACGCTCTCGCTGATGATCCCCACGGGGTGGAAGGCGATCGCCAACGGAGGGGTGCACAGCATGGTGACGGTTGGGGACAGCGCGATGTGGCAATTTTGGCCGTCTGACCGGATCAGCACCTATCTGTTTTCGTTTGCGGCGGGTAAATTTTCCGAAACGGCCCGAGTAGTGGATAGGCGGACGATGCGGTTTCTTTACCGGGAGACGGATAGCAGCAAGCTGCGGCTAAGCCTGGATTCGGTGTTCAGGATCGAGGGGCAGGCGCTGGCTTTCATGGAACAGTATACCGGTATCCTTTATCCGTTCCGGAAGTTCGATTTTGTCGCGATCCCGGATTTTCAGTTTGGCGGGATGGAGCATGCGGGGGCGATCCAATATCAGTCGAGAACCTTATTCCTGGATTCGGGGGCAACGCGGGAACAGCGGATAGGACGGTCGAATCTGTTGTCGCATGAGACGGCGCATATGTGGTTTGGCGACCTGGTGACGATGAAGTGGTTTAATGACGTGTGGATGAAGGAGGTTTTTGCGAATTACATGGCCAATAAGATCAGCAGCGTGACCTTACCGGATGATAATTTTGATCTGAAATTCCTGATCGGGCATTATCCCGCGGCGTTTAGCATAGACCGAACGGCGGGGACGCATCCCATCCAGCAGCAGCTCGACAATCTGCAGGAAGCCGGTTCGCTGTATGGGCCGATCATATATGACAAGGCGCCGATCATGATGCGGCAGTTGGAAAGGCTGATCGGGCCGAAGGGTTTTCAGGCCGGGTTGCGAGACTATCTTCACGAATATGCGGGCGGCAATGCTGATTGGGACGATCTTATCTCCAAGCTGCAGCCCTATACGAAGATGAAGGTCCATGAATGGAGCAAGGTTTGGGTAAAGGAGGCGGGCAGGCCGCGGTTCAGCTATCGGCTGAGTTTGGCGGGCGGCAAGATCAGCGATCTGGTGGTTCGTCAAAAGGGAGAGGATGGGAGTGCGCGGGTGTGGCCGCAGGTATTCGATATCGCGCTGGTATATCCGGACCGGGTGGATCAGCTGACCTTGAACATGAATGCGGCGGTGGTTCATGTAGCGGCTGCGGCGGGGAAGGCAAAGCCACAGTATGTTGTTTTCAATTCTTCGGGACTTGGATATGGGCTTTTCCCGGTGGATCGGGCATCGCTGGCGTCGACTAACCAGTGGGCGTTGAATGGCCAGCCGGTGGCGAGGGCCGCGATGTATATCAATTTGTATGAGAATATGCTGAATGGGGACGTGATGACGCCGGTGGAGCTGTTGGGTTATGATTTGGGGGCGTTGATGCGGGAGCGGAAGGAGGAGCTGACTTTCGGGCTGCTGCTGGATCAGATCGGTTCAATATACTGGCATTTTCTATCGACGCAAGCGCGAAGCGGCATGGGGCCGGGGCTGTCGGAGACGTTGTGGACGATGATCGACTCCGTGGATGCGCCAAATGAGAAAAAGCTTTTGTTCAGAGCCTTTACAAATATGGCCGGGTCCAGAGCGGCACAAGATACCCTGTACCAGGTATGGAAGACAAAGCAGGCGCCGCCGGGCGTGAGGTTGACGGAGGATGATTATACCGGATTGGCCACCACGCTGGCGGTATGGGATTATCCTGGTTATCCTAAAATCTTGTCGGAGCAGTTGGGGCGGATCCAGAATAAAGACCGGCGGGACCGGCTGCAATATCTGTTGCCTTCGCTTTCGGACAGCGCGGCAGTGAGGGATTCGTTCTTTATGACATTCGGTTCGGCGGAGGCCCGGCGAAAGGAGGCCTGGGTGCTGGCGGCGCTGGCGAACCTTCACCATCCGGCGAGGGCGGGTGCGTCGGAAAAATATTTGCCGATATCGCTCGACTGGTTGGCCGATATTCAACGCACGGGGGACGTATTCTTCCCGCAAAGCTGGCTGCAGGCGAGTCTGGGGCCGTATCAGACGGCGGAGGCGGCGGAGGTGGTGCGGAAGTTCCTGCGGGACCATCCCGATTACAACCCGAAGCTGCGGGCAAAGATCCTCCAGGCCGCGGATAATTTATTCCGGGCGGAGAAGCTGGTTGCCGGCGAGAAACCCTATCAGTGGTGAATGGTGGTGTCGGGTTTGGTTGAGTCCGGCATTGGCGGCGGCGTCTGATTGACGATGTCGAGCAATTCGACGTCGAAGACCAGGGTTGAGCCCGGAGCGATCATCTGGCCGGCCTGGCGGTCGCCATAGGCAAGATCGGAGGGGATGAAGAGCTTCCATTTGCTGCCGACGGGCATGAGCTGAAGTGCCTCCGTCCAGCCGGGAATGACGCCGTTGACGTTGAGCTGGATGGGCTGGCCACGTTCCACAGAGCTATCGAAGACTTTCCCATCGATCAGGGTGCCATGATAGTGAACCTTGACCACATCGGTGAGCTTGGGTTTGGGTCCCGCGCCTTCTTTGATGATCTGGTATTGCAAGCCGCTTGGGAGGGTGACGACGCCGGGCTTTTTGGAATTGGCGGCGAGGAATTCCAGGCCGAGCTTCTTATTGCCGAGGGCCTTTTCAGCCTGCTGTTTCTGAACATAGGCCATGAGCGTGCTCTGGCATTGCTGTTCGTTGAGAAGCGGCTTGCTGTTGTCGACATCCCTGACGGCGCGGACGAGGATGGCGGTGTTGATGTTGGAAATGTTTTGTTGTTTATAGAAACTGGCGAGGCTGACGCCGATGGCGTAGCTGATGGAGTCGTTCTCGGTCTTCAGGGTAAAGGGAGCGGCGCTTGTGGTTGTCGGCTTCTTGTGGGCCGCGCCGGAACTATTTGTTGTAGTTTGCGCCCCGGCAAAGTTGGCGATGAACAGGGAGCAGGCAAAGACTAAAATTGTTTTACTGACGTTCATTGATAATATTTTGAAACGCAAAAATAGGTTTATTTTTAACAGAATTTGACCTACTTTTAAGCGGATATGCGAATATATCTTTAAAACTAATAATATCCTTTATGAAGCGTCTTCTCACTGTCTCGCTCGCATTTTTCCTTTCTGTTGGTTTGGTTCACGCACAACTGGGCAAGGGGCTCAGTTCAGATGACATTGCATCCGGTCTGAAGGATGCGCTGGCGAAGGGCACGAAATCGGCCACGGACAAGTTGTCTGCCGTCGATGGATTTTTCAAGGATGCGGCGGTTAAGATATTGTTACCTCCGGAAGCGGCCAAGATGGAAAAAACTTTACGGAGTGCCGGATTTGGCCCGCAGGTAGACAAGGCCATCCTGGATATTAACCGGGCGGCGGAGGATGCGGCCAAGTCGGCGGCGGATATCTTTCTGAACGCGATAAAAGGAATGAGCGTTTCCGATGGGATCGCCATTTTGCGGGGTCCGGACACGGCTGCCACACATTATCTTAGAGTGTCGACAACGTCTCAACTTACAGCTGCCTTTCTTCCGGTGATCAAAAGTTCGCTGGATAAGGTAGGCGCGACCAATTCGTGGAAGACAGTAGTCGACGCCTATAATAAAATCCCTCTTCACAGCAAAGTCAACGCCGATCTGCCTGCGTATACGACGGGAAAGGCTTTGGACGGTGTCTTCTATTATGTAGCGGTACAAGAGAAAAGTATCCGCGCCAATCCGATGGGGCAGGCGGATGATCTGCTCAAGAAAGTTTTCGGTGGGTTATAGTGCTCCGTATCTTTACGGGCATGTTGTCTCCGGTTTTTTCCCTTTACAAGCAAGCGTATAGTGGGTTGTCGCGGGCTACGTGGCTATTGAGCACCGTGATGCTCGTGAACCGAAGCGGAACAATGGTTCTTCCATTCATGACCATCTATCTTACTTCGCCTGCGATGGGGTATAGCATTGCACAGGCGGGGCTGGTCATGGGTATTTTCGGGTTGGGGGCCATCTGCGGCGGTTTTCTCGGGGGACGATTGACTGACAGGTGGGGGTTTCACCGGGTACAGCTGGCGGCGTTGACCGGTGGTGGTATTGCCTTTATGATCCTGGGCCAGGTCAGGAGCTATCCCTTGATCTGTATCTGCACGTTCCTGCTTAGTGTCGTCAATGATGCCTTCCGGCCGGCCAATTCTACGGCGATCGCGACTTATAGCAAAGAAGAGAACAGGACGCGGTCGTATTCCCTCAACCGGCTGGCGATCAACCTGGGCTGGGCGGCGGGCGGCGCCCTTGGCGGCATTCTGGCTTCGATCAATTATCATCTGTTGTTCTGGGTCGATGGCGGCACCAACCTGGCGGCGGCGTTGTTGTTACGGATGTTTCTGCATCCGGAGACGACAAAGGCGGTTCATCATGCGAAGGAGGTTTCGGATAAGCCGGTATTGTCGCCATACCGGGATCGGACCTACCTTCGGTTCATTGTTTGCACGGTGTTGTTTGCCAGCTGTTTTTTCCAGCTGTTCTCCACGCTGCCGTTATTCTACAAGCGGGTGCTGGGGATGCCCGAATATATGATCGGGCTATTGCTTACGATAAACGGATTGATCATCGCGGTGTTCGAGATGGTGCTTGTCTTCAAACTGGAAGGCAAGCGGGAGAACCTCTTCTATGTCTTCTTCGGGGTGCTGGCGATCGGGTTGTCTTACCTGTTGCTGGATGTGCTGCCGTTGTCGGTCTACGTGGCCTATTTTTGCATGGCCGTGAGCACGGTGGGGGAGATGTTTGCGATGTCCTTTTTGAATTCGTTCTGGATCTCCCGGACGTCAGGGGCCAATCGGGGTCGTTATGCGGGATTGTATACGATCGCGTGGTCGACGGCGCAGGTGATCGGGCCGACGGGCGGGGCGGAGATCGCGCAGCGGGCGGGGTTCTATGTCCTGTGGTGGGCGGTTGGCGGGACTTGCCTGGTGGCGGCGGTGGCGTTCCGGTATTTGCGTTTGCGGCAAACTCAAATCCCCGTGGTATATGAGTGAGGAGAAGCTTGCGATGTTCCGGAACAGGCTTTTGAAAACCTGGCGCCATGTCAGCAAGCTGGCGAAAAGGCAGGGGGTGACCTGTTATCGGGTCTATGATCATGATCTGCCGGAATTCCCATTTTGTATCGAGCTGTATGAAGACAAGGTATATCTGGCCGAGTATCAACGGCGTCATGGGATGAGTGAGGAAGATCATTCGGCTTGGCTGGAAAGCTGTGTGCCGGTTATCAGCGAGGTGATGGCGGTGCCCGATGAAGCGATATATTTTCGCGAGCGGCGCAGGAAGGCAGGTCGGCTGGATCAATATGAGAAACTGGCGAGTGAACAGGAGTTCTTTGTCGTACGGGAGGCGGGGCTTTCCTTCCGGGTGAACCTGACGGATTATCTGGATACGGGGTTGTTCCTGGATCATCGGATTACGCGGGGGATGGTGCGGCAAGAGGCTGTCGGGCGGCGCGTGCTGAATTTGTTTTGTTATACCGGGTCGTTCTCGGTGTATGCGGCGGCGGGAGGCGCGGTTTCGGTCGATTCGGTCGATTTGTCGAAGACGTATCTGGGGTGGGCGGAGGCGAATATGGAGTTGAATGGGTTTGCGGGTCCTGGCAGCCGGTTTATCCATGCGGATGTAAAACAATGGCTGGATGAGGAGCCTTCGGCTCAGTACGATCTGGTGATCATGGATCCGCCGACATTCAGCAACAGCAAGCGGATGAAGGACTTTCTGGATATCCAGCGGGATTATGCGGAGTTGATCAATAAGACGCTGCGGGCGATGGCGGTTGGCGGGGTTTTATACTTCAGTACGAATTATCGTCGGTTCCAGTTGGATGCGGAAAAAATAAAGGCAGCGTCAGTAAAGGATATTACCAACGCCACCACTCCATTCGATTTCCAGGGGAAGTTGTTCCGATGGTGTTACCGGATCGTTCGCTAGCGGCTCATCGCGGGAAGGGCGATATCGCGTTTCAGCATATCGTTGCGGTCGGCCATATCCCAGGCCGTGAAAAAAACGAACCGGGCCCTTTTTTCCAGCAGATCATAGTTGATCTTATCCGGCGTATCGGTCGGCTTATGATAGTCGGCATGGATGCCATCGAAATAGAAAATGATGGGAACTCCTTTCCGGGCGAAATTGAAATGGTCGCTGCGGTAATAGATGCGTTCCGGGTCGGTGGGATCATCGAACTTATAGTCCAATTCGAGCTTTGCATATTTCGCGTTATTCCCTTCGCTGATGGGTTTGAGGTCGGTGGACAGTTTGTCGCTGCCGACGACGTAGACGTAATTCATGGAGTCCCCCTGTTTGCGATTTGGGTCGATGCGGCCGATCATGTCGATATTGAGGTCGACGTCGGTCTTATCAAGTGGGTAGGTGGGGTGATCGGTGTAGTATTGTGATCCCCAGAGACCTTCTTCTTCGCCGGAATTGGCGAGAAAGAGGATGCTGCGGCGGGGGCCCTTCCCGGCGGCTTTGGCCCTGGCAAATGCGCTGGCGATCTCGAGGATGCTGACGGTGCCCGAGCCGTCGTCGTCGGCACCATAGTAAATCTCGCCGTTGCGGATGCCAAGGTGGTCCATGTGGGCGGAGATGACGACGATCTGGTCTTTCAGATCCGTGCCGGGCAGGAATCCGAGCACGTCGCTGGCTTGCAGGCGGGCCGTCGTTTTTTGCAGCTGCATTTTGATATTGGCGGTATAGACCGTGGGGCTTGGGGTACCGGACTGGAGTTTGGAGTAGTCGTCACCGAAGATCGCGCGTGCTACTTTATCTGTAATATAGAAGTTATCGATCGAATTGGTTCTTTTGTACTCGCTTATCGTCATATTCCCTTTGGCTGCCTTCAACTGAGATGGTATGTTCGCTCCCGCCTGAAGGATGAGGACGGCGGCGGCACCATTGCGCTGGGCGATATCCGATTTGTTAGGTCCGCGGAAACGCCGGCTGGGGGCGGGTGTGCCTGGCGGATTCCCGCCTAATATGACGACGATCCGGCCTCGGACATTGAGGTCTTTGTAGTCGTCGCGTGTGGAGTCACTGATGCCATAGCCGGCGAAGACGACTTCGCTGCCCAGTAAGGTGAGATTGTTGTTTGAGGCGACCGGGGTGAAAAAATCCTGGTTAATCGTGTATGGCTGGTCGTTGACGGAGAGGCTTGCGTTTAGCAATGAGTCCTGGAAGACCGGGTAGGGGAGCTGGTAGCTGTCGCCGTTGCCGGGCTGGAGGCCAAGAGATTTAAAATGGTTTTCGATATAGGCGGCTGCTTTGTGCTGGCCTTCGGTGGCGGTCTCGCGGCCTGCGAAGTCTGCGCTGGCCACGATGTAGAGATGGCGCTTCAGATCTTCGGCGGTGATCGTTTTTGCGAATGGCCGGGGATCGGGGATTTTCTGGGCTTGCGCTGCACCGGCTCCGAGGAGGGGCAGGAGTAGTAGAAATTTTCTCATGGACCAAATATACGGGAATGTGAATACGGGCGAATTGGTATTGGATGAGTGGTTTTATTTTGCTATCCCTGGGCGATCTCGCTGAGCTCGAGCCAGCGTAGTTCTTTATCGTCGAGGAGCTGGCCGATCTCGCCGATGCGGATGGAAAGCCGTTGAAGCTCGTCGAATGGGGCGTCGCCGCTGTTGAGTTGCCCGGTAATGGTCTGTTTTTCCAAAGTCAAACGGGCTATTTCGTGTTCGAGGCTTTCGAATTCTTTTTTTTCTTTATAAGATAGTTGCTTTTTTGGGGCAGCCGTTTTTGCGGGTGCCGCGGTTTTTGGGATGGACAGGGGTTCTTCATTCGGGAAGGCGTCTTTGGCATTATTGTCTTTCAGCCAGTCACGGTATTGGGAATAGTTGCCGGGGAAGTCGCGGATGATCCCGTTGCCTTCCAGGACGAGCAGGTGGTCGACGAGCCGGTCCATGAAGTAGCGGTCATGAGAGACGATGAGCAAGCAGCCCTGGTAGTCGTTCAGGAAGTTTTCGAGCACGGCGAGGGTGGGGAGGTCGAGGTCGTTGGTCGGTTCGTCGAGGACGAGGAAGTTGGGGTTACGGAAAAGGATGGAAAGAAGGTGAAGCCTCCTTTTTTCGCCCCCGCTCAATTTGGAGATATAGGTGTATTGCTGTTCGGGAGGGAAAAGGAATAGGTTGAGGAATTGGGCGGCGCTCAGGGAGCCGCCGGCGGCCAGCGGGAAATGTTCGGCAATGTTCTTTACGAATTCTATGACCCGCATATCTTCCTTGATTGTCAGGCCCTGTTGGGAGTAGTTGCCGAAGATAACGGTCTCGCCAATGTTATTCTTACCGCTGTCGGGTTGTTCGATGCCTTGCAGGATGTTAATAAATGTGGTCTTGCCGACGCCATTTTTTCCGATGACCCCGACGCGTTCGCCTTTCTTGAAGGTATAATCAAAGCCCTTTAGGATCGTCTGGTCGCCGAATGCCTTATAGACCTTTTTCATCTCGACAACTTTACCGCCGATGCGGTTCATTTTCATTTGAAGTTCGATCTGCTGGTCTTCGATGCGTTGTTTGGCTTTGGCTTCTACGGCATAGAAATTATCCTGGCGGCTTTTGCTTTTGGTGGTGCGGGCTTTGGGTTGTTTGCGCATCCATTCGAGTTCCTTCCGGTAGGTATTCCGGGCTTTGTCGATGCTGGCGGTTTCATTCTCGATACGGGCCGTTTTCTTTTCGAGGTAGTTCTCGTAGTCGCCCTTGTAGGTATAGAGTGCGCTGCCATCCATTTCCCAGATTTCGGTCGATACGGAGTCGAGGAAATAGCGGTCATGGGTGACGAGGAGGAGGGTGACCTTTTCCTGGTCCAGATAGTTCTCCAGCCATTCCACCATTTCGACGTCGAGGTGGTTGGTAGGTTCATCCATGATCAGCAGAACATGTTTGTGATCAAAGCCGATGTCGATCAATGTTCGGGCGAGGGCGACCCTTTTCCGCTGGCCGCCGGAAAGGTTGCCGGCGGGTTGCTGCAGGTGGTGGATATTGAGTTTCCCGAGGATCTGCTTGACCTTCGTATCGAAATCCCAGGCATTCAACTCGTCGAGCCGGACGATGGCGTCGGTGAGGCGGTCGGCGTCCTCTGCGTCGCTGGCGTCTTCGAATTCCTTGATCGCATTGATGATGGGATGGTTGTGGTGAAAGATATTATCAAGGATGGAGCGGTCTTCGATAAACGAAGGCTCCTGTTCGAACAGGGCGACGGTGACGTCCTTGTGGATCCAGACGGTACCGCTCTCGGCGGTCTCTTTTCCGGCCAGGATGCGGAGCAGGGTGGATTTACCGCTGCCGTTGCGGGCTACCAGTGCGATCTTGTCGCCTTCTTCGATGTGAAAAGTAATGTTATGAAATAGCGGCTTTACGCCGTAGGATTTGCTTAAATTCTCGACGGAAACATAGTGCATGCTGCAAATATACTACCCTTTGATGAGCTCGAGGGAAACGTGTATCCTGACATCATCGCCGAGAACAACGCCGCCGGTGTCGGTGGTCATATGCCAGGTGAGGCCGAATTCTTTACGATTGATCTTTCCGCTGACGGTGAAGCCGGCGCGGGTGTTGCCCCAGGGGTCTTTGATGACGCCGCCGAATTCCACTTCGAGCTTGACATTCTTTGTGACTTCGCGGATGGTCAGATCGCCGTGGATATTGTAGGAGCCGTCGTTGTCGACGTTCTCGATCCTGGTGGTTACAAATTTGACCTGGGGATATTTTGCGACGTCGAAGAAATCCGGACCTTTTATATGGCCGTCGCGTTGTTCGTTCTTGGTATTGATGGAGGCAGCATCGACGGTAAAGGTGACTTTTGCGGTAGTAAAGTCTTCGCCTTCTGTGGCGACGTCGGCGGTAAAGGAGGAGAAATGGCCGGTCACGGTGGAGATCATGAGATGCTTCACTTTGAATTCAACGTCCGAGTGCGTGGGGTCCAATACCCATTTCGTTGTTGCCATAAGATCTATTTTAATGTTTGAACAATGAAATTACGAAGATCGCGAAGTCGCTCAAAATTAATTTCTGATGAAGTTGAGCGCGTCGTCATGGTATCTGGGTTGTTTGAGCTGTTCGCGCAAATGGCAGAACGTCTCATAGGGTCCTTTGGTAGAGAAGAGGTTGATCAGCCAGGGTGGCGCCGAGGCGCCGGGGTCGAGTCTCAGCTCATAGCTGATCGTTATCCGGTCACCCGGCAATGGGGTTACGATCCAGCGTTCGACCGAGGCGGGAACACGAACGATCCCTTTCTTTTCGGGGATATAGCCCGGGATCTCGTCGGCATGGATATACAGCGTACGGGAGCTGCTATCCTGCGTGAGACGGAGGTGGACAACCAGGTCACGGTCGCTGGCAGGCCAAGGGGAACGGACCAGGGAATAGAAATAGAGTTCGGTCGGGCTGATCCTTTTCAGCACAAATGCTTTTTCCGAGTTGAACGACCAGTTCGGATAATTGCCGATGTCGAGGATAAGGGCTGCCAGAGAAGAAAGTTTCCCCGGCAGGGTCGTTTCCACTCTCAGCTCGTCGATGCCGGAACTATCGCCTGCCCGGGAGTAGACGCGGATGCCCTCCTGATCCTTCCTCAGCTCCCAGGTCTCCCGGGTTTGCCGGGCCGGGTGGTCTTCGTGGGCCATCTGGGCGCCCGCGTGCAGTCCGGTGCAGAGGTACAGTAGTAACAAAAGTCTTCGATGTCGGTTCATAGTTCGGTCAATGTGTGTTTATATATGGTCTACCAGCCGAAGTACATGGAGATATTCCCATATTCGTGCGAATAGAGGCCTTTCATCATCGCGGTAGAGCTGTTTTGGTTGAATGAAATGCTAAAATCGCCGATGCTGGCTACTGCCCCTAAGTTGGAGGCAAAGACGATGTTGTTGATCGGGTGGTAAGGCTGGGGTTGGGGCGAAGCGGCTTGCTGATCTGTTTTGGCCGGACTGGTCTCTTCCGTCAGGTTCGGATTGTGGGTGAACATCCCGCCTTGCAGCACAGCTTCGGTGGCGATGAACTGCAGTTCCGGCCGGCAGATGAAATAGAGCTGCCAGTTCTTGTGGCCGTGGCTATTCCGGCCGGTGCTGGCGAACTGGCGGAGGAAGCCCTGGAAGTATGGGTTCATCAAGCCTATTCGTAAAAGAGGGTATATGGTCAGGCTATTCATCATCGTGCCCGCTGAAACCTGGCTGCCGCCGATCCATTCGATGGTGGACCCGTTGCCGGCCAGCAGCTCTTCGGCGGTGACATTGATATTTGCCAGGACGTCATTTGGATATTGGTGGCTCCAGCCCTGGGGCCGGAAATAGTGGATCAACCTATGAAAGCCGGCCTGGGTTTGAGCGGCCAGGGAGGCAGGTCCGAGCACCCCCAGGTCGAGCTCGGTTTGGAAATCGTATTTTTTTGCGGCGTTGTAAGAATATAGGGTATGGGTGGCCACCAGCGCGCCGGACCAGGGGTAATCGTTCGGCTGGTAAGCGGAATCGGTAATGTTCTTCGGTGTATACATCAACTGCATAATGCCCCAGCCATATGTGTTTGTGCTGTGGGCGCCGGCTTTCGGCAGGATACGGTCGACCGGGTTTTTCGAAGGATGCTGCGGCTGATAGAAGTAGTCGAGCCGGCTGCCGTTGGTGTAGGCGTCGTCCGTTCCGCAGCCGCGGGCGTTGATAAAATCGTTGTCTTCGTAGAGGCGGAATAGCCAGCGGAGGGTGTCGGCGGGGTGGGGGCTGTCGGCGGTTTGTCGGGTGATAGCGGTGGTGGGTCGGGTGATGGCGAGGGTTTGGGAATCAAGCGTTTGAGCGCGTAGCTTGCCGTCTTCGCTTTGGGCGGCGCATAGCAGGATAATGCCTGCCAAGAGTAAAAGTTGTTTCATTTCCTGTCTGTTTGTCGTTGATTAATCTGTTGATTTCGGGTGCCATATATTCGAATCTATGTGCTGTATATTCTGCTTTAACAATATGTAAAGAAAGTTTGTTCGACCGATCGGCAGATTTGGTCGAATTGTTTATTTAGTGGGGCGGCAGATGGGGATCTATCAGCGGGAGACGCGGAAATGGTATTCGCCGGAGCCAAGACGGGCATTCACGTATCCCTGGCCGACGGATTCGATGGCGATCTCTTTGACGGTGGCCAGGGGGCGGCCGCTTTCGGTGATCAATCCGCCGTCGGGTCCGGGGATAAAGACGCTGGATGTTGTATTAGCGGGAATAATGAGGTCCATATACAGGGTGTCGGCGTTCATCCGCCAATGGCTGCTCAGGAGGCCGTAGCCGGTTTGAAGGTCGGCGCCGGCTTCGGTCAGCCCGCCGCCTGGGTGGGGATCGATCCGGCTATGGTGGTAGCCGGGGTCAGCGGCATAGGTGTCGATACCGGTGATGACCCGGTACATCCAGTCGCCGATGGCGCCGTATGCGTAGTGATTAAAAGAGTTCATCCCGGGCGTTTCGAACGTGCTGTCCGGCCTGATCCCATCCCATCGTTCCCAGATCGTGGTTGCGCCCATTTTGACGGGATACAGCCAGGAGGGGTAGGTGTCCTGCATCAACAGCCGGTAGGCAACAGAGATGTAACCGAAATCGCTGAGGACGTGACAGAGATAGGGAGTTCCGAGGAAGCCGGTGGTCAAGTGATAGTTATAGTCCTGGATATTTTTTACGAGACGCTGGACGGCCTGATCGCGCAGCTCTTCCGGCAGCATATCGAATTCCAGCGCCAGGACATAGGCGGTTTGGGTGCCGGACACCAGGCGGCCGCTCGGGGTAACATATTCATGGAGGAAGGCCGTCTTTATCCGTTTCAGCAGGTCGGAATAGGCGGCGACGTCGTCTTTTTTACCCAGCACGTCGGCGGCATTGATGAGCAGCTGGGTGGAGTGCGCATAAAAGCATTGTGCGATGAGGTATTTGTCGGTGACGGCGGAGCGGCCATCGTTGTCGTCGAAAGGCCGGTAGAAAAGCCAGTCGCCGAAGTGGAAGCCGGTGTTCCATAGGTCGTCCTTTGCCTGGGTGCGGATGTATTCGACCCAGGCTTTCATGCTGGGGTATTGGTTCCTGAGCACCTGCTGGTCGCCATAGGCGAGATAGATGTTCCAGGGGATGATCGTCGCCACATCCGCCCAGCCGGCGCTGGTACCGTTGCCGGTAAGGTTGGGGATAACGAAGGGTACCGCGCCGGAAGGAAGCTGGTCAGCGGCGACATCCTTCAGCCATTTGGTGAAGAAATTTTCCACCCCGCGGTTGAAGGCAGCCGTTCGGGAAAATACCTGAGCATCTCCCGTCCAGCCCAGTCGTTCGTCGCGTTGGGGGCAATCGGTGGGGACATCGAGGAAGTTGCCCTGTTGTCCCCATTGGATATTGTGTTGCAGTTGATCAATTCGAGGATCGGAACAGGTGAAGTTGCCGGTCTTCGGCATGTCGGAATAAAGCGCTACGGCAGTGAAGGCGCTGAGGTCGATGGGGCCTTTCCATCCCTCGACATGGACATAACGGAAGCCATGAAAAGTAAAGTGAGGTTCGAAGATTTCGGCAGCGGTGTCGGTGTTGTTTTGTTCGTTACCCGGGATATAGACGTCTTCAGCTCTTGCTTTTCGCAGGTTGTCGGTGTAGAAATTGCCTTGTTTGTCGAGGACTTCCGCGTGTGAGAGGCGGAGGCTGTCGGCGGGGTGGCCTTTCAGGCGGACGACGACCCAGCCGACGAGGTTCTGGCCGAAGTCGAGGACCTGTTCGCCTTTGGGAGTGGTGATGAGACGGAGGGCGGGGAAGGTCTCGTGCTTGCGTACCGGCTCGTTGACGGTAGCGATGAGGTTGCTCATCGGGAAGTCTTCGGTTTGCACCGGTGTCCATTGGGAATCAACGTAACCGGGAAGGGACCAGCCGATCTTTGCGAGGCGGTGGTCGATGCGTTCGCCATTATAGATCTCGGAGGAGCGGACTTCGCCGGTAGACGAACGCCAGCCGGGACCGGTGCATATGGTGTCGGAGGCGCCGTCCTTATAGAGAATGACTAATTGAAGGAGGAGTGAATTGTCTTTTCCATAGACGTCGCGCTGGATGTCGTAACCGATAGGGCCCAGGTACCAGCCGTTGCCCAGCAGAGCGCCGATGGCGTTAGGGCCTTTACGGAGGAGACCGGTGACGTCGTAGGCCTGGTATTGGAGCCGTTTGTTATAGGAGGTCCAGCCGGGCGTCAGGTAGGCGTCGCCGATGCGTTGGCCGTTGAGCCGGGCTTCGTAGAGACCGTGGGCGGTGATGTAAACGGTGGCTGAAGCAATGGAGCGGCTGAGGGTGAATCGGGTGCGAAGGAGGGGATTGCCGGTGTCTCCGGCGGTATTGCCGGTATTCGCGGCGGCGGGCTGGATCCATTTCGCTTTCCAGTCATCCGGCCGGAGGAGGCCCATTTGCCACCAGGCTTGTTCGCTCCAGGGGGTGACGCGGCCTTTGTTGTCCCAGATGCGGACCTGCCAGTAGTATCGTTTGCCTGATTGCAGTGCTGGGCCGCTGTAATCGACCTGGATGGAGGCGGCGGAGGTCATTTTGCCCGAGGCCCATACAGGATCCTTCCCGTCGGGGCGCGTGCTGACCCGGATTTCGCAGGCGGTTTGCAATTCGTTTCGGTCGGTCGACCGGATCTGCCAACTGAAGCGGGGGACTTTGCTGTCAACGCAGAGGGGGTCGGTGAGATTTTCGACCTGGAGATGGCTCACGGCCGGCTGGCAGAGAGTTGACAGGCTGCACAAGAGCAAAGCAGTCAGGAGGCAGGTATATCGTTGCATGGTAGCGGGGATTTGACCGGAAACAAATATACCATTGCTTCTTATATTTGAGCCTGTAAAAAATCGGAGGCCTGCCTTATGTTCATTATCGATGCTCATCTTGATCTCAGTATGAATGCGATGGAATGGAACCGCGATCTTCGGTTACCCGTGGATGATATACGCGCCCGGGAGCGCGGGATGACGGACAAGCCGGACCGGGCGAAGGGAACCGTGTCGTTGCCCGCATTACGGCAGGGGGGGATCGGGCTGGTAGTGGCGACGCAGATCGCGCGGTATGTGGCGCCGGACAACCCGTTGCCAGGCTGGCATTCGCCCTGGCAGGCCTGGGCGCAGACTCAAGGGCAGCTGGCGTGGTATAAGGCGATGGAGGCGGCGGGGGAGATGGTGATGATCAGGGATTTGGCGGGGTTGGAGCGACATGTGGCGTTGTGGATGGGCGCGGATGGGGCGGATGGGAGGCGGATGGGAGCGGGTGAGGCGAGTGCGGGCGAGGGTCGGGTGTTGCCGGTTGGATATATTCTCAGTCTGGAGGGGGCGGATTCGATCGTTACGCCGGAATATCTGCAGCGGGCGCATGACTATGGGCTGCGGGCGGTGGGCCCGGCGCATTACGGGCCGGGGCGCTATGCGAACGGAACCGATAGTTCGGGCGGGCTTAGCCGTGAGGGGAAGACGCTCCTTGCAGAGATGCAGCGGTTGAATATTATCCTGGATGCTACGCATCTGTGTGACGATGCGTTGTGGGATGCGATAGAACTTTTCGACGGCCCTGTATGGGCCAGCCACAATAACTGCCGGGCACTGGTGGATCACAATCGTCAGTTCAGCGACGACATGATCAGGGCGCTGATCGAAAAAGGCGCGGTGATCGGCGGGGCGCTGGATGCCTGGATGATGGTGCCGGGTTGGGTGAGAGGGAAATCCGATCCGCGGGCGATGCATTGCAGCCTGGAGGAAGTCATCGATCACCTCGATCATATTTGTCAGATTGCCGGGAATGCGCTGCATGTTGGGATAGGCACCGATCTGGACGGCGCCTTTGGCAAGGAGCAGTGTCCTTATGATCTGGAGACGATAACGGATCTGCGGCGGATGCCGGAGCTGCTGGGCAGGCGCGGGTATTCGGGCGCCGATATTGAAAATGTCCTCCACGGCAACTGGCTGCGATTTTTGCGAAACGCCTGGGCTCAGGAGGACCCGAAACGCCTGGTTGGGTCGCGGCCTAGTTTACCGAAGTCATCTTAAGGCACACGGGTGCTGGAACGGATAATTGTTTCCCGGTGGAGGTCAGCATGCCGGTTTGGTTATCGATCTTGAAGATGACCACGTTTGAACCGTTCTGGTTGGCTGCCAGCAGCCAGTGACCGGTCGGGTCGATCAAAAAGTTGCGCGGTGTTTTGCCGCCGGTGGGAACTACTCCCTTCCAGGTCAGCTTCCCTGTTGCGGCGTCGATGGAAAAGATCGCGATGCTATTGGCGTCACCGCGGTTGGAAGCATAGAGGAATTTACCATCGGGGGAAACATGGATGTCTGCGCTGCCGATCGCACCGGTATATCCGGCGGGGTGAGAGGAGATCGCCTGAAGGAGTGTAAATTTCCCGTTCGAATAATGAAAAGCATCGACCATGCCGCTCAGCTCGTTGATGTTGTAGGCGTAGGGTTTGCCGGGACAAAACGCGGTATGACGGGGGCCATATCCCGGCTGGATCTTCACGATCGGGTCGGCGGCGTTCGTCAGCGGTGTTTTTGCGGCGGCGGGATCGAAGCGCAGTATGGAGAGCTGGTCCATTCCGAGGTCGGCGACGACGAGGTATCGCCCGTCAGGCGTGAGGATAGTGGAGTGAACGTGCGCTTTTTCCTGCCGGTCCTTAACAGGGCCGGTGCCGGTATGCTGGATCAGTTCTGTCAGAGGATGCAGGGAGCCGTCGGCGCCGATCGGCAGGGCGGAGAAGTTGCCGCCGCTGTAGTTAGCCACCAGCGCCCATTTCCGGCCCGCGTCCACGGATATGTAGCAGGGGTCTTCACCGCCGCTGGCCTGCTTGTCGATAAACGTCAGCTTACCGGTGGCCTTGTCAAAGGAAAAAGCGCTTACGCCTCCCGGTTCCGTTCCGTGGGTTTCGTTGACGCTGTAAAGGAACCTGCCGCCGGGTGCGATGGCCAGATAGGAGGGGTTGTCGGTCATTATCGTGCTTACCGGCGTGGCGTCACCGGTAGCGGCATTGAAACGATACACATAGATACCCTTGCTCCCCTGGCTGGCGGGAGATCCCTGCGTGTAGGTGCCGACGAAGAGAAAATATTGTTGAGAAAAGCCGGGGAAGGACAGGAACAAGAAGAGGGTCAGAATGGAAAGACGCATGGTAAAGCTATTGATGAGTGGTTGGAGTAAAAGTACTATATTTATTCCCTCAAAACTCCATCACAACATGCGCAAGTTCCACTTTCTTCCTGCTGCCCTGCTGATCGGGATAGTTGCCTGCAACAATGCGGGTGACAAAGCTGCCGGCACGGACACGACTGCTGCTGCCAGCAAAGACACTATGCAGATGGCAAAAGACACCACTCAAGTCGCTATTCCCGCGTTGCCCGCGGTTCCGGCCGGCGCCAAGGTGTACTTTAAGAACCTGAAGAATGGTCAATCCGTCACCTCACCGGTGAAAGTAGAAATGGGTGTCGACGGCATGAAGGTTGATACAGCCGGTCCGGTTGTTGCCAACTCCGGTCATTTTCACATCCTGGTCGATGCAGGCGATTCTATTGCAACCGGTCAGATGATTGTCAAAGATTCGACGCATCTTCATTATGGCAAGGCACAAACCAGTGCAGAGCTGAAGCTGGCCCCCGGTAAGCATACGCTGTCCCTGGAGTTTGCGGATGGTCTTCACCGGTCGTATGGCAGCCAAATGGCGGCAACGGTGTCGGTGACGGTAAAAAAATAGAAATGTTTATATAATAAAGCGCCTGCTGTTCCGGTTTTTAATCGGGGCAACGGGTGTTTTATATTTGTACTTTTGCCGTAAAACAACCCGCGCAACGAAAAGACCGTATCGGTTGTCAAGGGGAACAACAGCACATGTCCTGAATATTAGCTATAAAAATACGAATGACATCATGAAAAACAATCGTCAGCATTTAGTTTGGAGCTCAATAATATTGGTTGTGGCGTTATCGGGGTCGGGCTGTAACAAGTCGGGCTTTAGTTCAAGTACCACCGCGATCTGTTACGTCTCGGTGATGAACGAGGCGCCTTACAGCTCTGCGATTGACATCTATTTCAACGGGACGATAGTGAGCCCCACCGGGGGTATTGCTCCGGAACAATTCTCTTCCCAATACGGATCGGTAGTGCCGGGGATTTATACCGTCGATTTCAAAGTGACGGGTACGGATAGCGTGTTGTATGAGCTGCCCGCCACTGAGTACGATACCTCTTCCTTTTACACGCTGATCTTTTATGATACCGCGGCAGGGAGTTCGGGGGTGGCGGCGGCCACGATCGTGGATAATTTTTCATCGGTCTCGGCCACGAGCGCCTATTACCGATTCTTCAACCTAAGCCCCGACTTTGCCAGCGTAAATCTTTATCTGAATGGCGCGGAAACGCAGGTTAACCGGACGCCGTGGGATTTCACCAGCGCGGCCAATAATGCGTTTCAGGCGGTGAACGCGCAGGACTACTCTGTTCAGGTCAAGAATTCGGCTACAGACAGCGTCCTTACCAGCATTCCTTCCGCTGCGTT